>ENA-UOOH01000023-UOOH01000023.1-fermentation-metagenome-genome-assembly--contig:-NODE-23-length-156231-cov-31.204122_pt1 | contig 156231 bp, 160 predicted proteins | sample MGYA00245778_ERZ724025 | MGnify/ENA primary metagenome ERZ724025 (study PRJEB28704, sample SAMN03018313) | fermentation metagenome | biome: anthropogenic terrestrial biome; feature: soil... | reverse complement strand
TTCTTAGTCCTGTCAATTCCCATAGCTTCTACTTTTGCATAAAACTGTTCTTGTGTCAATCTCTCTTCTTGATTTATGGTGTTCTCATATGCAGGTGTATTAGCCGCCATTAAGATGTGTAATTCTTTTTCTGGTTCTAAGTTAATTACATATACATCTGGTGTCTTATCTATTACATTATTTACGTATGAAACTATAGAAGTCTTTTCACTACCAAACCTGTCAAAATAACTGTCACCATCCCTTAGACTGTTAAGCGTAAATCCTGGCAATGTGTTCGCCAATATCATTACAGCTACGATTCCACCGTTTATTACCTTTGTACATATATTGCCTTTAAATGCCATGTTAAAAACCTCCCGATTCTTTACTTATACCCTCTATAAGATTACGTACTTAAATTTTAAGTAAAAGGTAAAATAAAAAATAAGATGTATTTATATACATCTTATTCATGTTAATATATGCAGTTATTTACTTTAACTTTAAACTTCCATTTCGCTGCCGTCATCTAAAATAGCAACTCTACGTCTCCCGATTTTTTGCCCGTAATCATTTATTTCAGCCACTTCTTTCAATTCCATTATGCTTGTCCTTTTGTAAAAACCTGATTCGGAAATACCCAACAAATAGTATCCCTCTTTATTCTTACATAATGCACTGCCATTTTTAAAAGGTTCACCGTAAACAGCCTCGTGATCAAATCTACCGTTATATGTCAAATACCAAGCTTTTAAATCGGAATCAAGTCCCGTCACAACTTTACTCTCGTTATCAAGTTCGAATCTCTGGGCTTCTTTTACCGCTATTAGCATGGTGTTGTCATCTGGAAACTCCAACCATGTAAAAATGTTAATCGGTGGCTTGTCTTTAAATTTACAAGTGTAAAGGCTCAACAGCATTCCTTTTGGAATCTCTTTGTGAATGTTTAACTCCACAGTATCTGGATGAAGTTCACTTATCCGATTTATGAAAATCCCCTCAATTTCAAGACACATATCCCAGACAGTACTCCCGCCCTGTTTCTTTGTTTTTTTAACTCTCTCGAGAAATTCAAAGTCACCCTCTCTTTTTGCTTGTTCAATTAAATCCTTTTCCGCTTCTCTCGTTTTCTTAAGAAATTCAGAGTCGCTGTTCGACTTTTTAAATTGCCTGACAAAGTCTCTATTAGACTTTTTCTTCGCCAACCTCTCCAACCCCTCTCTTTTTACTAACTTTTTTTAATACTTCGACTACTACTTACGTTTAAATTGACTTTCAGTGTCTAATTACTCACTATTACCTCTTTGGATTTATGTGCTTGAATTTTAAATAAAAAGTAAAAAAATAAGAGATAATCATATACCTCTTATAGTGTTGATTATCTCTTTAATGTATACAACAAAAACACCGCTTTGTTGCTATTGTTTAAGTTTTAGAAGATATGTGCAATTCTCTTTTAGCCATTCTTCAACTTCTAAATCAGTAAGATACCACGTGTCTGTGAACCAAAAACCAAATTGTAAAACAAAAAAAATCGGGAAGTGTTTAATAACTAATTATGAATTTAATATATTCGATTTATGCCGATTGAATCGTTTAAAGTCATGCCCTCATAACTTGATTGAATGGAATATCTATTCCTTTTGTTTTGAAGTAAGGATTGCCGTCAACATCATATCTGATTTTTGCGTGACTTTTCTTACCGTTGTTCCAGCTAAAAATAACCTTGTCCTCTGTACCGTGAAGTATGCAATAAATATTTACTGATGTATTGTTTGAAACTACATATGAGCCAATTACTTTCATAGTGTTATCTTCCTTTCCACCATCATAAAATTCTATAGTTTCCCCTCTGCTTGTGGTCAAGAGTTTAATCTTTCCAATCTTCCTACCATTACTATCAAGTTTATCAACTTCTTCAATCTTCACAATAGTCGCTAAAAGCTCCAGTTTATCAGAAACTACAAATGTACTCCCCTGAGCCTTGACTAGTGCCATTCCGTTTCTAAACTTAGAAACATAGTCACACTTCCGTACGCTCTGGTCTTTAATACCTATTAAATAGTACAGATTAGATTCAACTCCCCGTACCCACAAAGTATCATTGTGAGTCTCATACCCTGCCATTTGAAGAGAGTGAATTTGTCTACGATCTTTGTTAAACCAACAAACATGATATTCCGCAGGTTTTGTTTCAAAATTACACTTAACTATGGATAGTAAGTTCTTAACGTTTAAACGTTCAATTACCTCAACACTTGTACAATCGGGATTTTGCTTTTTTATATGGTTAACTATTCCCTCATGTATCTCAGCCAAATGTGATCCAGTTTGATTAAGATCGTTCTGTACATTCTTAACAAACCGTGATTCCTCACGTTTAAACTTCGAGTTTAATATCGCTTTGTCTAGACTTCTAAAAAATGTTCTAATACCCATCTCTTTATTCTCCTTTATGAAAGTATTGTTTTAAAATTCTTATACTTCACCATTACATGTCGTCAACAATTTTACTGTTCCTATTTTTAGTCCGTAATCATTGACCTTGTCTACTTCTTCAACCTTTACTATTTCTTATAGCACTTCTATGCATCTTTCAACACAGCTCTGTTAACTTTCCTTATCCCGTTCCGTGTTTTCCTGTCCTACATTACTTCACAACCGCTTTTTATTTACTCTAAATATACTGAAACGAACTTATCACTTCTTTTATTTACTATGTGCTTGAAATTATTCCCGTTAAAATACTTAGCTTATGTAAAACAGTTGTGTTTTGGCTCTTGATACCCTCTTCTCATTCCCTTTGATCGCTGTCTACCATACTTTTGTAACAAAATAAGTAGCTCTTTCGGATCGTCCCAAGTTAGATTTTAAATCCTTTTCACATCATGTTCATGTTAAACCCATTCATCTCCACAAGTTGATTACCGCATTTCTTACAGATAAAGTCCCACTCACTTCGTTTAGTATGCTCTGTACGCTTATTGCAGTATGTGCATAGCTTTATGACAATCGATTGATCCGATATTTCCGATACCTTTAAGTTACCGCAAACCGTACATATTTGATTTCCTGATTTTAGTCTGTAAAACTTATTTTCGGATTTACACTTTTTACACGGCATGTTAATACCCTCCTTTACTCATGTACTATTTTGGAAGATAACCTGTTAGGGATTGCTTACATCTATAAATGTAAGCATTTTTGCTTTCTGCTCTAATGTATCTTTTGACCGATTCGTTTTGTTTTAGCTCTTCAAGTTCATTCAAGAATGGTTCTGCAAGCTCATCAAGTTCTTTTTTAATTTCGGAAATCCCTTTAATGTCATACATAATCGCCTTGTCTATTAATCGCTCGACTTGTTTGATTAATTTTTCCATAAAATCACTCCCTCACAGTAGACTTATTGCGTTCCGGAGTCCTTTCTGCTGTCATGACAAGGCGTCTAACAAGCCAGCAATAACCAGTTCTAGGCGCTTACTTCCTGTTATCAGTTACTATAGCCATGTATTTACACTTAGGACAAAAAGCATTTCCTGTTTCTTCATCTATATTACAGGTCTTTATAATATCTTGATCTGTTGTGCAAAAACCACAGTTTATACATTCTAATTCAAATTGTTCACTTTCATTTTTCATTTTAGTGCATCCGCCGCTACTGAAAACTTATAAAAAGCTATAAAACTTTTATGTTCCATTACTCTTTCAACGTGTCCGCTTTCGGAAAACCTACTTACGTTTGATGTAACACTCCAGAATCTTAAATTCCCGACTAGCGTATCGGTACACAAACCTACTTTACGTTATGTGTAAAGTATAGCCTTTCCGTAATTTCTCAAATTAACACTTGCCTGAAAATCCCTATCAATGTTATTACTACACTTCGAGCATACATATGTACGCTCTGATAAACTTAAATTATGCTTTATGTTTCCACACACACAACATTTCTTACTTGAGGGGAATCTTCTATTAGCAATTATAAGTTCTGAACCATAGTATAAACACTTATACTCAATCTGTCGTCTGAATTCTCTGAACATACTATCCTGTATACTTTTAGCTAAGTGTTTGTTTTTCATCATGCCAGATACCGCTAAATCCTCTAATACTACAAAACTTGGATTTCGTTTCATAATATCAAAGGTTGTCTGATGTAAATAATTTGTTCTTAAATTTTTTAGCTTTCTATTAATTATTAGTAATCTCCTTTCTTCCTTTTTTATATTATTAGTCTTATGGTACTTTTCCCCGTCTTTATTCATTTCGTACTTTCTTGACACTTTCCTTTGAATCCTTGTTTTCTTCTTTTCAAGTTTCTTTACCTTTGCAGACTTATTTATATTATTATATGTAACCCCATCTGAACAAACAGCTAACTTCTTAATTCCCAAGTCTATTCCAATACCCTCGTTATTGTTTATCTTGTCTTCAGGTAAAGCTTCACAACTAACTGTTATGTACCAGTTAATTCCGTCAAATTTAACACGTGGATTATAGTACTTCACTCCACTTCTAGGTATTCTATCTTTTTCTGCTAGCTTTATGTAGTTTAAATGTCGATCTTTCTGTTTTTTTGATAACGAAATTTTTTCCATAATAACATGAGTGTCTGTAAAACTAATTACACAAGGATCGATATAAAATGAGGGTGTAGACTTTTTCTTTGATTTAAACCGAGGAAATTTATGTGTCTGTCTAAAGAAATTTTGATATGCTCTGTCTGCATCTTTTATAGCCTGTTTTAACACATTATTAGAAATTGTGTTTAACCAAAAATATTCTTCTTCACATTTTAACTGTGTAAACTCTTTACGTAAATCATACACACTAATAGATTGTCCAAAATCTTCATACAAATACTTACGTCTGCCGATTGCCCAATTGTACGCAAACCTCGATGCTCCCGCAAACTGACGAAATCTCGATTCTTGCACTTTATTCGGATGTAAAATAACTTTGAAAGTTGTCATTAACATTGTGATTCACCTTCCGATATCAAATCTTCAACAAGTTTACGTGTTTTATGTGCCCTTTTACCTTGTAGTTTACAGCTAAACACAGTGACTATTTGAATCAAATCTTCCACTAATTCCTGCTGTTCAGTTTTTTCTGTACTATCTAAAACTTCAATTTCACAACCATTTATGTTAGCAAAATATTCAACAAGTTCAAAACCGAAACGTAATAACCTATCTTTATAAAAAACACAAACTTTTGAAACTTCCCGATTGTTTATTCTCCGTATAAGATCACGCAATCCTTTTTTTGTGTAATTAATACCACTACCTATATCTTGTATAATTTCATACCTTTCACCTTTACTTGTCAGATACTTATTCATATATTCAACTTGTCGTTCAAGATCATCTTTTTGGTTATTGCTCGATACTCTGCAATAACCTATTACTTTTTTTATCTCTTGCTCCTTTATTCCAAGAACAAGATTTAATTGTTTTTGCGAATAATACCTGTAACCCCCTGCACCTAAATGATCTGGTTTTAATTTGCCACTCTTATCCCAATTCCTTAATGTTTGTGAAGTTCTTCCTATAAGTTTTGAAAATTCATGTATACTGTAATATTTCATAAAATTACCATCCTTTATAACTATAATAACATAATTCACATATTAAATCAAGTCCTATTTTATAACTTTTTATAACTTTTTCATAGACTGATCAAAGCCCTAATTCCTTAATTATACTATTATTTTACATTTGATCCTACTGTTAAATAGCCCCTCTTACACTCTATCTAATGTGTTCGCTGTTGTAAATATATTTCTCATTCTAAACTCAAATGGAGATTCAGCTAGTAATACTAGTCTTAACTCATTTTGAGCGTCTAACGCAAAATAAGGATATGTTAAGAAATATTTCTCTTTAAATACCCACTCAGGTATCTCCACTTCATAGTCAGAACATATTTTTTGTACTGCTCCAGATATAAAAGCGTAATCTCTTTCCTCTATGTTTTCAAATTGTTCCGGCTCTTCTCTAACCAGTTCAAATCTCTCTTTTGTTGTTCTGCTCTCAGAATAGAAATGATCTAAAAAGTCCCCAAAGTATATCCACATATTTACTTTAGGGTTAGTATTTTTTGCTGTAAGTTCAATTACTTCTTTTATTGTGTACCGCATTTCATTCTCCCAGTAACTCCATTAACATGTAAAATGTCTTAGGTAAAATTCTGTTCTTAGGGTAGTAGGCATATAATATTTCCTCTGCCTGTGCAACTGACCGTATATTCAAATATTTAATTAAAAACTTAATGTCTTCAATCTCGGTTTTGTTAGTCATTCTGCAAGATAAGCATTTCATTGCAAACATGTATAAAGGCGATGCTGCATAAATATTAAGATTAGATAATTTCTGAAAAGGTATTAGATCATTATTTTTAGATGTAAATCCCTTTACCCCGTCATTTAGCCAACCGGCATCTAAGTTATATTCCTTACTGATTTCTTTGATTGCAACCGCAATATCACGTTTCGGTTCAAATATAGCGTCTATGTCGTGTGTAGCGTCTCTTGCGTTAAGAGCTAAACACATCACAATGCCGCCGTATAAGGCTATTTCCCCCAAAATACCTCTCTGTCTTAATTTTTCATTTAAAATAAATAAATACTCTAGTAACTGCACTTTATCCATCTATATCTCCTTTAGACTTCTCTTTTAAGTAAGCTAAATGCAAATCTTAGGTTAGTAAACGTGTCATCATCTTTCATTCAATCCACTCCCCTTTTCTTTCTGCGTCACGCAAAGTATTGCAGAGTAAGATCGACCTTACCATTACAACTACTGCTGTAACTAACAGCGTCACAGATAAGAATACACTCCGTACCGTTATTGTATTTAAGAGTGTAATTATTCCTATGAATACTGCTAAATACCTACAAAGTAATGCTTTTTCAATTACGGTCTTATTTTTCATCATATTCACCGCCTCAATGTCTTCATTTTATTTTTTCCCTCTCTAAGTGACATGTAGGGTATTATTTCTCCCTGTGTTTTATATGCCAAATTAAGTTCAACACAAGCATACATACTAAGGTTAGAGTGTACGCAATAATCTCATAGTCAACACTTCTTATCAATGCTGCTACTAATAAAGTAAGCACTAAAAATGATACCCTGTCTAACCACTTGATATAATTCAACTTTATTTTTTTCGTGTAGTATAACTCTTTAAGCTTTTGCTTCACTCCGCATCAACCTTTTCCCCAATTTTCTTTTTCTGTTCTTTACAGTACAATAAGTCCATTACAATTACCGCCAATAAACATATGCTGTACGCTAATATTTCATAAAATGAACCGTTTAGCACCCCTATAGCTATTCTTGTGGCAATGAAAAAGTAAATTAAGCCAATCCAATAACCAAATCCTAATTTTTTCTTCATTTAAAATATCCTCTTTTTCAATTTATACATTTATACTCAACCTGTGGCTAACAAGTTAGCAAGTAATACCGCCACTAACTAAAAAGCCACATAATACTCTATGTGGTGTTATACTTAAATTAGTTCGCCTGTGATTTCTTTTCTATATACAACTTTCTGTCCCACATCCCCCTTAGTTACGTATAGTCGTATATTATTTAGATTGTTCGACTTTAACTTGTTTACATAATCAGTATAAAGCATAACCCTAGGAACACACATTAAGTCTATAACAATTTTAACACCATTAAATTTTGTTACGCACACAGTGTGATAGTAGTATTTTTCAGATACGCCCACAGGTAAGTTAAAAGTAGCTGTGTTTCCCGCTAATGTCTTTGCAAAAAACGTCACTAAATACCCCCTACCAATTGTCCTCACTACACGTTCAGCCATTTCAGAACAGTCTTCATTTGGATGCATAATGTTCATACCCTGTACCTTTTTAATAACACTTAAATACCTATCATTCACACTTACTTTTCTTTTCATTTCATTTTCCTTCCTTATGTCAAACCGTATAGGAACGGTCTTACATCAACGTACTTTGAAGCGTTATCTATATAATAGTTAGCATCATCAAACGCAGTTACCCTTAATACCCCTTTGCCTTTAATTCCCTCTGTTGATTGTCCTGCTATTAATGCAAAACCTGTTCTGTCCCTCATTAACGCAATCGAATACTTCTCTTTGCCGTAAGCATTTAAACTACTCATAACATTGAATTGTGTGGTAGTGTTTATCGCCACTGCACCTATTTCTGTTATTGCCGAACGTTGATTTTTTATTACAAGGTTAAATACCCCTTTTATCCCTAAGTATATACTCAACCCATCTATTCCTTGCTTACACACTATGTTTCTAACCCCTGTAAATATAGGTAAAGTTACGTCAGGTTGTTTAGAACAATCAATTATTTTTCTACCCGATAATATAGTCTTATAGACCTCATTGTAAGCCCTTTTTGCCCCGCTTTTTTCGTTAGCTTCGATGTCGTTTAGCATAGCATATGATGCACGTCTCATGACAGTTGCAGCTTCATTAAAATACTCCCCCATGTGTGGGAATGATAAATATGAGTATTTAATTGTGTTTGTTATTTTACCTAAATTCATTTGTTCGCCTCTCCTTTGTTCATGTTATTTGCCGCTACTTTTCTCTATCAATTAAAGCGTACAGTTAAGCTAACCTCTGTCCGCAGTTCCTACAAAACTTATCGTCTTTTGCCACCCTACTGTCGCACCTTGTGCAACAATAGTATTTTCTTCCATCATATGTTCTACAAGCTGCAAGCTTAACATCAGAAAAGTTATTTCCCATTGTTACTAAAGCTTTCGACGGTGATAGCCTAAACTGTCCTTGTTCCCAATCAAATCCTAATCCTGCATGTTTTACTTGACTTGAAGCTCTTGCACCTATTGATGCGTCTGAAAGTGTGATAAGCACTTCAATGTCTTCTGCTTTTTGATAGTCTCTAAGCCTCGATATTGTCAAGTCTACTATGATTTTTAGCATACTTAGTTTCATGTTAATACCCTCTACTCTTGTACACATTCCATTACTGGAAAACTACCCCTGACGTGTTTCGTTAACAACACCATTCTCCTGTTAGGCAGTACCTTGTACCATCCCTTACGAAATGAAGTATATTTTGACACTTCGCTTTCGTATTCATTTTTTAAGTACTCTGTAGCAACGCCTTTCCACTGTTCCATATCAATGTGTCCTCTGTAAAAGAAACCTATAACACCACAGTCCCCAAAATTTAAAGGTTCTATTTTGAAATAAATATCATCTGACACTAACAACAACCCCTTGTCAATAAAATTATAAGGGAAAGGCGGCTTTTTCCCCCTTTAACAAGATGTGATACTTAGAAAGTACTCTCACTTCCCCTGTTTATATTTTATGCCGCCATTGTAAACCTTATTTAAGTGTATTGTTGACACTATCAAAGCTGTACAACACCCAGTACCAGTCCTTACCTGTATTTAACCGCTTATTCCGCTACAGCATTTCCAATTTCATTTAATCCCTTATAGCTTTTGTTATAATTAGTTGACCAGTGCAACTCCTTACAAGATTAAATTTAAACTTGTCAAGGTGTACCTATTAATGTAATTCCGAATTTATCTAACACCCACACAGCCTCTCTTACTGACTTTATACCTAAGCCTTTGACTTCTCTTAGTTCGACATAAGTCAGGTTTGCTAAATCTCTAATAGTTTTGATTCTTGCTCTGTTTAAAGTGTTAAATAGTCTACCACTTAAATCTAAGTCACGAAGTGTTATGTTCAACACTTCTTCACTTACCATGTCAAGTGTTCCCTTACACTGCTGTTCAGGTCTCTTTAAATTGTCGTAATGTTCCCGTAAAACTCTGTTTGTGATTTTTAACTCGTCATATTTATGCTTTATTATCCCCAACTCGTGTACTGTTCGTCTATACTTATCTTTAAACTCCCGATAATCCTCTTCATTATACACACTCATGTATAAACTTTTGTTTCTCTGTAATTTTGTGAAAACACTTCTCACAAGATTATCGAATTTACGTACAGAACCGTCAACCAAGTTTAAACTACTTTCAACACTTTCACAGTAAATGTATCTTTGTGCAATAAGCTTCTTTTCGGTTTCATTCAATTGATCAACTTCTTTTAAAAATTGATATATGTTCACCGACATTATTTTAGCCCTTGATTCAGAATTTATTACATGTCCTATCAAATTGAATGGATACGTTCTAAGCAAATTCTCACAGCTTAATGCCCTGTCTATGTTGTTTTCCATGTTTACTGTCCCCCTTTTTAATCTTTTATTGTGAAGCCGTAAGATGCCAAACATTCAATTATTTCATCTGCTGTCTTAACTCCCAAATTACGTAACCTCAACAACCCACTTCGTGTCATTCCTATCACGTCAGAAACATACCTTTTATTTGCGTTTCTTAATACCTTACACGCTTTGTTACTCAATCCTATATCTGTAAGCTTCGTTAAAGCTGTATCCACCGTACTTACATCTATACTGTCCCTTTTCTTTTCATTCTGTGAACACATCTTGACGTATTCGTTTGTTAAGTATGAATTTTTATCTTTTAGTTGATTGATTTCTCTTTTTTGGTTTAAACTCAACTCTACAGCCTCTCTCAATTTATTTTTAAGTATATCTATTCTGTCTACAGCAGTAAAATACTCCCTATGCTGTATTCTTATTGCACGTATCATTTCTTTCTCTCTTTGTTGTACAGTCGATTTTGTTACTTTTAAATATTTCCCACATGCCTCAAATGTCAACTTGCGAATATACCTAAGTTCTATAATTTCTTTGTACTTCTCTTTAAGCCCCTCAACTACAGCTAAAAACTCCTTTAAGTTAAACTGCAATACTTCTGAGGCAATACTAGCAACACGTAATCTAAGAATTAAATTGTAGGGATACCTATATAAATAGTTATATTTATTCACCTCTTTTGGTTCAGTTCGAATTAACTTATCTATCACATCATATACACTACCTAACTGCTTATGTAATGTTCTCGATTGACCCATTCCCTCTCCAGCATTAACAGATGTCCATAAAAATAAATCCAAAGCGAATACCAGTTCAAAAAGTTTTGAAATAAAGATTTCTTCTACTTTTTTTGTAGTCCGGTTGTTCCAGTCAAAATATATATGTATTCCTTTCGTATCAACATGCCCTCTTACAATACTATTGTACCATAAATAAGTACGGGTTTCCATCCATCCCCGTGCTTTAAACCAATCTAAGTGATTCCTAATCTCTTTATTTTCGCAAATATGAAGCACATTGTCTACTATTGCAAACAATGTTATTTGATTCTCCTTTAAACTGTCTGGCACTTTAATACCCGCTTTCTTCTGTGGTTTTCTTTAGGTTCTCACTTGCAGCCGCTTTTTATCAACTCTATAGCTTTATTAGTGTGTGAAAAGACAAAACTGTGTTAGGTACTAAACCAACACAGTGTAGCCTATCCCTCTATTAATGTCAGTTACTTTATCTACTAATTTAACCATTGTTTATGACCTTGACTTTTGGGTTTGCCCGACCTATAAAAATCGGTTTTCAAGATAACCAAATACACTTAATAAATTCGGCATTACTCTCCATTTTCCATCTTGATCTTGCTGTGCTATCTGTATTCTATCTATCTCAGATTCAAGGATAAACTTTAAACTATTAAGCTTTAATGCAGTTTTGTTTGGTGGATATGGAATCCAACCGTTTCTTACTCTACCCTTGAACTCAGGTGTATTTAACCATAGCTTTGTGTCGCTAACACTTAAACACGTTACCTGTCCAGGATTCAATATCTTCCTACTATCTACCCCTGCCCATTTTCTTCGATTTTCGTCAAAAGAGTATACTTTTGTACTGTATTCTATTCTCTCGTTGCCTACATTCTTAAAAGAGTACCCTACTGTTCGTGCTATGGGTACGTTGATGTATGCTGCGCCTTTGTCTCCATATACAAGTCTGGCAAGCATTACAATAGAAGCACTGTGTCTTCCAAATTTAGATGTATCCTGTACAGGGCTTATGATGTTTACCCTTTCAGTGTTAAGTTCACCTTTTATAGCTGAAAGATTGACACTATTACCTCTCCGTACTACCTTTGCGTTTATAGCTCCACATCTGTCTATAGCCTCTATAGCTTGGGCTATACCTACCTTTGCTTCCATACCTTTCCCGTTTAAAAGGACACAACCTATAATGTTTCCGTTGGGTTGCGATATAGTTTTAAGAACCGCCACTTTATTGTCGATTCTTTGTCCTTGTAGGCTAAATTCCATTAAATTGTCTTTACCGCCGTCTGTTCGTATAAGTTCTTCTCCCGATATGATCGCATTTTCACAAAACCCGTTCGCAACAACTTGAATTGTTTTAATCAAATCTACAGGCATAAGACTTTTTGACTCCCTGTCATAAAATACATAGCCGACAACCTCTGTGCGATCTAAAATCTTACCTACTAGCATTGCTTTCATGTTACTTTTACCCCCTATACTGATTATTTCAAAATCTTTTAATTTATTGTAATAGAATTGGGTAACCACTTCTCTTTTTGATTTTATTAATAAGTCAAACCCTGTCTAATATGTTAGCAGTCGTAAATGTGTTTCTTATTCTGCAAGGAACAGGAGATTCCGCTAACAGTATTAGTCTTAACTCGTTCTTTGCGTCTAACGCAAAATAAGGTTCTTTTAAAAAGTATTTTTTTTGAATACTCTTTTGAGAGATTCCGTGCTTTTCACCGCATATATGATTAAGGTTGTCGTTTTACGCTAGGTATTGAAGTATTAATCACTTTTTGCTTTTATTGTCCCTATGAGATAACTCGGGTAATGCGCTTAAAAAGTCAAAAAAACTAACAGTTAAAAGTCCCGACCCTATTTTAAGTTATTGCCCTACTTGCATTTCTTTTATTTTATTACCGATACCTCTGCCATGTAACTGCCCCTTTGAATTGCTCATTTTTTCAATGTCAAGATCAACAACAGATTCAACTTTTCAAACTAAAAGTTTTCTAAATCTTGAACAGTCATTCCACCCAATCCGGGCGATTCCGATAAGTCATTGAAATGCGCCTTTTCGTGCTGTGAATACATAAATTCAATCATTGCGAAGTTTGCTACATCAGTAAGATATTCTGTATTCCCTGTCTCTTCATATAACACAAGTCGCTTCTTTAAATTATCTAAGGCACTAATTAAATGCTCACCGTAATTGGCTGCAATCGTGCCATACTTGTAAAAGCTAACTACCATACGGTTTTTTCTCAATTCGTCAAACTTAGTCGAGTACTCTGTTTTTAATATTTTTTCAACCATCTCAATACCCCTTTAGGGAAGTGTTTCCGTACCTATTAAAGTGATTCCTAATTTCTTACTTCAAAAAACACTTAACATGTCGCTAGAACCGATTACACCCCGTATTAAATTAAAAGGAAAGTCATTTAAAAGATACCGATAACTAAACTTTATTATCCTTACCTATTCCGCATTTGTTTGTTGAGCTTTTAAACTTTCACTCGAATTTTTTATGTCTTGCATTAAATCATTTAATTCCTTGATCTTACAATTCTGTTCCTCAATTGTAGCTGCCATTTCCTGTGTTGAAGCGGAATGTTGTTCAGAAATCCCTGCAATGCTCTCCGTGTCTTCATTTATTCTTGTAAATAATTTATTTATGTTATCGATGACTTCTAGCTCTTGAACCACACATTCACCTAACTTGTCAAAAGAAACTTTCATCACATTGAACCTTTCTTTAGTTAGGTTAGAAATATCTCTACCAACCTGTACCGCATTGTCTCCACGCTGTACTTTTTCATATACCACCCGTGTCTTTTCAACTATTTTTTCTGTAATGGTATTTATCCCAAATACTAATTCAGCAGATTCGTCTGCTAGTTTTCTAACCTGCTCCGCAACAACAGCAAAACCTCTACCTGCGTCACCTGCATGTGCTGCTTCTATAGCTGCGTTTAGAGCTAATAGATTGGTTTCTTCCGATATCCTTTTGATGCCTTTTAATAGTTTGTTTATGTCTTCCGTATTTCTGTTTAACTCTTCCACAGTCAACAAAGACTCTCTAACCGCTTCATCTATTATCTCTATTTGTTTATTCAAATATTCCATCTGTTTTGCCGTATCCTTAACAACTTCTGCTTCCGCTTTCGAGGTCTCTGCCATTGTTACCGTGAATTTATATGCGTCTGCTACCTTTTGACCTGCTACGTTCATTTTTTCACTTATAGAGTATATGCTCTCAGCTTCAGTGGCAACGCCTTGTGCTGTTTCTTCTACCGCTATAGATATATCTTTTCCCGCTACATCTAACATGTTTATATTTTCTTTACACAGTCTAATCCTGCTGTCTAAATCCTCTGTGTTCACTTTAATTATTTCCGCAGTTTGCTTTAATTTGTTAAACAACTCCCTCATTTCGTTTTCTTTCTTACTGGCGGTTAAAATCATTTCACTTCCCCATTTTGTTACAAAGTATGAAAGTAATGCTACCATATTTATAACTGTAAACACATTCATAAAAGTCGAAAAATCCATCATGCGAAAAACAATATTCATTATAATTAATACAATGTTAACCGCTCCTGTAACACCAAAAAACTTAACTTTGTCTAAGTATAACGTAATAAACGATATTGAGATTATAAACGAAAATGAAGCCAAATCCATGTCAGACTTATCCATCTGTAATGTAACGTAAAAAGCTGTGAATATTGTGCAAAATGAAAAAATGTAAGCGATGTACTTCTCAAATAGATGTTTAGATATTAAGTACTTTGCTATTCCTGCCATAACTGCAATAACTAATGCAGGTATGAAAAACATATACTGTCCTGTAACTACTGCCAATAACATAAGTAATCCTGAAATTACTAAAAATACTTTTATGCAAATAGTGTTAACTTTTTGCATGTGAATGCCTAATACCGAATTGTTCAATTTTTTACCCCCCGTTTTTTATTAGCTATAAAGTTAATAGCCTCTTCTTATAGCGTCTTGTAGTTCTCTAATTTCTTTAATCACTTGATACATTAACTTGCTGTCTTCTTCATGCGCACGTGCTATCGCCACCTTGATGTCGTATAATTCATTTACCAGTCCCTTAACAATACCCCTGATTTCATTATCTTGCATAATTTGTCTCCTTTCAGTTCCTGTCTATAAGACAGTATCATGTCCCCTAATTAAGATTTAAGTATACCTAAGCTATTTATTAAACTTTTTAATATCCGCTTTTTTCATAATTACATGCTTAACCTCTGTTTCCTTTCTTAAAATGAGGTAGATATGTAGATGACTTAAACTGCTTATTTTCGCCTTTCCTGTAAGGTCTTACAAATATCTGTCTACCATCTTTTAATGTCCTGTGATGTCCCCTTACTGTCCAACTTGTGGTGTATTTCCGTTTTGTCTCATTTTCAGTACCTGTAGTGTTATCCCTGTTGACCAATTTTACCTTTACCCTGCCAATGTACAACTCTCTCTTTTCTCTTTGCTTTTGATCTTGACTGCGTATATCGGAATTCAATCTATTTGTGTTAACTTTGTTTTTTGTGATTTCTTTGACTTGTGTTGACTTGTAAGTAAGGTAAGATAAAGTAAATACAATATGTCCCTGTACCCATGCCGCAAATTCATTTATGCCCGTGTACCGCTCATTAAGATAGGTGATTCGTGGCATCGCATTCATGTTTTTAACATTAAATGTGCAATTTAATATGTAATGAAAATCGCCATTATGTCTGTAATGATAATAAACGTATGCCTCAATGTTAAGGTCATTATCTACGTTGAAAACCATGTATATTATTTTGTCTTTCTCAATGAAACTGATTACCGCTGTATTGAAAATTACCTCGAAAGGTAACAACCAAGCACTCCCTTTCTCCCGTACAACAGCATCCATTTCCTCTTGAATTTTTCTGCGTACTCCCTCTGTAAGCACTATTGTATCCATTTCCTTAATCTGGTCTACAGTAAACATTTGATACCCCTTTTTTTCCTATTCTCTGTATTTGATGCAAGTAGATTTTAATGTTCTTTATAACGAAATAAGGTTCGCCGCTCTTTAACTTTCGTACCCTTTCTTTCATTATGAGATTTTATTGTTTAGCTTATTTGTGTTATGAAATAAGTATCTCTAACCGATCTTCCCAAATATCTCTTAAATAATTCCCATTGGTTATACTCCCTAAGTTCTAGCTCTTTTAGAATGTCATTAATGTCCTGTCTATATGGTGGTGGTACTCTGTCATTAATCCAGTTATCCACGATTTCGCCTTTGATTACTCTACGTCCTGCCATATATTCTACTGTAAAATCAAAAGGTATGTGCTCAACAGGTATGTTATCTTGAAGAATAAGCACTTTTGAATCATTGTCTTTGATAAGTACACCTATTTCCAGATCAGTTCTATTTTTTAACTTCTTGAAAATGACAAATTTCTCTTGCATGTTCATATCTCCTAACTATATGTCTCCATATTGTATCTCTTCGGTCTCTTGAAATTACATTACTTAAATCCTTAAATAGTGTCTGTCTGTGTTTTTGACATAGTTTGTTTATTCCTATTTCCAGGTCTATTTCTTTTAAGTTATTAAGTAAACTTCTGCTTCCAATAAAGTTGTTTACATTCATGCTGTCTCCATAATAGTAATTCTTAATTCTTTCTTCATCTGTAGAAGAGTATAAGCTATTACCATTATCAAATAAAGGTAAAAACTTTAAGTTATTCTTACATAGCTCTATGTTTGCTCCGTGTCTGTCCATATTATTAATGATGTAATCGAATATAAACATTCTGTAAACGCCATATGTGTTCCCTGTTCTTTTCACAAACTCTAAAGGCGTTTCATGTTCCAGCTTTAATAGCTTGTATGCCTTTTCAAAAGAAATAGATTCTCGTCCGCCTGTGAAGTCCTTGCTAATACATAAATATGTCCAAAACTGTTTGCCGCCCTTACTAACACATGCATTATACAGTTTATAGTCCGCACAATCAATGCCTAATATTCTAGCAAGCCTACTGGCAATAACTTCTGAAATTGATTCTATACCATATACCCCGTGTATCTCATTATAAGACGACATTTTAACATGATATGTTACCTCACCCTTTTTTATTGTGGATTTAGATAACATGCCCTGTGAGCTGCCTAAATTGCTGCTAGACCATTTTATATTAGATAAGTATATACAAGGTATCATAATGCCCTCTATTCTTGTGTTGCGACTTCAATACCCATTATTAAAAAGTTATTTCGTGCAATAGCTCTCCAGATAACCCTAAGTACGCAGAGTTGAAATTGTTTTCTATCTGTGTGCCACCTTTCTTACTAATACTTATGCCAGTTATTCCTTAGACTTCGCTCTTTTCTCTACAGGTAATCTATTTTCAATTCTAAACGCTCTTGCAAGTATCGCAACTGCTTCTGCACGTGTTAAAGGTTTGTTCCACCCAGATGATCCATCAGGTAAACCACAAATTATTCCAGAATAATTGTTCCAATTAATTGCTACTACTGTATCATGCAACATGTCCTTTTCACCAGATACAACTTTATCAAAGTTAGGATAATAATAAGGTAATGATAACCCTAATTCTTGTTCCTGTTCCTTGTGAAGCTCTGTGTTATGTTGGCTTTTATAAATAGGGATTGTTTTACTAGGTAAATCAGCAAAATATCTCTTGTCTGCCATAGACAGTATGATACCCTCTGTAGATTCTATCTCAGCTAAATACTTATATATTAATGTAGCAACTTCTCCCCTATAAATAGGTTTATTCATATCTTTATCGCTATACAAACCAAAAGGAATGTCATTAATGTGATAATAATATGAAATGTACCAACTATCCGTTATTTTATTTTCCATTGTAGATCCTTGTAATATTTCTGTCATTTTAGCTTTTGAATCACTGTCTAGTTTGCTATCTATGCCTTTTAATCTCCCTAACATTGTCCAAAACTCTGCTCTTGTTGTCTCTCTTGAACCTGCAAAAATGTCGCCTTTCGATCCTGATCCATTTATGATACCCTTTGAAACCATTAATGCTAAATCTTTTTTATACCACTCTGTGCCGCTTATGTCACTAAATCTTTTAGGAAGTAATTCCATTATTTTTTCTAATTCGCTGTCTGAATATTCTGTAGCAGGTTTACCCCTCTCCCCGTCAACAATCTTGTCCACTTCCTTATAAAATTGTTCCTGTGTAAACCCCGATAATATCAGCACTAATGCCAATAACACTATAGCGTATATTGTCCCTCTATTCATTTTTTAACAACACTCTCCTATTCTGTTTATTCTGCAACCTCTACAACGCTGCAAACAAGCCACTTATTAGTATCTATATCCAATTCCTTTGCTCGTTGTCTTCCCCTATCAACCGCATCTTCTCTTGAAGTTGCTCTTACTGTGACAGATTTAAATTCCAATATTCTTTCCGGATTAAAACACCAGTTGTTCTCATTGTCAGTAAAGTATACGTAATAATCTCGATTACGTACGGGATTACTTAATTTGTATATAGCTTGTTCTTCCATCAGTATACCCCCTAATTGTTTAATTAAATTTGAACATATTCTGTCTTTAGCCATTTGCTACCGTCAGCGCAAGTCCACTTTTCTATTATCTCTTTTGCTTCTTTAACTTTTAAAATATCCCTTGTTGTTATCGTAATACAGTTACGGTTTCCTTTTCTGCTATTCTTTCTTGCAGTACACCCTGCACAGGTACAATCACCGTGAAATTCATAAAGCTTTTGGCCTGTTTTAGTATTCCCATTTTCATAACATACCCTAGATAGTGCCTCAATATACTTTGCCATGTGAAAACCCCTTTCTACTCTTCATCTTCTTTATCGTCAAGTTCAAGTATTTCAAGCATATTGTCAATAGCTTCTTTAACCGATAGTCTAAAACTATTGAATACGTTTACCTTGTCTGCAAATTCTGTTTCAAGCTTTTCTTCCTGTGTTTGATACGTAATTACTTTGTTAGAATGTGCTAACTCCAATTCTTTTATTTTTTGTTCGTATTCTGCTTGACACTCAACCGCTCTATTAGAGTACTTTAACTCTAATTCCTGCATTGCCTGATCGTGCTTTTCTCGGTTATTCGCAATAATAGCATCTTGTTCCGCTTTAAATCGATCAGACAAAGCTTTTTCGTCATTAGTCAACTTTTCTATTTCTTCTCTGATACCCTTTTCCTCTTGCTTTGCCTGATTTAGTAATTCTTGTCCGTCTAATGCCGCCTGTTCTAATAGCTCTTTTGACTTCTTTTCTGCATCAGTAATAAGGTCTTGAGCCACAAGCTTTGCATTATTTTCAAGTGCGTTAGCTTGCTCCTTTGCCTGATTAATTATACCCTCTGTTGTTTCATTAGCTTTTAATAAAGTGTCAGTAATCAAAATTTTTCTGTTTAAGAATTCATCCAGCTTTGATTTCAAATCACACACGTTGTTATTTGCAAGTTCCAAACTCTCTTTCAAAGTCTTTATTTCCGAATCTTTTTCTTCGACGTTATGTTCAAACTCTTGTATGAGTCTTAAAATGAAGTCATCAACGTCTTTTTTCTTGTAGCTCTGTAGCATATTCTCCGGTTTCACGCTAAAATCCCCCTTTTAACAAGCTATTGGTTATTCCTCGATTCTACTGTCTCGGCAACACTAGATTCAGTTGTATCGTCTGTCACCGCAGTCTCAATAGTTTCCTGTTCGCTTATTTCTTTCTGAATTTCTTTTTCTAATTGCTGTATCAGATACTTTAAGGCTTCATCTTTCGCCTTTCCTGCAAGGTCTTTAGATTTAACCTGTATCTCCTGATATATTCCCTGTATTTCGGGGCTGTTCTCTATATACTCTTTATAAGTGCTGTACCGGTTACGAATTATATTTTCCCACTCAATATCTGATTGACCCCCTACTATACTTATAAGTCCTATTACTATTGCACCAAATAAAACAACTACAACCGCAAATTTAATTACTTTTTTCGCTACTGTCAATAAAATAACAATCGCTACTACTGCCACAACCGCAAGTAATATGTAGTTAATATTGTCCATCTCCTGTTTGCCCTCTTTAACCTTTCTTTTTAATTATACTCGTCTATACTTATCTTTACCTACTGTCTGCACAATTCATGTCTATTTTGATAACTTCAACCGTCTCAATCTGCAAAGCACTGTTAATTTGCTTAATACCCTCTGTGTATGTCTTAAACGGTATTACTTTTCCATTTATTAATGTACCATCAATGACATAGGTATGACTGTTAACTTTAGTGATCACAACAAACTTGCCTTTGACACGAATATTACTGCACGGATCAGATCTAAATCGAATACTTTCACCTTGTTTGCTTCTACAGGTTACAAGTCCAACCCAACCTCTTCGTAAAGTGTCCTTAACTTTAAAGGCTACATTATAACTGTCAGTAACAGTACCGTTTTGATTCGACAGTGACTTTTCTACAGAATATATGATCTTATTCAACAAACTTATTTCCTCTGCCTGTGTCATTTATTCACCCCGCATACTTCAAAGAGTTAACTACAAATTCCCCATTGCCTCTGTTTATTGCTTGAATATGCTTTTTGTATGCATCATAAGCCCATACTTTATAACGCTCCTTAGTTGCGTCAATGACATACAACTGATTATCTACTTTCGTGACTACTACTGTCTTTGAATCTTCGCTATTCTTTTGAGTTACGTCTGTTTTGAAATTAACCCGATCACCGCCAATATCAGTATAGACAAAGGTCTCTAACCAACCACGTTTAATCTCATCCTTAACTGTGTTGGCGATTTCTACACTATCTGCATACTTATTTATCTTTACACTGTTTACTTTACTTATTAATTCACTAAGTTTGTTGCCCATGTGATACCCCTTTCCCTATTTGCTCTCACAATTTTGAAAATTTATCTCTTTTACTCTTTATGTCCTTATTCGTCACCAGAGTTCAATTCTGATTGTGCTTCGTCAATAGTGTACTTTAGTATGTAAGCTTTAGCCCTCTCCGATGTGGATGCTGCTTTTATTAACATGTCTGGATTTTCTTCTAACGCTCTTTTCCACTCCTGAATGTAAGCAACGCTATTATCTACAACACTAGGTTGGTACGCATATATCCCTGTTTCTGCACATAACATTGATGCTCCAAAGTTCGCCACAAGTTCTTCAAATGAAAAAGCACCATAACTCCTGTCATTAGGTGTGACATTCCTTGTAACCCTACCTTTTTTACATGTAGAATGGATTAACTCATGAAATAAGGTAGAATAATAAGATTCAACACTGTTAAACTTATTTTCATCAGGCATATTAATTATGTCTAACTTGTCATTGTAATACGGATCTGTACTTCCGTGCTGTACTGTAATATCTTCCATTTCGCAATAATTCCCTGCAACGTCTTGAGGTAAGCCTAGAGGTGAAAACTCTATGTCCCCCGATTCGAGCCTTGTTTTCACAGGATTCCCATCCTTGTCAATCATATACTTTACATTAAATACAGTGTAATACCTTACTGTTCCATATGTTCTAAGAAGTTGACCGTCAGGTTTTCTTTTTAACAACCTGTGATCTATAGCATATTTAATTAAGTCATTCCTACTTTGATTGCCTATTAATGATTTTACATAGTCAAGAATCTTTTCCATACCCTCTTGACTTACAGGGTAATCCTTATCAATTTTACGTATTATAATTTCAGATGGGGTGTTTTTTGGGATATTAAACTTAAATCCCAACGCCTGTTTAAATGTTAAATACTCTCCCTCAGGTATTAAAAACCTATTAATCCCTGTGTACTCTTTACATGACTTCCAGTTAATTGCCACTGTGCTACTCCAAGGTCTTAACCAAGGTAGTCTTTGTTCTTCAAGTGCTCGTGTCATTATCCTGTCAACAATAATTTCACCGACCGTTTTCTTTCCATCTCCCATGTTAAATGCCCCCTTGTTCTTCGCCTGTTTAAATTTTAAAACCTACTATATATAAAAAATTGTCTTTAGTTGTGTTGCAGTAGAAAAATAAACATAAAAAAATAGATGTCGGAGGGCAAATCCAACATCTACTTTACGGTTGTGAGAGTAAACTTAACTCATAAACAGACAATCACAAGCATTTAACTCGCACCTTTATTATAGCATATTTCCTGCAATTTGACAAGATGCAAGTCACTAAAATTTTTCTACTGTACAAAATATTATTACTAGGTACTATAACTTGTCATACAACTGAAACATACGATATTGCCTGTGTGTCCACAACCCAAAGTATAAACTATCCCAAGTTTATTTTAAATCACCCTTAAAAAACATATACGACCTTTTACTTGTTCTATGACCTTAAAGTCCTTTTTATTTGATTCGTTCCCTGAATTTTCTCTTGTTAACTGTTTCTGTAGCATACCTAATCCCTTTATAGTATACCTATAATACATCTTTTTAGACACGTAAATTGTCAGGATTTTTACTAAAAAATGTCCATAGCGATGGTTTTTTGACTATTTATTAATATGCTTTTAAAGAATTTTATCTGTATGTTGGATGCATCCCATATACCAAAATGCAATCCTTTATACAGAGTTATTCTTTTTAACGGGGTACTCTTGTGTATTTTATAGATGTCATAATACCCCTCTTCTTTTGTGTTAGCCCAGTACATTAACCCATAAAACCCTTTTACCGACCTCAAATACTGACTATCTACAGATAGTACATTCTTGTCAGAATCAGTACTATCACGTCTAAATAAAATAAAATCAGTAGTGTTAATATTTTTCAGAAACTCGTTATGCTCCAGAGTCTCATTGATTGTGTCAACAAATAAGTACCCTTGATTTCTTTCTATTTTTTCAATATCTAATTCTTCCTCACCATGTACTATCGTCAGTATGGTAGCGTTTTCAGATACAGTAACATTACCTTTTTCTGTAATAATTACAGAATCACCATGTCCGTAAGCTCTACCCCCTTTTTCAACAAAACAAATACTACTGTCTAATGCAACAACGGTACTACCCTGTTTTGCAATTCCAATAGACTTGTCCATTAATACCCCTTTACTTTTATCTTTGAAAGTACAAATAGAGTTGCCTTTTACCTTTATGTTAGCTCCTTTTATAGCTTCAATATCTGAAACACCGCTAACTGTTAAGGTAGAACCAGCAACTCTTGCACAAAGGTCAAAAACTTCAGTCTCTCTAAAGGATGTCACAAGTATTTTCTTTTCCCTTTTAATGTTAAGCCCCTCTTTCAGTCGAATTTAGTTATTTTCATAGGTAATAATACTTCCCCGTTAACGTAATAAGTAATTTCTTGTCTTAATTCTTCAATAAGGCTTTCGATCATAGTCTCGCTAAACGCTTGCTTTTTATACAAGAATTTAATAGAGTCAAATGCAGTATAGTAAATCATTATATCTTTGTCAAATAACCCCGTTAATGAATTCCAACCATACCCCTTTTTCTTTAACGCATTACTTAAATCTTCTATCGCCAATGTAAGTATATCGGACGTACTCCCTTGTATTTTCCATGAAACTTTTACTTTCTTGTTGTTAACATTCCTCGAATTGTCTACATCCCTTATTTCTGTACCGAACAAAGTATAAACTGACTTCAAGGTTTCATCTGATAATTCGTCCCACAGTGCTTTAACTGTATTATTTTCTGCAAATAAGTCGTATATCTTTTCACCAACCACCCCTTTGCTTATTTGCTTTATCTTTGCTTTTGAAGCTCCATACAATGAAGCGTTCCAACAAGCTTTTATTACGTCTCTCTGTTCTGTAGTTATTGTTTGCATACCTAATACAGTTTTTGCAACACTACTATAAAAGTCCGAATCATTGCAGAAGATGCCAAACTCTTTGATGTCAAACACATAAGCCGATATTCGAGGCTCTATCTGATTGTAGTCTAGTTCATATATCCCGTATCCCTCAGGTGTGAATAAATTCTTATAGGTGTTTATATCAAAACCACTTACACAAGGGTTATTTGTGTAGGCTCTGTTCGTTATAGCATAAGTGTGTTCTGGATGAACGATACTGTTACTATCTGCAAGCTCTATTAGTTTACTTAAAGATGAAACTGTCCTATTTGTGGACGAATACTGCACAATAACCTCTGCTACAGGATCATCCGCAAATCTATTAAATTCCTCTATAAGTTCAGATTTAAAGGAGTAGTCCATCTGTCTCTTTCTTGTATTATACACGTAAAAGTATTTTTTCAACAATTCTTCTGAATAGTTTGAAATAAAATAACCTTTAACTTGTAACGGTGAGTTTGGATTGAGTCCTGCATACCCGTAATTAGAAAGTAATTGCCTCATTTCATCCAACATTCTACTGTTTATCCTGATATGCTCTTTAGCCACTTCCTGATTTACATAAATCCCTCGATGTGTTACATAGTCATAATACTCCTTTGCTATTTCAAAATCAGGTACATGGAAATAATCATTTTTACTGTTAAATTCCTCTGTGTAAATTGTCTGCATGTAATAGCCCCCATTTCTTTAAGTAGTTTCTTATACTTTTCATTGCCCCAGGTAAGTAAATAAATACATTGTAATCATACCAATCACGATTCAAATCAAAGTGCATTAATCCCTGTCTAAACTTTTCAACTAACATGTTGTAATCCTGTTTGCTCACGTTATAAATACGCTTTGCATAAACAATACGGTCATCACTCTCTAAACAAATTTCTAAAGTAGCCCTATTTGTTAGTAATAGCCCTAACCCTATAACTTGTTTCCGAAACAAGAATATGCTTTCTATAGGTAGCTCTTCAATCTTGTTTAGTTCCCCATACTCAAATGTATAAACGTGTTTATTTGTATAAATATACCCGTTATGGTCATTATTTGATAGTACCCACATGTCTTTATCTTTTCCCCCAATTTCTTTTATTTTATATACACTTTGTTTTTAAATGTTTTTAAGTATAAAAAATACCGATTGTCAAATCGGTATTTTAAAGTAATTTATTTATTTGTAATATTTTATAACCACGCTACAGCCTGTAACTCATCTTCCCTTTCACTCTCAACTGAAAGCTTATTGTACTTATAGAATGGCTCTCCCTCTTCCTCGTCAATAAATCCCATACCAAGTACAATGTCGTTGTCTATGAAAAATTGAACAATCTCTCCCATTCTTTTCTGTCCCAATGCTAAACTTTCGTGTATAGCAACTATCTTCTTAGAGTATTCCGCACGTTTAGAATAGTTTATTAGATGTAAATAAATGTAATCTCCGTCAACACATAAAAGTCTAACTAAGAAGTTATATTTCTTTGGTTTAATACCCTTTGATATCGCTAATGCACAAAGGTTTTGCCTGAAAACACACTGTTTAGGTATTACGTATTTAAACACATTTCCTGTTTGTGACTTTACAACAGATTCATAACCGTAATCCGGTTCACTAGGCTTATACTTGTAAGGTAATTTTATGTTTATTTTTGAGTATATCCTTACATTGTCTCTGCCTACATGGGAAATTATAGCTTTTGAACCGTTTAATCTTTTGAACAGTGGTTCGGTAACCCCCTCTATCTTTGCTAAGTCAGGGATATTGTTTACGTTTTTTAGAGATTGAAAAAAAGAGTTAACGTCAATTGACATACCTGTAGCTACTGCAAATTGCTTTAACATTCTTCTGATGCTGTCTATGTTAGCATTTTCTGAATTTTCTTTCAATATTCCCCTACTTATCAAATTTTCTACAGTCACCATTTCATTTCACCTCACTTAACATATATAAAACTATGTCTTTAATTTACTTAGTTAAGTGCAAAAATAGGGTAATAATGTGAAATAGTTTATATTGGCACTACTAATTCAAATAAAAGTTAGTTTAAATCAACAAAGTCTATTCCCGTTATTAAATAAAAAAAATTGCCATACGGAAACCCGTACAGCAATTTAAGAGGAAAGAATACAAAACGAAAACTAACCTTATATTATTATAGTCGCTAATGTGATAATACGTTAAACTTACTTACAAAAATTCCGTACAAGCAATGCCATCAGCGTGTGCGGAATTTTTAATTATCTATAGCACACACTATGTTAAAAAAGAACCGCACAGTTCCCTGTGCGGTGTTCATGGAGAAACAAATATGAAACTACTATGTACCTAATAATCTCGGATTAATTATACTAATTTTTAGTCACTATTTTTAAATTGCCTGTAAAAATTTGTTGATTGCCCGTTATGCTAACTCCATAGAGGTAAAACATAACACTTATTATTGTATTCGATACGTACGCCTATCACTCTCTAATACAACTCACTGTCATTAAACATTCTTATAAAGTTTTCAACAATTTCTCTATCATACAAAATATCTTTTTTCTGGTCAATGTAGTTTAAAGCATCTTCTTTAGATGTCTCTACCCTGTAAATTCTTTTAGTAGTGATTGCATCAAATGTATCTACTACTGCCAAAAGTCTACCCGCAAACGATATTGAACATTCCCCTTTACCTGACGGATACCCTGTTTGGTTTATCCTTTCATGATGGTCTAGTATTCCAAGTAGGTGTTCTGACTTTTTTAGAGTAACCATTTCATAATACCCTATCGTGGAATGCTCCTTTATTTTTTCAAACTCACCATCTGTTACCTTGCCTTTTTTGCCTAGTATGTCATGAGGTATCTCTACCTTGCCAATATCGTGCAATAAAGCTACGTCAACTACTTCTTTATATCTGTCCAACATACCTGTATACTGCAAGTACATATATGTTAATATAGCTACGCTTATCGAATGTGATAGTACTCCTACTGTTTTTGCTACTTGATCGTATTCTCTCATTCTGGTTACATTATTGTACAATACTCTGTCTGTCCTTATTCTATCGCAAATGTCCTTTATAGCTACATCTAGCCCCTTAAAATCCTTTACACTTTCATTTACATAGCTCTTTACTTTGCTTTCACACAATAAGTTCCCGCTTTTTTCTTCTGTGTGCAATTCAACAAATATAGTATCTATAATTCCACTGTAATTACTTAATAGGTTAGAAATAGCTTCCTTAGTTAACTTTTCTCCCTTTCGTAATAACAGTATTCCTGTACGCTTATCCTTTATAGGTTTCATAACTCTCATGCCTTGTCTCATATCTGCCAGTCCAATGTACACCCCGTTAGTCACACTATCACTCCTGCCTCAATGTAATCTTTTGTTTCTCTGACTACATTTAATTTATTGTCTTAATTTATTTCCATTGAGGTAGAGTGATCCTATATCTTGAACACTCAATCTGTAGCTTAGTCCAATCATACCTTGTCGGGTTACTTAACTCCAGTGCTTCAAATTCCATGACATAGTGCATTTTTTTAACATGTTCTACTAGTCCAGAGTCTGTACCATCATATTCAAACTGTTCAAGGCACTCAAGTATGTAATCAAAATTTTCAGGTCTAAATTTTTTAAAATCAGTTGCACAAGAAGCAAGTGTCCACATAAAATCATTATATTTTGCTTGTCCGTAACCTTTAAATGCAGGTAAGTTATCTGCTTTATCTCCACGTAACAGCTTAAAAAAGTATATTGAATTGTAAGGAATATAATACCCCTTTGTGGCTGAGAATTCATTTACATATTCTTCAAAGTTATCCCTATCAATTCGTATGTAATTTTTAAACTCACCTAATGTTTTCTTTCCTCTGAAATAAACGGTTATGTCAGCATTAACTAAACATAGTAGATCTGAATCATTAGTAAATATTTCAACCTTATACCCCTGACTTTCTTTCTCTCTTGCCAAATTATATATTATGTCATCTGCCTCTATACCTTTTTCACGATATACAGAAACCCCACCCAAACGTAAAATTTCTTCTGTCAGGTTTATTCCTGCATAAAAAGACGGCATTTGTGATTTTCTTCCCTCTTTGTATACTTGTCCAAAGGCTTCAACTAATTTTTCCGATCTCTCTATTGGCTTTCCCATGTCCATGACTACGGCTAATTCATTATCACCATATCCCGATAGGCGTACAATTTCTTTAATTGTATATGCAGGAATAGTAGTGTTTATAGCTACACCATTTACAGTGTGCCAAAGTTGAGGTGCGCCCCCATAAATGTACCTGTAAGGCATCCCGTTATAGTCAATTATTACTATTTTCTTCATAAAAACTCTCCCCCTTATATCCCCATTGAATTTATAATGTCTGTCAAACCATCAAAATTACTCTCTGTGATTGATTCTTTAACGCCCTCTGTCCCAAGACCAAAATCATCATCTACTTCGATTATGTCATTTTGTTTAATTAGTGTTTCAATTACAGAAGTCTTTTTAGGCGATTCATTCAGCTCTTTTGACACTTCGTAATTTTTAGTGTAACACCCAAATTCTTCTACGTCTTCAATTTTAGCCTCACTAAGTGAAGTCTGCTGTATTTCAGATGCAACTTCATGTGATGCTACTGCTATACTCTCTTTTAGGGCTTGCATATCAGATTGTAAACTCAATTTTATAAGCTTAATCTGCCTCTCAATCTCCCCACTAATCAAAGCTTTAATCTTTTCTTCTATGTCATCAGCCTTTTCGCCTGTCTGGGTAACTTCTTCACTCTCTGTATTCATGTTAGTAAGCTCATACAGAACACCGTAAATAAGGCTTTCATCTTTGGTGTTTATTGCATTTTTAGCCTCTTCCTGCATTAACCTTAACTTGTCTAAAACAGTATTAGCACTTCTCACAGTTTCTTCAAGCTTTAATTGTTCTGTTAATATCTCATTGTCTCCACTAAAAGATGTAAAATTTTGAAAATCGGTTAAGTTGTTAAAAACATAATTAAGTGAATCTTGAATCAACTTAGTCAAACACCTATCATTTTTTGCAGGATTTAATAGCCCATTAACTAACTTCTCACTCTCTTGTGTGAAATAAATTTGCACGTTTGATTTAAATATTACTTCGGGTACATATGAAAAATCATCCACAAGTAAACCCCCTCAACCCCACCGTGTCGGTTACACTTAATTTAGGTATTTGATTTAAAGCTTTTTTCATAGCATCTGTATCAGTTACGACCGTAATTTTCTTAAACCAGTCTACCGCCTTTAATTTTAAAAGTAACTCCCTTATAGTGGCTTTTTCATTGTTAACAAACACTATCGACTTGCCTTTTTTTAAAAATGCATTAAACAATGACGAAAAGTTGTTCTCTAAACTCATTAGTACAACTATCTTTACATTGTCTAATACCCCTTTCTGTTTCCACTCTTGAAAAACTCTATTCCAATCGTAACATAAAATATCACACCAAGCACCAACATTTGTAGAGCCTTGCACGTATAATATATTATACTCAAGTCTAGTCGGTTCAACATCCCAAGCTTCTTTCAAATTATCTAAGTTCATTAAATTGTTTAGCTTATGCTTAAATATATCAGCAAAAGTAGGGTTAACATCCAGATCGATTACAATAAACTGTTCATCTTGTTCTTTTAAGTAGTCTGCAACTTTTTTTGAAAACTCTAAACTACCTACGTTCAACCTAGCAAAAACATTCACGTACTCATTGACTGTCTCGTTGAAATACTTCTTTTCAACTTCAACAACTTCATCAACAGTATCGTTATTTATGCTTGTTAAACTCTCAATACGAATAGGGCAATTATACTCACTTGCAGTGACAGTTAAGCCTAACACAAGCAATAATTCATCTCCTACAGTATTGTTATACTCTTCACTTATTATAATGTAATCGTCATCTAAATGGAAACTATCTTTAATTAAGGCGTACTCATTTTGAGTAATAATAAATGTTGTTTTATCGTGAGTGTATTCCGCATACTTCTCCAGTTTTTCATCCTTTAATACCAACATTTTCTTATTCAAAAATAAGTAGAAATACCCTTTTTTAAACCACTCTATGGTTAAACAATTGTTACCTACAACAAACATTTGTTAATCCCTCTCTGTAAATTAAGCGAGGTAGTCTACCTTGTTAAGTAGGCTACCTTGCCTATTTTAATGAATTATTTGTTAGTTGTTTTTTCTTTAGTACACAGCACTATCCAACACCCGTCTGCATCTGCAAATCTCGGTTTGCTATGTACTAGAACCTCTGTAAACGGAGCATTAACTTTAACGTAATCAGATAAGTATGATGTTGTACTTAGTATAATACGTTCTTCTTCCTCTTTAACGTATTTACCCTCTAGTGCCCCACCACCTACACAAACTACTGCGGTCAATTCAGGTAAAGCCTGTGAAATTTGTGTCAAATATCTCTTAATTGTATCCATTAACTGCAAAGAGAATTTACGCTTGACTTCCTCTACAAGTTCAGGTACACTGACAATCTTTGATCCTATGTCTACTTTACCTGTCTTTATGGCTTGTTCTGCGGCATTAACGCTTATTCTGAATCTGTAACGTTTGTACAACTCTGAAATTAATAATTCTCTTATCGTGTTTCCACCGATCGGGAATGTGTCTTTTGATCCTTTAACAAATTGCATGTTATTAAACAAGGCAACGTCAGTAGTTCCTGCACCGATGTTTACAACTAAGTATTTACCCTTGCTTAAAAACCCTGCAATGTCTTTGCGACTTCCATTCATCCCAAATGTCATTGAAATTGAAGAAGCAAAACACTCACCAACAGGATAGTTTTTCATTATGTTCACCTTAACATCATTACCTAACATGTGGCAACCAATCAAACATTCGTCAAGTGCATCCTTATCCAGCTCAACGTCAGCTAAAGGTAAGCATGTTCCTAATACTACTTCAAGTTCAGATGCCCCTGTTATTTTTGCTATTCTGTACAGCAATGAAAAAATAGAATAGTATGTGGTTGCTTGTTCGGCTTTTGAACCTGTTGTAGGTCTTACTACATCATGTTCGTGCTGAATTACTACGTCTGAACCCCCGTGTACCCTCACAGGTAACCCTAAAAATTCTTTCAAACTATCATTTTCTGAATCCAGAGTGAATACCACCGATTTAGGTATTCCGGCAGTATTGATGTCTATTACCTCTGTGTCCGGTATAATAATGTCTTCTTCTCCATACCCATCTTTTAAATTCTTTGAAATATAAAATTCGTTGTTCTGCTCCATTGGATTATGCGCTGATACTGTCCCCCAGTTTGCCTTTGTCATGCTATTCCCCGTGTCTACTGCAAGTAAAATTCTTTTTCTAACGCCCATTCTCACAACACCCCTTTTAATTTAACTTATTATAATGCGTCAAAACTTATTTCCTTACTACCACTGTCTTTATTCTTCTACAGGTACTGAAAATACTTAGTTCAGTCCAGGAATATTCTTAACAAAGTGAAACAACTACCCTTTTATTTTAAAGGTAGTTGTTTATTCTAATAAAATGTAGAAAACCCTATTTAACTTTGTCTAATATCTCCTTAACAGTATCTGAATACCCCTCTTCCAATTCCTTTAAAACTCTATCCTTTACCTTATTTGTCCTTGCTTTCACCCTATTTGCTTTTTGATTTTTCAGTCGCCTTGCAGTCTCTTTTTTAGCTATACGTCTCTGTTTACGAGTCATTTTCCTGTCGGCATTTTCTATTCTGCGTAATAGCGAATCTATATTTATGTATTTATCGTTCAGGTATTCTTCATCTTCATCTTCATCTTCAAAGGTATTTTCTACAGTTGTTTTACCTCTGTAGTGTACTTGTTCGTTACCCTTTTTTATATTTATTACAACTTTTTTCCCAAAGTCAATATCTCCAACTTCATTACCTTTTTCCATTTCTTCTGTGACATCCTCTACTGCGGCATGAGTAGTTATAAATTGATCGGGGTAATTGATTTCATTTTTATTTTCTTCCTCACCTTTATACTTGTCTAGTGTTATCCTAAAACTCCCAGCCTCTTTATCGTAAACAAAATCTGTCTTAATAAAATTAAACTTCTGTATATACTCATTTAGAAGTTTAGTAGATTCTGTGTTATCACTCTCTGCCTTTAATTCAAAATCTAACCCCAAATCCACATTCTCACAACTTATTAATATCTCTCTTAACTCAGAATCTAATTCTTCTATCGGATCATATTCAAAAGTGCTGAAATAGTTTTCTGTTGCGTACTTCTGTCTTATTTTACTGTCTTCGATATATTCCATAGCCGAGGTTGAAACCATTGTGACTATATCTGTATTATAGGTTGACACTATACTCTTTAGCTGTCTTTGAAAAAAATCTTCTAACCCCTTAACCGCTACCCCTGCTGTCCCGAATAATACTATGTAAATAACAACCTTTTCCTCTACACCCTCTTGTGCCACAGACTTAATTTTGTTGTGCAATAACTTAAACTTATTTGTTACATAGTTAGGTACTACATAATTTTTGTTTAATAGCTGGCTTATCTTCATTTCAGTGTTTTCAACATACATCAATATCATAGTAACTCACCTTACCTTGCTGTATAATAAAGATTTGAATACTCAAACACGCCTGACGCCCCATAACTCCCTGTAAAAAACCTTGTTAAGTTGTGTGAAAACGGAATTATATAATTTAATTTAATTTTTATATTATAAACTACAATAGTCCTCGGTGCATTTGCAAACCCATGTATAGTGTCTAATGTATTGCCTGATGTCCCATCCCCAGATAAAAATTTCTTATAGAAATCACTTGTCTGACCGTATACTTTTCTGCTTATTATTAAATTAGAACCCTCTATAAGCGGTGTTTTTATAACCTCTATATATGAATTTGCTAATTTGTTTTGTGAAGTGTAATTTGTATACCCTGAGTATCTCGATTCATTTATATAATGTCCTGTTCCATCCTTTACCGTACCTAATGAATTGTACTGCATTGTAAACTTTAATTTAGGGTAAAACCGCCCCTTAAACTGTTCTTTAGGTAAAAAAGAAAGACCTAATTGTTGTGGAGCGGGTTTAACTGTAGTGATATTATCAAAAGTGTCAAATACACTCTCCCAATCACTTGTACTACCCTCTATGTACCCTCTTAAAGCAATAAAATCAGTTTTCGCTATCGTGTTTGCGTACCAATTAGTATCCTCTAACCACTGTTCACACTCTAATATAGCACTCTCAAACGCCATATCAGTAGATATATCAAGCATACTTATACTTAGTCTTAAATGAATGTACTCTGTGATTCCTAAATATCCCGCTAAAAAGAATGTCGCTAACAACATCCCCACTATTATTCTCTTTAAAATGTCATACACCATACTCTACCACCCACCTCAATTCTTAAATCTTCTTAGGCAAGGTACAACCCTATCAAATCTTAAGTTAAATGTTTTAGAGAATGTACCGAATGTGGTAAATACATTTGTTTTAAAAGGCACTACAAAAGTATAACTACAAGTACTGCCGTAATTTCTCCCATTTCTGCCTGTAAGTAATGCAGGATTCTCAAAATAAAATCCTGCTATGCCTAAAGTGTCTAAATTATCGAATACACATGTTGATGAAGATAAGTAATCTAAGTTAGCTCTGCCAGTAAAAGAAATCGCAACATCTCTTTCTATATAATTCATAGACGAAAGTGCCCTGTCAAATAACTGTAGATTCGTGGCTACAGTAAATTCACAATATAACCACATCCCTAAATAAAATAAAATAGACACTAATACCCCTAATATGTTTAATTTTAAGATGATTGATACTACTGTCCAAGGTAGTTTTGAAATACGCAAGTTATCACCCCATGTTAAAAAAATAGGGAAGTTTGACTTCCCTAACTGCAAATTATACTATATTATGTCTTTACCAAGTGTCAAAGAAGTTTGCCGTGCCTGTCAAACTTTGTATCTTGTCGTTAATAAAGTCTATCACGGCATTAATCCCATTTTGTAACAAGCCACCTGTACCATCACCTGCTGATCCTAAAACAAGTATCCCCAAAAACCCTACGGCAGCAATGACTACAACTGCAATAATAATTTTTCCGAATTTACCCATGTTTAAATACTCCTTTCTCTGGTGTGATCTCACATCCATACTCTCTATACTTTTTTGTCTTAATTTATAACTCTTTTAATGCTATTTGTTAATATAGTCATACATAAAAGGTAGGTTGGAAAATGCGGTAAGTAGTGCCAACTCCACAAGAATTAAGTAAACAAGTTTTACCGCTATTTCTCCCCTTTCTAATATTTTTTCTGACTTATTTTTTATGTTCTGTTTTTTACGCTGTAATAACTCTTCTTTAAACGAAGCTAAACGATCTAAATTGTTAATTCCCATTAATCTCTGTTCTACTAACGCTGCAAAGTTCACGACTAAGGACGAGGTATTATACCTACTCTTTAAATACCTTGTTGCCAACAACTCACCATACTGTGTTAAAAAAGTTAAGTACGTACGTACAAAATGTGCCATTTCATTTAGTTCAGGATTATTTTTCTTTGTAACCTGTATTCGATCTTCTAACACTGTTAGATATGTTCCAACAACGTCTTTTAACACCGATCCAGTTGGTGACACAATAGCAGAATAAACCATCAAATAGAAGTCTGAAAATTGATTCGCTAGTGCTTTATCTTTAGTGTCCATTAACACATCAAATATTGATTGGTATGCAAAAAAACATACAAGTCCAGCCCCAAGTATAAAAGGCATAAAAACCCTAAATAGTCCTATTGTCTCTAAAAACAATACCAACATTATTGATACAGCTAACAGTACAACAGTTAGCCCCTTAAACTCATAGACATCCAATATCTTTCCAAACGCTTCTATTTGAAGTCTTTTTAACGAGTTTTCAGCAATATCGTATTTTACTGTTCCCTCTTTTATATTACTATGTCTACCCAACCAAGCAAAAACTTCAATAACTTTTTCTTGCTTCTTCTTCCTTTTTTCTTCACGTACCCTTGCGGAAACCTTATTTTTTAATATAGTCCCTGTTTTGTCACTCTTAAACAAGCCTGCAAGCCTTAAAAAGAGATATAATGTGTATAACACAACAAGTATCATTATAAATTTAATTAACCCCACATTCGTCACAAAACCACCACCCTTATAAATCTGTTGACTTAATTATTGCAAGGTATGACATTACAAAAGTAATTATTGCTATATCAAATATCACTAAAATCTTTCCTATTACAGTGTTTACCATAAACTTTCCAATTGCAGGATTTCCAAGTATAAGTATAAAACCACCACCAATTATTACTGCTGTTGCCACTATAAACTCCATACGTAACTTGTTAAATACAGCGTTTATCTCTCCCCTTAATTCTCTTTTAATCGCATGTAACACAACTATCTCTGAAAATAGTTCCACCATTCCCTGTTTTTCCGATATTTCATAATGTAGGGCTTTTTCTGCAAAGTCATCAAACGTACTACCTAAAGCATAATTCAGTTCAAGTAGCGCCTCAGCAAAAGGCATGTTCTTTTCCCTTTTCATCAAAAAATCAACAAACTCCGATTTGATTGATCTGTCAAATGAATTATAATAAGTTCTAATTGAATTCTCTACCCCGCTTTTTATATCTGATACTATTAAGTCAATGGCGTTCATTATTGAGTTTTCTCTTTTCTCCTTTAAAGATGAAGCACTAACTTTAAGTAACAAAAATAACATCTTTTTAATTAACCAAAACAACGGAAGTGCTAACACTAAGCTCATATCCAATAGTATACAGATGCCAATTGATGTAAATAAGGAAAATAGGTTATGTAAGAATTTAAAAGATGAAACTGTAATGCCTTTTTTCTTCCAACCTAATACAGTCAATATATCGTCATATTTTCTGTATTTCGCAATAGTCTTTTTATTCTGATAAATAAGCATATCACGCTGTATTTTCTTTTCAGCCCTATAGTTGTATTCTCCAACCTTTGTTAACATACCGCCCCAAGACGGTAATTTAACGTTTTCTTTAAACAGAAAAATTATACAACTACCAGTTACTAGCACCATTAAAGCCCGTATAATGTTATATTCTAACATCGACATGTTTAACACTCCCTAATTTACTTGTTAATTGTTTCTTTAAGCATTTTCCACACAAATTAACTTTCTCTAATTCAACTTCACTCTGTATGCTTGTGTACACTATGTTGCCACAACAAGTACATTTCTTCTTTTGCCGTGTTTTATGGTTTTCTTTATATATCGTCTGTCCACTCATAAGACTCTTCCTTGTTTTCGTCTAATTTTAAATATGTTTCCAATTTAACTCTCGGTACACCAGCAAGAAATAGTTCATCCCTCATTTCATCAGATATTACCCCGCACTGTTTATGTACACCACAAATTTCTTTAATTCCAATACCGTCTTCCTCGAATATTGTAACTCCGCTTGGTACAAACCTAAATATTGTGTTCATTAGCGGTTTATTAGTTGTAACATCATACCCTTTCACTTCTGTAATACTCATGATCTTACGTGTACCATCTCTTAATTTCTTCTGAATTATTATAAAGTCTAATGCGTCACAAACCTGATCCATTGCCCTTGATATATCCATGTTTGATGCTGTAGCAACTTCACTTGCAAATCTCTTCATAGCTTCTGCTTCTGTGTCTGCGTGGAAACTACTCCAAACCAAGTGTCCCGTTGACATTTCCCTAAGTAATTCCGCAAATTCTTCTGGTCTTCTTGCTTCACCAACAATAATAAGCTCTGGTGTGAAACGTAAACTATGAGAATTAAGATTTTTCATTAAAGGATAACTGTCTGTAGTTCCTGCTACGGTGTCTTTTGCTTCCCATAATACCGTATTATTTATTATGTTCCCTGCTTCATCCCTTATTCGGTTATCTATTTCAGTAGGGTTCTGAATTATCAATGTCCTACAACGTACTTCTTTCGCCATAATATCTAAATTTACAGTTTTACCTGATCCTGTGCTGCCTACGCAAAATATTTTATTTTCTGATCCTGCAATTATCTTTAAAAATCTAACCATGTCAACGGATAACGATTTATACCTCACTAATGTTTTAAATGTTAGTTTTGATTTTTTTACTTTTCTTATAACTGCGGTGTACGTACTGTTATCGTACGGTGGTAAACTTGGTGGGCATACGCTTTTATCTGTAACGGCAATACGATATCCTTGTGGTGTCCTACTGTTAACAAGTGCATTACTAGGTGTTATACGTGTTTCAGCATAACTTCCAGCAAGTTTATTAAGTATAGTCAACATTTCTTCATCATTTGCAAACCCATAGGGTACGCCATTCTTATCTACGTACCGTTTAAATACCCCTTTACCGTTCTCTTGTGCTTCATAAAATATAGCATTAAGATCGTTTAGTTGAATTTCCCCAACACTTTCATCCCTTAATAATGCAGTTAAAACACCATATTCAGTTAAGTCAATAATTAAATCTTCTACTAACTTAGCAACATTTCTTACACCAAATTGCACATATCCTTTTACAGAATAGTCGGTTATTGTCACAAAGTCAGTTATGATAGATGCGTCTATGTCCCTTTTTTCTTGAACAGACTTATTGTAGTAGTCGGTTGACATTTCTGATGTACGCTTCAAAAGATATTCTCTGCACTTTCTTGAATATTCTAAATATTCAATCATATCTATGTTATCAGTAGTTAACCCCATATCTGCAACACCATATTTTTGTTGGTTTTGTAACACCTTGTTAAGATTTAACATCTACTTAATACCCCGCTTTTTTCTTTATTTTTATTTTTCTTTTCTTTCTTCTCTTTCTTTTCTTTCCTAACTTCATTCACTTCTTTTATGTCTTGTTTTTTAGCAGTGTCTTCTGAATTACTTATTCCTACCATATCTTGAACGATAGCATTTATGCCTTGCGCTACCATAGTGTCAATCTTTTTCACAGATTCTATTTCCCCTATTACTTTCCCTCTCCATGCTCCTTTAAGTACGGTTTCACTAAAAGGTATAGACGTGATTAATCTTAAAGATTTATTGTTAAACAATTTAATAGGTAACTCAATGTTCGTTCTCTTGTTAATTACAACCTTTAATATTTTTGATGGTAAAGTGCCTAACTCCATCATGTAAGACATAAAATTTGTACAGTTCGATACACATATAGGATTTTCATCCCATATTTGATAAATCGAATCACAACCTATAAAAGCAGCAGCGTTTAACTCTGTAGGTACTGTATTAACGTCTAAAATAACAAAATCAAATGCTGACTTACACTTTTCAAGTAAATACCGCATTTGTTTTTGTGAATCTCTTGGAGATATCATGTCTATTATTTTCCTACCTTTTGCCGATAATACAAACAAGTTCTCGAAACGTGATTTAAGTATGATATCCTTAATCTCAACTTCACTCATAGAAAGTAAATCATACTTTGCAGACTTATATACCCTCTGATCTAACAAGTATAAATACCCAGATGGGAAAACTATATTAGTATCTATGTAACACACACTGTATCCGCTTTTTGCTAACGTAACCGCTACTGATGCGGCTATAGTTGTAGTCCCAGTTCCCCCTGTTGGAGATATAAAGCCGATAACCGATCTTAGTACAATTTCCCTTTTTGCACTTGTACCCGATATTTCTTGCAATATTGCCATGTAATCACCTCTTATTGATCTACGTCTACATTAAGAACCTCATTCTGTACAGCTTTTACACGCTCTACAATATCAGATAGATACTCTAGTATTATAGAGTCTGTACGAGGAAGTAATGTGATTGTGTACTCCGGACTTTTTGCTTTTATTAAAGTGTATTTCTCTATCTCTTCTGCTGTCAAACTAAATAAGAACGAGTCAGGTGTGATACTAGACTTAAACTCTGATGATTGTATTATTTTTTCCCTCTCCGCTTCTGGTTTCGACATTAATTCGTAAAACACATCAAATATAGATTCTCCAGAACCATTCAACATGTCAATGACAACAATCTCATTAAATAACATATCTGAAACAGTGATCTTTGGGGGTGTGTACCCACTTGTTAAGAGTACCAATTCTTCTGGTGGTAAGTTAAGATCATCTTCTTGATATGTAGCTCTGACATTAATTATGTCTCCCGGAATCAATATCTCTCCAAACAGTCCTGCATCAGCGTCAAATTTTAATAATTCTTTGTTATTCATTTTATACAAATATGGATTACGGTTTTCTTTATTCTGTACTAAACTGTCCCAAAACAATACCGTCTTTTCCCTTAAATAGTAAGCCGCATAATTTCCTATTACTTGATCCCGTTCTTCCCACAATGCAACCGCTCTTTTTGTTTCTCCGTTTAACTCAAATGTGCCGTATTGATTAAATTCTTTTAAATACATATCATAAGGTTCAATTGTTTTATCAGTTATTAACTCCGATACCCCTACTGCATTTTTTACTCTAACAACTTTTACAGTCTTCTGTATTTCCTTATCAGCTTTTGTCAACCACGATCCCAGTATAAATAAAACAACTATAGACAATAAAACTGACAGTATCCTTATGAATGGTTTACTCTGCGGATTTAAAGATTTTACTTTCATGTGATCCCCCTCAAATACATTTTTATTCTAAAACCAATTGTAAGTAACCAGACGTTAATATAGGATGTACATATTTAAAGTCACTTGTAAATGCTGTTGCACTTACTCCGTCTACTAAATATTCCTCTGCGATACCCCTTTTATATTTTAATGTTGCACTCCGACCTTTGTATTCTATAAGTATTTGTCTATCATTTTTGAGATACATGTTAATGTATGCCATCTTTTTTACATCATGCTGCATTAAAAATGTTCTAAGATTTGTAGTTTCAAAATTGGGATAGTTAATTACTTTTTTATCATACTTAGTCAAGTCTTCATTTAACTTAGCTACGTCAATAAACTTACTTGAGTAAGTACCAAACGCCATTTTATGCCCGTTAGCTATTGTATACTGCCTAAATATACTTAAATAATCAAAGTTAGAGTCAATTCCTCTAACGCTACCCCTCTTTAAATCTTTGTTTGAATCTGATATAACCCAAGCGGTGTTCCTGTAATGCTCTTTTGCCCTAGAGGCTATCAAACCAACAAAATTGTCAATGTTTGCCGATATTCCTAATTCTTCTTCATGTTTTAAACTGTTAACATTTAATAAACCCCTTACAATCTTTTCATAAACCCTGTAGTCGGTATGCTGATACAAATAATCCACTAATTTTCTCTGTTTCTGCTTGTACCCCAACAATTCTGATGTTATCTCCTTTTCGTTAAAGGCTCTTATTATTTCTAATCCTTTGTTAAACCTAAACAAGCTGTTTATTACAGGTGAGAACTCAAAGTCGATGAAGTTTCTTTCTATTTTAGGTAACCCAAACACATAGTCATTGGTTTTAAATGAAAGTATAAATTCCACATGCTCAGAGTCATTCCAATACTTATATGTAGTATATAGAAAATACCTACATATCTCATTTTCTATATCTCTTGAATCTGATAACAGGGTAATTCCTACCCATATTTTATTTTCTATACTCTCTATCCATTGTTTAGCTTCTTTTTCAAATCCCATCCCCTTTAGTATCCAATATAAAGCATAGTATACAACTCCTGCACCCGATAAAGTCACTATCGAATCAGGTACGTCATCTTGTTTATACTGATTATTGATTAAAGTATACAAATCTTTTTCTTTAAGTATATCTTGAGGTATATGGTGATCTATGCAAACCACTTTTATATTTTCCTTATTTAGCCGATCTATGTAATCAGCTTCTATTGTAAAGTCTACGCACAAGCACAAATCTATCCTGTTTTTCTTACATGTACTTATGACCCTTTTTTCAAACCCATGCTTGCGGTCGCTGTTCACAAACTGGAAATACTTCTTACCAGTTATTCTACAAAAGTTGCTTGCCATTTCGCCTGCAAGTAAGCCGTCAACATCAGGATCATAATAAACTAATACCCTGTTTGCTTGACCTATTAACCTACTCGCACTTTCAACGCCTATAGGTTTATACATAAAAAATTCGGGGGTATTATCCTCTAGTACCCCTGTCTTGAACCCCATATCGTCTGTCCGTTCTGAAATTAAAGTATCCCAATCTAAATCTAACTTTGTAAACTTTATCATATCGTTAGTCCTTTATCTTTTTTCGTATTTTATCGGCAATTATAGATTCTAAGCAATAACCATCAGAATGGTTTAAAGAGTCAAAAATAACGAACGGATCTTTAAAAAAGACGTTTTCATAGTTACGCATATCTCCTACGGTGACCGTACCACCCTCGCTTAGTTTTATTATATCATGATCTACATAGTGACTTAACCGTGTATCTCCTAATTCAGCAATCACTGCCGATACAGGTACGCTCATTTCTTTTGATAGGTTGTTTAGTGTATTAAAATATAACTTTAAAGAATCCCTGTTATATACCCCTTTTCCTATCACTCCTGATGTAACTTTGCCATCTTCCCAATGTTTAGCACATACTCCCGTGAATGCATAATCTTCTTCGCCTGTTAACTCTCTTATTATTGTGTTATCTAAACTATTTATGCAAGCGTTCATAGATGCTCTTTTGTTACACCAACACATCCCTTTTATCTCTACAATTCTATCGGCAATTCCCAGTATGTTCTTAGTTCCAATATACAAGTTACCTGTATAGTCACTTCGTAATGCAAATACCACTACAGGTAAGCCCCTATTTGCTATTTTACGTAATCCTAAAATAGCTGCATTACTCAAATACTGTCCGTTATCTACAAGTACAATATCTATTTTTTCAGAAACCGCTAAAAGTAATACCCGTCTGTATATATCATAGTCAGGTAAAACAGGCTCTGCCGGGCAATTCAACCCCATGTCATTAACTATCATGTTCCGTTTATCTTCTATATTCGTGTACACATTAAAAGCAACAGGTTTCATGCCTTTTTTTCTATAATTGTTGTATATTTTTATTAAGTCACTTGACTTACCGCAATTGTAAGTTCCATAATTCAAAATAAAACTCATACCTTTACCGCCTTTTCTTTAGTTTATACTTCTTCTACGCATGAAAAGTCACATTCTTTTAGAAAATCCCCCATATTGTTATCAGCCGTTACAATTGTTAAATTTTCTACTGCCCTTGTGCAAGCAACATAATGTAATCTTCTTTCTTCTTCATATATTGCAACTGCACACATAGAGTCAGGTGGAAAAGATTTTTCTGTATCTGCAAACAATATTACATTGTCCCAGCCTTTACCCTTTGCGCTATGCACAGTAGACAAAATAACCCCTGTCTTCGCATTTTTACACAGTATCATTTCGTCATTTATCATTGAAATAGCTTCATTTAAAGAGGCTAAATTATACTTATCCTCTGTAATAAAGTATTTTCTAATGTAATCAATACAGTTACCTGCATATATAATTGCTTCGCCGTAAAGTTTATTATAGTCGTATACAAGCGAACCAAATCGAGTGCAAGCGTTAAACACTAAAGCATCAAAGTCTTTATCTACTTTGTACTGTTTTGCAAGTGAATGAAAGTAATATAACGGCTCAGCCAATAATCTAACGTCATTCTCATCTAAGTCTAGTAGCTTTTCTGCTATTGTTTTAATTTTATCCGCCCTGTAACCTAAGATACTTTTTAATACCCCACCACATTCTGCCAGTGTTTTGCTGTTTGTACACATTTTAATCAGGTCTAAAACACTGCAAAATGCCTTATCTGCCGTCAACGTCATTAGATCACTGGAAGTAATAAAACTAATCTTATTCTTTAATAAAACCAACATAATAGGTATTGCATGTCTATTAATTCTCATGAGTATTGCTGTGTTGTTTTGTTCTTTTAAAGATAAGCTATTTATTTCATCCTCTAGTGCGGTTGCCATGTCTAATAGTGACATTGACTTTGCACTAATTATATTTATTTTACCCCCTGTGGAATACGCTTTTAATTCTTTTTCAAACCTTACCTTATTCTTTACAATAGACTTTTTGACAAAATTAACAATGTTGGATTTACAACGGTAGTTATACTCCAGTTTCTTAACAGTGAATCCAAAATCCTCTTGAAATTTCTTTGTTATTATGTCTACATCCCCACCCCGCCATGAGTAAATGGCTTGATCATCATCCCCAATAGCAAATAGATCTTTGTTATCCCCTTTAAAGTAATGTTTGAGTACCTCATATTGAATTGTCGACAAGTCTTGGCATTCATCTATATAGAGTGAAGTATAGAGCTTTGAAATGTATTTACTTAAATTCTCATTCGCAAGCAGCCCCCTGTATAGGTATGTCTGAATATCATCAAAATCCAATACTTTCAAATTACTTTTTAAGTCTGTAAACCTCTCATATATAGCGATTACCTCGTTTGGCAACAAGTCTAAACTACTTTCATTTTCAAGTAACACCTGATTTATCGGCTTTAACGAGTTACTGAATAAAGTAAATAATGTACTTAAATTAACCAGTTCTTCCTGCGATTTTAAAACGGTAATACCTTTTGTTGCTGAACGAATTAAACCCATTCGCTTAGATTCACTAATTATTTCCCAGTTAACACCTGCGTATCTAAGTACCTCTAAGAATACGGAGTGTACTGTACCAAACCTAATAGCGTTATATACTGCTGAATTAATGTTTAGTTTAGAACACAGCTTTGTAAACTCTGATCTTAGTTTCTCTGCATCCGATTTTAAAAAAGAAAAAACCGCTGTCTTAGCAGGATTAATCTCATTATTCCTTAACTTATATGCAAGTCTCAGTAACAAAACAGTTGTTTTACCTGATCCTGCGCATGAAATAACACACAAAGGTGAATCTTTATACGCTATAATGTCGGATATCACTTCCCAGTTAAAGATTTCATACCCTTGTTTTTTCTCTAAAATTTCACGGTATTTCTTTAAACTAATTTTTGTATTATTTTCTTTATTTACGTCTGCCATTAAGTCTATGAATTCTTTTTCTTCCAATGTAAAGTTCACGCCGATTCTCCTTTTTCTTTTTGAATCTTTACGGCTTCTGTCGCTATAACTATATGTTGTTATAGCCCCAAGTTAATTTCTTCCTCATTGAGTCCATATCTCTCAATATAGTCTTCTTCACAAAAATGTAGTTTCTGCGCTTTCAAAGCATGGTATATATATACAGGATACCTCACTTTGTAAGTTCTGTATGCTCCCTCTCCGCAATATCTGTCGCTTCTTGAGTAAAGTGTCAAATCTACTTCCTTATTGCTGTCAAGCGGATATACTCTATTTGTGTCCCTTAAAAAGACCGAATCTTTTGCAATCTTGCTACGTTTTCTATTTGTTTTATTTCCCGTTTCATTAAAAAGATCAATAGTATGCTTATCTATGCACAAGTGCAATATCCCTAACCCTTTTAAAGGTAGGGTATCATTCCTTAGAGTGATTCTTTTTAACATGTACTCTTCCTTTAAAAACTTCGCATATTCCTCTGGTGATGAGTCATACAGTTTTTCAAATCCAGCCCTCGTATTTAAAGGTTTAGGAACAATTCTAACAAGTATCGAATCACTATTTTTTAAGTATTCCTTGAATATAATAATTGTTTCATCATCTATTTTTGGATTTAATACATCACATATAGTAACTTGACTTAGTACAGTACCGTCTTTCATTGACATTAATATTTCTTTTTTCTTTTCTAACAGACACCTTTCAACCAGTCTAAATGCTTTCCTGCTGTCATACCCCTTTTTCTTTGCCACTCCCATCAAGCCGCTAATATACTTATAATGCTGTAACTCCATAGTTTTTAAGAATACATAACGCCTATATTTTTCTTGTATGTCCTCTCTGTCTGACGGTTTAGGCATTAATATTAAATGTACTTTACTTGATAAATATGTATCATCCCATAGGGAACAAAGTAAAGTACCGAACATTTCAGGTCTATACTGTAAATCAACCTCGATTTGAATTTTACTACTTTTAAATAAGCTACTGCCTTTTTCTATGTACTGCTCAAATAACAATCCGGCTATCATTCTTAGTGTCGCTAATTCCTTATCCGTGTCAAGTCCTACTTGCAATATTTTAGAGATATCTAATAACCAAAAGTTATCCCGATATACATACGAACCGTTCACCCCTAAAAACACTGTAGACAACTTTAATGAAGTCGGATTTTTTAACTTCTTACATATTATATTACTTTGCCCTAAGTTAACTGCAAACAAATGATCAAAGTTTATACTTTGCGTAACCTTTTTCGAGTAGGTTAAATCCGTAACATCCAACTTATACCCTTTGTTGCTTAAATACAATGCCATTTGTCCTATTAGCTTAATTTCTGTTATGTCCTCAACTCTATCTGTCCCATATATGCCCGAAAACTTAACCACTTCACTCATTGTCTTGCCCCCTTAATACTGTAATTACTAAACCATAATCAGGATGCCCTGTATTACTTAAAATGTGCTTCATATGCTCTATTTCACTGTTTTTTATCGCCTTTAGCTTCTTTACTTTATAATGTTTGGTGTATGCTCCTAATATCTTTAAAACTTCAATTAACCTTGCCCTGTCCACGTATTCATTTTCTTCTGAATCCTCAACGTAAGCCGATAAATCAAAGTCAAAATATTCCATCAATAAATCTCTACCGAAAAATACATTACGTAAATGCCTTAGCTTTTTTGAGTCTGTAGCCTCTAAAATTTCTTTAACAAGGTTTGCCCCTTTTTCTTCCTTTTCAAACTTCTGTTTGTAATAGCTAACCCTTGCCTTTAAAGCATTATAAGCCTTTTTGTCTGCCCTCTGAAAACTTGAATATCCAAATAAAAGTATATTGAATATTGCAGGATCAGTAATAGACCGCCAATATTCATATATTAAATCAATAATACTGCGCTGTTCATTGTTTATTTTACGGTATACTTCGCTATTCTTTAACACTGCAAACTCTTTTAATGTCACGAATAAAAACCTCACTATTTCTTACTCAAACGATTTGCGATCTTCTTTCCCTCTTTATATTTTATTTTTGCAAACCCCGACTTTTACCCCATTATATCATTTTTAAAAGCACATTTCAAGACTTCGCTTAACTTTTCTTATTATTTTTATCTAACTTTTTCTTACCTATAAAATAAAAGACTTTACTTAAATAAGTAAAGTCTTTTATTTACGTTAGGCAATTAACCTCTAAGCTTTGACGGATCAACTTCAATCTCTCCGCTTACAAGGTTGAACACATCCTCTAACTTCTTTAATATCGCTTTTATGTCCTGCTCTGCAAACAATTCTTTTCCCAGTTTGGTAGCTTCAAATTCACCTGTCTCATTGATGTGGGCAATAGTCTTGACCTCTTCATATTCGTCAATGTAATCAAGGTATTGCTTTTCGCTCTTTACCCATAAGTCAATTGCTGTTTCCCACAAGGAAAAATCTGCGTACCCTGTTTCGCTATCTACGCCATCCATATCCTTAACATCAATAACATACGCCGAACAGGAAGTGAAACCTACTGCTATTGTCTCGCCATCTTTAGTTAAGTACTCATTACCTAAGCCAAATATGTGATCCTTACCACTGTTTTTAACACCTTTTAATTTGTTCTTTAATTGCACTATCATCATCAACGCCACTCCTTTTATTTCATAAAAATTTAATTTTATTAACCTTATATCTTTATTGTCTTTATTACCTGCCAAGTATTAACGTCGAATTATTTCAAATATATTTTTTCTATTTATAGCAAACTTATTCACCGTTAGGTTAATTAAACGATCATAGGTTTGGCTAATCTTTAAAAACATTTCAACATCCCCTGTTTCCTTGTTATCGGGATGATACTTCTTTGCAAACTCCTTATAAACTTTCCTTAACTCTTGCTCTTTAAAGTCCACTTTTAACCCAAATAATTCTAAATCTTTTAACATGTTATGCCAACTCCCTAACTATATCAGATAATCTGTTTATGTATTTCCAACTCTTACCCTCTGCCCTACCTTTATTGTACGGTTTTTTAACCATATATACGTAATTAAAATCGCAATCTAAAACGCAAGGATTGTCCTCTATAACATACGAATACTTACTGTAATTTTTATTAGTATGGCAAGTAAAAAACTCAAAATTTTCTATCCCATTTTTTAATAAAATTTGCTTTTTAACTTCTACTGTCGCATCTGACACCCCTACCGATTCTATCTTATAAGGTATGTGATGATCTTTTAACCAATTTATAAACACCAGCGCATCTCTGTCAATATCAACCCCGTCATATATTTCTGGTATCTTCCATAACTCATTAATACCTTTAAGCAGTAAAGCCTTTTCAACATTATATTGCTTTACGTCTTCGCTTTTAATGTTTAGTCCTTTCCTTTCATTTAAAACCCTTAAAAATCCGCCCAATGTATCTGCTAATACATTATCAAAATCAATTAAAAACGAAACGCTATTCTTCAACATTGTATGTAGCCCCCCTTACTTAGTATAGTCTTAATTTAAACTTATAATAGTGTGATTGTCTTTTTATTTATTTAACTACTTTTTATTTTATTTGTTTTTAACGATTCTACGGTGATTTCCTTTTGGCTCTTAAACTACAATATGCCTTTATCGCAAACACTGTGATTAAACCATTACATACTATGTCTATTATACTTAGGTACGTAAGCCCTTTACTTAACAACGTTTCACCACATACTTAACTAAGTCACTAACTAAGTGCAATTTATTATAAAATAAAAAAGACTTAAACACTATCAAATGTCTAAGTCTTTTTATCCTTTATCCCTCTACTTGCGTACTAAATGCAATCGACTTCTTACGTATTCAACAAAACCTTTTGGAAATATACTTTTTTGTGATGTTAATATAAATTCTCTACCATCTACCCTCTGTAACCAAAGTACATTCGCATTTCCGGCTGTATAACAAGCTATGTCGCTCATATTGTCACACCCAACAAATATTGTGTTTAACAACGATGGTAGGAATTGCTCACTTTGAAGTCTAAGAAATACTCCCCTTTCCCCTACCCTATCAATTATTCTCAAATACTCCGATTCCCTGTCTACTAGAAAATCCCGAATAAAGACATAAAGTAGCTTATAATTAAAGTGAGGCAAGAATAACCTTTGCAGCTTGCCTCTTTTTGTATAACTCTGAAACGGATTCAATGTGACCTCTGTTTCAAAAAGTATATCTCTTGTTTTTGTAATGTAAGCAGTCCAATTACTTTTTGAGCCTAACTTGATTATTCCTGTACCGAACATCTGCTCTAGTTGATCGTCCGACTTCAGTTCTTTCATGTGAAAGTCACTACCTACTTTGTAGTACACAAGCCTCATATACTCACTTCCCTCTCAAAGCCGATTTTATTGCCATCCCTACAAGCACTAAGGGTAATACAAACCCCCCGAATGTTGCTCCTATTGCTGCTGTCGCTGCGAATGTTCCCCCTGTTGCCAATACTTTAACACTTTTCGGTATTTTATTGTTCCTGTAAAAATTAGAAATAACTCCTGCTTTTGTGGGAATATACTGCTTATTATTTTTCGCCGCAACTTCTATATAATTATCAGACCTATCCTGTGTTGCTTTGTCTTCCTTGTATTCGCTAGTTACTTCGGTCTGTTTGCGTTTTATTACATGTTCACCTACTTTAACATACCCTAAACTTGGTAACCGCTTAAACAACTCTGACCATTTATTAATCCCTAAGTCTACTTGGAGCTTATGCACGTACTCAAAACTACTCAAAACTAAATGATTTAATTTCTTTAACTTTCTTAAACAACCAAAATCGAATAACTCCCCCAATGTCCCATTTTCTAAATGTCTTTTTATTAACGGATTACCTACGTTCTCTGCTGTAGCATTAATTTGTAGCATACTGCCATTAACGCACAAATGCCCCTCGGCTATTTCGATAGCGTAAACTCTTTCAAGTCCACCAAAATTTAAGCGTATTTGCTCTAATATTCTTTCAGTTATATCTTTAAAAACATTCCTGTAATACCTATCGTTATTCATTAAGTATTTAGCCGCTTTACCTAAATTCTTACCAGCTAATGTGTTGTCTATAGATACATTTACAGGTATTACCTCTGCTTTTTTATACTGATCAGCCCCTGATGTGCCTATCTCCGCCATTATACCACTAGCACTTTGATAAGGCAAATTATTTCCAGAAAATACTTCTTTATTTAATTCAGCATTAAAACCACAATCTGAAACTTCACCCATTCCCCGTTCTAAAGTGTTGTTTTTATTTATTGTGCTTTGATTTTCACTAAAGTCCTCATCTAATCCATTTAACATATCCTCATAAAGTGAATCATCTTCAAAATTGTCAAAGTCATCGTAAAGTTCGGATTCTTCTATGCTTTGAGTGCTACTACCCTTTTTGTACGGTACATCAAACCCATATGCACCAGATAACGGTTCTATTCCATTATACCTAGTTTTAATTAAATACTCATATAAGTCCTCATATCCGTATTGCTGTAGATATCCTGATCTAATCATTCCCTCTATTGTTTCGTTTAATATTCTTAGTCCTCTTTCATACCCCTCGGGATAATACCGCATTAAAAAGTCTTTAAACTCTCTTTCATTCTCCGATTCCTTAAAGTAGATACTTTTTACCAGTACTGGATCAGCTGTTTTGGAAGGGTAAAAAGCGAACAAGCCCTGACTTTGCTTCTTTTGATTAAGTAATTCAACACCAGTAGTCTCAAAACCAGAATCTATTTGTTGGTATAACTCTGAATCGTACTTTAATTTTAAAGACTGTGTTACGATTGATGGTGAAAGTTTAGCGCCCATTACAAAATGGTTCATGTTAGTTGTCAATTGCCCTAATTGCCCTGCTTTTGGAGATTGAGTTGCGTATAATCTCCAACACCCTGCTGTCCTTGCCATTGAACCTATTGTACAAAGCATATTAAGTAACTTTTTTTCATACCTCTTGTCATTCAACATAGATTCAATTTCGTCTACAAAAAAAGCAGTGTATGAAATATCTAACACATTTGAATCTTTCCAGTTTTTTAAGTAATCATCTACCCCTTTTATGGTATCGCCTGTTCTTACTCTTTCGCTAAATTGTCTTAACGCTATTTCCTTATAGTACTTAAAGTACGCTTCTTGAAAACGTAATCCCATAAAATACTCAGGAACACTCTGTTCAACAAGTTTATTATCTTTACCGTAAACCTTTAACATTGCTTCGGCATTACCAAAACCCATGTAACCTAAACTTTTAGTCATTTGTGCCGCTTCATTTTTGGCATCTACGGTTATTAACGGGCAACCATGCTTTATTAACTGTACAATTGCAGTCCATGTTGCAACTGTTTTACCGCTACCATTACCGCCACCATATGTAAACGACCAACTGCCAGATGATCTTGTGTCCGCATATACCGCTCCATTTGGTGCAATACCTACAAATAAACGCTCCAAGTTACCAAAATCAACATCCCGTAAGTACTCCGATGCAAATACTCCCGTCTTGTTCAAACAATCCGTAAGTAGGAAGTTTTTCTGCATCACATCCTCTTTTAACGTCATTATTCTAAGACTATTTTTGGGTGCTGACGAAACAGTATGTATAGTGTGTATGCTGTTAAACCTTAAATTACACATCATTTCTAACTTTGAAAATGAAGTGTACATGTCATTAGAAAACGTTTGGCTCGTGTCTCCTACAAGTCCTGCATAGATACTGCCCGATAATGGAAGTAAGAAAAAATACTCTATACTTACATCAGTTTCTTTATAAAGTATCTTCAATGAATACATGTCGTAACCGTCGGTGTCATTCTCAAAATTCTCATTAACATATAGGCTCTTACCCTCGTTAATGTCAGATTTCAGCTTTTCTCTATACTTAACAGGAACATCATATATGTAGTCTAAGTCTGCCTTTTTTAATGGTTTTGAAAATGCTCTTATGAATAATTCTGTTTCGCTAACAGGTAACACCCGATACCCCTCTTTTATTAAAACATAATAGAAGTGCTGTTGCAACGCTATATTAATATCCCAATTGGAATAATCCTGTAGGAATTGGTTTAATCTTGTCAGGCACTCTGTGTGTTTGTCTAAATTAGTTAAAAAATTACTTGCTTGAACAAAACCGTCTAAGTTGAATATTCTCAGATAGGTTTTAAACCTGTCTGATACTTCATCGTTCTTTTCAACCCCTATTACTTTAAAGTTTCCTCGTGCCTTAGCTACAAGTTCAAACACTTTAATAGGGTCAATCCAATAATCGGGGCTTAACTCGCTAACTTCTTTTATGTTCTGCTTAAATAGCTCAACTTTATCTTCCTTTAATCTCATGTCAATTAACTTAGATAAAAGTTCGTCTAATTCAGTAAGATATGTCACAATTGTTTCATTAGAAACCCTTGATACGTTCTGTAAAGCATCCTTAATTTTAGCTATGTTAGATACTACGCTTTGTGCTTCTGCCATATTTGTCACATGCGTGACCTCTACACCATCTATCTTTTGCACAATGTCCAAATAAATTTTAAATGTTTGACCTATCTCGTTAAAGTGTAACGACGCTATGGCTTTACTTGCACCGCCTTTTTCAAACTTATTTATTGCTGCCTTTATTATTGTTAGTACATCCCTTTGCCTGCCAGCATATTCTGTTTTTATTGTGCTCAACAACATCAACACAGTCTGTTCGTTTTCTTTAAAATATCTTGAAATTTCATCACTTGTGTCGTTAACTTCTATTTCATGTAGAGTTAATTCCCTCTCCCTTTTTTCGATAGCAGTGTGAATCTTATCAAAAAGTTTTTCAATCTTTTCATCAAATGTATACATATATTTTCTATAGTATGTTCTATCATACCACTTAGCATTTTTAGTTTCGTGCTTAGTGATTACTAAGCTTGAATCTTCTAATACCCCTGTGAATGTCTCAAACTTCCCATCACAACTGCCTAACTGTGAAAAAACAATTTCAAAGATAGAGTCATTTTCTATAGATGAGTCAACGACACTTATACACCTTAGTCTCGGAAACCTATTCATTAATTGAACCGAACCGAATCCAGTAATAATATCAATTACAGTATTAGTATTCTCACACAGATCATCAGTTATCACTATTTCTTCTATAGATGAGCAAACTTTTGGGGATGTCAAGCAATTTAAAATTTTGCGTAAATAACTAAGCCCATCCAATGAATTATCTATCTCTACCTGTTTAAAATTAAGCTTTTTATTTGTAGAACCTAAAGGTAGATGATATTGAACCCCCACAAGTGTTCCAAATATAAAAACACGCTTTATATTGTTAGGTGAATTCAAACCCTTTTCATACCCGTCTTTTATTGCCATAACCACGTTAGATAATTCATTAACATGTGTGCCCATATTCCTCTGCCACCTTTCAAAACATTAAATTAACTATAGTAATTTTAACTTATTGTTTATAACAATAAAGAGCAGGTATCCAATCCTTTGTTTGGATACCTGCTCTTTATAGTGACAATCTTTACACGATCATTCATTGTCTTCTACAATAATTTCTTCTCCATCAACCATGTCAACGATTTTACTAACGTATGTGACTTCATGATTGTCTTTTGCTAGATAGTACATTCTACCATTTTTAGGAATGTAATTGTGCTGTGTTATTATGAATTGAAAACCTAGCTTATCCTCAAATAGTTTAAGAATATCATCTACCATTTCCCAAGCATCAGTATGTAACCCATTCAACACTTCATCTAAATGTACAAATCGCCTATACCCTGTTATGTAAATTAAACAAATAATGTAGAATATTGAAATTATTTGTGATACCCCTGTGCCCTCTTGTGTTTTTAACGACCTAACTTTACCTTTACTGTTTATAAGTTTTAGCCTCATTTGGGGATATGTCTCATGATAAGCATCCATTTCAACCTCTATTTTTTTAAAGTCATCCGGGAACAACTTAGATAGAGTATCGTTTATTATTGTAACAATGAAGTTCAAAGCCTTTTTCACTCTTGAATCAGCTAACTTAGTTAATAAGTTACACGCCTCAACAGTGGTGATTTGCTTTTTAATCTCGCTTTCAATCAACTTGTTAATCTCTGCAACATCTTGTAACAGAACAAGTTTGCTTTTCTCTTTCATTTCATTTTCTACAATCAACCGATCTGCTACTGTGTTTAAGCTGCCCATTTTTTCTATAAGAGCTGTCATTTTAAACCCTCTCTTTCAGTTTATTTACCCACAGGAATATCCGAATACCATGTCTTCGCTTCATCAGTTAGTTTAATTCTTTTAACTCCGTTAGCCTTGTACCCATACAATAAAGCATATTTTCCCCGATCCTGCAATATAGCCTTTAATAACATTTCTAAATCAACTGAAAAGCCAATATCCTCACACGATTGCTTTAATATAGGTATAGTCGAATTAAACTTTATAGGTGAATTTGTGCTTTCCTTTGTGTTTTTTATAATTAAGTTACCATCACTCATTTCAAACCTTAATGTCTTATCAGATATCATACCCCTCCTGATTACATTTGTTAGCATTTCCATAGAAATTATAAACCCGTCTTTTCTTTCTTCTAAGTAATGATCTATACTGAATGTTTTCATTTTAGGTAAGTTATACACTACCACATAGGTATCAAACATAACCACCATCTTATTGTCCAAACTAAATAAGAACAAGCTTGACGTTTCAGTTGCCTCTGTCAGTAACACTTTAAGATAAGACAACACCTTACTATTAAGGTTAATGTCATGCAATTTATCAAATATATTCACATTATATGAAACTGTACTGCCGTTAACACAGTAAATATACTCTTTTGAAAAATACAAATATGCACTTGGCTGCCGTATCTCTCCCTTTGTGAGTAATGGTGTAAACACGTCAAGAATAAACTTCATATTATTAATGTCTAGTTCTTCCACATCATCTGCAACCTTATAGTCAAGTAAGTCAAAATTCAAATACTTTAATACTCTTTGATCTGGTGTCTTAGGCAATAACCACTGTAACGCATTTTCATAGTTCTCAAAGGGTGTTTCTGGTTTACCCCTTTCATCTGCGGTCACTTTAACAAACTTCTCTTGTTCTTCAAACTCTATGCATTCAATCGCTGTGTTTTCATTTTTTGTCGCACACACATTTACAATGTCGCTTATTTCCAATCCCAAAGTGAATATACCATCTGTTTCTATTTCAGCAGGTACTTTTGTGTAGAAGGACATCAAATAACTGTAAGCAGCTACACTTATTTGCTGTTCCGCTTCATCTGCTTTAAACACTATTTGCTTTAAATTTATATCTATATTTGCGTCAAACGAATTCAACGCCGAATTTACTACCCTTTTTAAATCTTCTACTCCTATTTTAAACTTAACCATGATAACGCTCCTTTGTGCTAAAAGCTTTAAATAGTGGGAAAGGTTGTACACAAATACACACATACAACCTTTCCCTTTGATCACTTGTTATTCGTCTTCGCCGGCTTCATCATCGTCACTCAAAATGTCATCATCGTCGTCTTCCCCGTCTTCATCATCACTTAAAATGTCATCTTCTTCAAATTCAGCCTCTTCCTCATTTAGGAAGTCAAATTCAGAGTTTTCGAGATCGATTGGTTCTTGGAATTCGTCGCCCTTTTTAGCCACTGTTAATCAACTCCTTTACTTTTTAAAATTAATTTTTTCCTTTATATCGTCGAAAAGAAAATCCAGTCCATCATCTTCAAATTCTATGTCTGGATTATCCTCAACTTTGATTTGCTTCTGTATTGAAACAGATGATCCAAGTTCTATTTCCATTTCAATAACATCATCCTCGTCTTCTTCACTGTCTATTATTTCTAAGTCATCCTCTTCTTCGCCGTCTTCGTCAACATCAATTATTATGTCAGAATCATCTTCGTCCGTTTCATCAATTTCAATATCCAATTCGTCTTCTTCTGTAACTTCAACGTCGACAATTTCTGCCTCTATTTCTTCTGTAGTTTCTTCTTCTTGCTGTACAACTTCTCCACTAGTTTTGACAGCAACCTCTACCGCCTCTATTTCCTCAACCTCTGTGGTTTCTCCTTGTTCCAATTTTTTCTCATAGTAGTCCCCGTTCTCAATTCTTGTGATTAATTCTTCCATTTTTTCAGCTTCTTTAGAGTACTTTTCGTGTACTTGCTCATACTCCTTTATGATACCCTTTTCATTTAAGTTCTTTTTGAAAGAATTGTTATAGTCTTTCAAACCAGCTTCAAGCTGTGAATCTACTGTTTGGATTCTACCCAATAACCTTTCCCTTTTTTGGTTTATGGCGTTTGCCCGTTGGTTAAGACTTTCAATTTTTGTAATTATATCTGACATATTAAATTACCCCTTTTCTGCAATTTTATATTTTCATACTTTATTTGTCTATTTCTATAGTGCGGTTTCATAATATTTCTTCGCAAGTAGCTTAACATTCTCTGTGTAACCCGGATATAGCATGATTTGATCTAAAAGTGAACCAAAAAATTTATTAGTATTGTAATCTAACAAATTGTTTATTATCTCTTTCATGCTTTCCTCAATATCTTTTCTATCTGCCACAAGCTTCTTTAACTCATTGTCGTCATCTATAGCTGTCAAGTTAAAAATAGACTCTTTCTCCATTAGTTCAAAAGTGAAAGCTGTCACTTCGCCTTTTTGTACTATACCTATGTTAACACTATCCCACATGTTAGCTTCATTTGCAGGTCTTGTAGGAGAACCTAAGTACATAAGCTTTATAGGCTTACCCTCATATATTTCTTTAACATAGAATGAAGTGGGGTTGTGTATATGTCCTGCAAATATAACATCAACCTTATTTAGTGGCTTTATGTCCTCAACATAAATATAATTTCCTTTGTAAAAACCCATGTTTATATCGTTGAAAGCAAAGTTGTTATGAGTTAAGGCTATATTGAGATATTCATCGTGTAGCTCAAACTCTCTATCATATGCCCCGTAATCAAACCCTGTGATTCTTACTTTATCAAAAGGCACGTCAATTTGATCTAGTATTTTAATTAACCCCAAAGTCTCAAAAAATACTAACTCTGTCATGTCTGTTGCGGAATAATCGTGATTTCCCCGTATGCTGTACAGATTACCCTCTGTAATATCATTCAATCTAAGTAACCATTTACACACCTCAGACCTAAAAGATAAAGTCATAAACCTCTTTGCAGCTAATGCCCCCGATAAGTCACCTGAGAAATATACATAAAAAGGTTCATCTTTAGCACAGCACTTTTCCTTTATCTCTATGCAGCCAGTATACATTTCATCCATTATAGTTAAACACTCTTTTTCATAATTAACATGAGAAGCCACTTTACCGTCAAATAAATGTAAATCCCCAAAAAAGACTTGCATTTTTATATCACTCCTTTACTCCTTAGGTAAGAACACGTTATTACAGTTAGGACATTTAATGTACCCTTTTTCTTTTACTTCTTTTGATAAGTTTTCAATAGCCTTATTTACAGTACTAAGCTGCGTATCAATGTCTACTAATTCTTTATCAATCATATCCTTGTTTTTCTTTAATGTTACTATGTTTTCGAGTTGCTTTAATTCAGCATCACATTTCAATTGTTTTACGTTGGGTAGCTTTTGCAACTCTTTATATAGTTTAACTTTACCCGTATATAAACCACTAATGCCGCTTATTTTTACATAAACACTCGAATCAATAGGTTTAACTTCAATTGTCTTACTTAATTCAATATTTAACTCATCTAGATTGAGTTTTAAATCCTTTAACCGCTCAATTGTCTTTAAGTTATAAGTGTCTTTAATGCCTGTTATTTGAGTCGATTTGTTTAGCTCATTCTGATACCCCTCTTTTTCTTTTGTAAGGGATTTTATCTGCATTAAACGATTGAATTGGGTAATATCAATTGCCTTAACTTGTTCTGTTCGATTTAATTGATCTTTAACCCCCTCTCTATCTTGATATAAACTTTTTAAATTGCTTATCCCTTTATACAGCCCAATACCAATAGAACCTACACTAGGTGGAAGATTTTTTTCAAGTTCATTTTTATCCTTACACATGCTAATAAGATCATCTAAGTGTTTTAAAGCCTGTGTTCCGATATCTAAAATACCCTTTTGCTCTTTTAAGTTGGTATCATCAAACACCCTCATTACCATAGCCCTGTCTCTTAAATCGTTACGCTTATCTCTTTGGGTGTCTATACCTTTTTCTATTTCAATTCGGTCTGTATTAGCTGTCCGAATTGCCTTTGTTAACTCCGGCAAGTCAGCTGCATTATAAAATGTCTTATAATTTGTACTTCCAGGTGTTCTTGAAAATAGTAAGCCATCTTCATCATAGCGTATGTTCAGCTTCTGCTTTGTTTCAGGTTCAATTGCAAAATTAATAAGTTTCTGCACTACTAATGGGGGTTTGTTTCCTTCCATTACCATGTAAGCATTATCGTTTATTCGTGTGTCTAAGTCAAATCCCATACCTTTTACTGTATAGTACTGACATTTGTCATCGAACGCTCTTGTGATTTCTATGCCATTTTGAAGTCCAACAATTATTTCTGCTTGATCCTTATCATCCTGTATGTGCGCTTTATACTCTTTTGGGTAAGCATAATAAGAAAGTACCTCTAGCCCTCTTGCCACAGCTGATTTACCCACACTGTTATATGCAGATAAAATTATTCTGTTTCTATCTCCAAATTCTAAAGTAACATCACCTAATGATTGATAGTTTTTATAACGGATAAACGCTATTTTAGAATCGCTTTCACTTATAAGTTTATCCATTTTCTCATTAATGTTCAATCATTTCACCGCCTTTATATCGTATTACATTCAAAATAAACTACCCTTTACTGTATTTGTCACTAAATAATGAAAGACACAGGCAATTTATCTACCTGTGTCTTTCATTATTTTGTTTTACTGTTATTCTATATCAATGTCGTCAACATCATCCACATCAACATCATCAAATGCCTGTAGTGCTTGATCTGGTGTAGCTGTCTTTTTGCGAACAACTGTTGTATTTCCGCCAGCGATAAGTTGTAGGTTTTGCTTATATGACTGTAGTGCCCTGTCTGCTTTTGAGTCTAATTCTTCTTTAGGATACAAAGCGAAAGATGCCACAGCGTTATTGATCTTAAACTCTGTCAAAAACTCTGCAAGCTTATCCATTTCAGGTGCATACTTTTCTAATGAAGCAAATGAACTACGTACTGAAAATGACATATTCTGTCCTGCGGCACGTTTTTCCGGTTTCTTTCCTTTTGTGTCATACACATATGAAAGTATTCCAAATTGTCCACAAAGGTCTTCAATCTCAGCATTGTCAAACTGCCCTTGAATCTTTGCTGTAAAGCTATAATCTGATGTAAAATACACGTAAGGTTTGAATACGTATTTACCATCCACTTTAACAGGTTTCATCTTGTTGTCAGAAATTTCGGATTCAATTACCACTATCGGCATAGCTAAGTAAAGATTTGGCTCTTGTACCTCACGCTCTTTTGAAACGTTGGAACGGATCTGTTTTCCTTCTTCCGAATCCATGTCAATTCCCGCCGCTTTAACTTTAGCAGCTACTTTTAATTTAAAGTAATCCCAAGCATCTGTAACCCCTGCACATAATGGGCATTCGCCGTCATATCCGATGTCTTCATTTACAAGTCCTTGTATACAGCGTACTTTAGTTTTGCTTCTTCCCAACATAACAGTGTGCAAGTAGCCCTTTACTATGTTGAACTCACCCATTTCATTTCTGTTGTTTGGGAAGTATACTAAATACTTCTTCATTTCCTCGTAGTCGAAGATTTCAACGTCGCTGTCAAATGATTTAACAATTTTTGTCTGAACCTGCTGCGTGTGTGTTTGTAGATTTTTGTACTGTTCTTGTTTTAAAACAATTCTTGCCATTATCTTTTCCTCACTTTCTTCCCTTGTGGTGTTAAAGGCTTTCGCTCTCACTCTTGGGAATTTGAAATTTTATACTCTTATACTTTCTTAGTCTTTCTATTACTGTAGGTCAACCTAAAATTATAGATATGTTCTCTACTTTATAGTAGTCCTCATTTACCCTCACATAATCCCACGCACATTTTTTACAGGTGTACTGCCCGTTCCTATGTAAAGTGAATAAATAGCTATCCATGTTTAGCCTATTATCACCCTTATAGTCTAACACTATACTGTCTATAAACACTGTAAAAAATCCACCATCTGCAACTCTTTTGTCTTCAACACATAAAAATAATTTACTACAATCCCTATTTAGTACTTTTTCAATTAATTGTAGGTATATAGGATCGCAAATTTCACCCTCTGTAATCCATTTGCCGTCTTGTTTGAATGATTTTAAATACACAGGTGTCATGGCTTGTTTATATAAGTTGATCAGCTCTTTAAAGAATAATGACTGCTTTATTTTTATTGCAGATGCTTTTTTCTGTTGCTTTATTTTAACAGCGTCACTATCCCTATATTGCGACTGTTTAGTAGAATTATTATCCTTTCCCACCAACTTATCAACAATATTTACTGAATTTAATTCATGTACCTTTATTTTATTTTCGAGTATTGCTCGTTTTACTTTTGAATTAATCATGCCACCCTCACCTTAAACCTAACATTTTATTCTCTCTTTCTTGTACTCTACCCATGTCATTAAATACTCTTTTTCCATAAACCTGTCAATCTGTTCCCAATTAAACAAATTTCTCATGCACCAAACTTTATCCATTACTTCACAGGTATACTTCTCATTGCATATAAAGTCTTCTTTCATTCCTTGTGCTGTGCCGAATTTTCCATCAATAAGTAAATCAAGTAATGCCCTGATGTGATTTGCAACATTATACAAACCCTCATGTTCTGGAATTACTTTACCTGTCTCGATGCCCCACTCTTTAAATAGGGTCTCCTTAGAATCTTTTAAAGTTACATTCTCCCATTTCAAAGCCGATGTATGCCAATCTCCGCATGTCTCAAGTGCACAAGGGAGATTTAAAGCATATATACCCGTAATGTACTTCATATTACCACCTACTACACTGTTTCAAAACTCAATACCTCTCCACTTTTTAATTGTAAAGCAGTATCTATTATAATCTTTGCCATTTCCCGATTTGTCTCTACTTTAAAGTAATCATCATAATCCTTATATCCACCTTTTAACTCTACCCTTACAAACTTTTTATCTGTTGCCCACAATCTGTAATCAGAAAACCCACTCTGTTTATTCTTATGTGAGTTCTCCCTACCGCCTTTATCATTGTCTGGACAAAATATTGTTACAGGTATTCTATTTAATATCATACGTTTATGAAGTGTCAAGTCGTTTCCCATTGTTCCTAATACGTTGTAATACCCTAAACTGCGCCAACGTACAACATCAAACATACCCTCTACTATTATAGCATACCCCTTTTTTAATATCTCGTCAAAATATTCCATACCATAAAAACAAGCTGACTTCTCAAAACCAAATGTCTTTGAGGTTAAATACTTATGTTGCTTGTGCTTTTGCCAACTAACCCATGCCATAACATTGTTCATTTGATCCCTTACAGGAAATACTGTCCTACATTTATGTTGAAACTCTCCTTTAGAATCAATTAACGCTAACTTATCTCTATATTCTGCACCTACAATAGAATTATATATTAAAGTGAAAAGCATATCATCAGTAAATAAAAATAAGCCACTGTCCTGTAAATCGCTTAATTCAAATCCCCTCTCCTGTGCTATGAAAAACATATCAGTCTGACCATTCTCAAAACACTTATCTGTTAATTTCGTTAAAAGATTACGTACAACTACAGTTTCAGCTATAGAATCCATTAATTTATCCAGCCCCATTTTAAATTACCCCTTTGTGCGGTATTGCCGCCCTACCGCTCACTCTGTCCGATCTAAATATAAATGGTTTAGCCGACATAACCGCACTTACTAAATTTTTGCCTATCCTGTAATACTCTCTTTTTTGCATATCCTTTATATACCTATCCAAGCTAAAGTACATTACAGCATGTTGTTTTCCGTCAATATAAGTGTATAAATATACGTAGTTTTCACCATCACAATTTGTTTTTTTCTCCACTTGTATTCTCACATGTGAAGCAGCGTCTATCTCTACCGAAAACGTATCATTTCTTTTAAAGTAGGTTAGCATTATTTTTTCTGCCTCTGCATACATTCCTTTTCCACGTAAACCTTGTTCAACCACATACTTAGGAATTAATTCCTGTATGTTCAGCAATCTTATAATACCCTCTGATGTCAGTTCAGCAATTACCTTTTTCTTGTCTTTATTCATAAACGCTTTTACCTGAATCCTAATATCTCTGTCATAGCATTCAAATGACAATACCCCTTTTTTGTATACTTGTTCGTTTCTGATTTCTTCTGCCATACTGTATCTTTCTCTACATAGCCCATGTCTGTAACCCATTCTCTCACAACTCCTTTGTAAAATATCTATCTGTTTACTCTACCATCAAATCCTCTAAAACAGTTTTTCTCATGTCAATTGCTTGAATCTTTAACATATCAGTAAATGCTGAAGTATGTGTTATACTTGAGATTATGTCTCCCACAAGGTAACTAACATCCTGTGTTCTTGTCACTGCCGTATAAGCCATGTTCCTGTTTTTTAACCCGTAAAACAGCTCAAATATAGGACAAATGACTAATTTACTTTGTGAGCCTTGCATCTTATGCACTGTTAAAGCATAAGCATGATCTAACTCATTACAATCTCCTATAACAATTTGATTGTAAATGTTTCTAGTATCCATTTTGCCCTTAATGTCTACTAAATAAAGTATGTAAAAATTATATTTATCACCATTCGTGTCGAGTGCTGTGTATGATACCCCTATAGCTATTTCTTCGGGTCTATCGAACACATCCTCTATCTGCTCTTGTATGTCTGAGTTCAGATTATAATTCTGCTGATATAGATCACGCAAGTCTTCTAACGGTCTTATAAAAGCTATTTTTCCTATTTCACCATTCATTACTCCTGCATGTTCTCCAAATTCTGTGATTTTACCATCCTCTGTCAGCACAAATCTTGCTTTGGTGTAATTATTCTTTGTGTGTAACACCCTGTCCCCCACTCTTAACGTTATCATGTTATTTCCTATTTCCTTTAAAACTTGCATTTTTACACTATCCTCAGGATTGAATATAGGCTGTAATAACGTATTTAATTGTGTTGATCCTAACCTATGTCCGGCTTTCTTTAAAGGCGTAACCACAACAATATCGTCATCTTTAAACTGTTCGCTATTTATCTGTACATCACCAATGTAATGATTTCCGTTTTCTTCACGAACAAACCTTGTAGGTCTGCCCAAATGATGATTTACTAAGTCAATGACAATATGTTGCTCTTTTAAATATTTATCATTATTGTTCTGTGATGGTTTCATATCTAAAACCACAAACTTTTGATGTTCTTCATCTGTGAAAACTGTCGTACGCTTTATACTCTCAGGTTGCTTACCAATCATTATAGAAGAATTTAAAGTGACTGCCGAACCCTCAACACAACGTTTTACAACGTCTAATTCAACCACAGGAAAATACTTTTTTCTTATTATGTCAGCGAATGGTTTACCTGCTCCTATTGGGGGTAATTGTTCAATGTCTGCTATTAAAATAAGTCTTGTTTTCTTTAGATTAATTCCCTTTAAAACCCGATTGAGTAATGCGCTATTTACCATTGACATTTCATCTATTACTAACGTGTCTGCTTCTATTGCATTTATCTCTGCATCTTCATTATCTGATATTTTAAACAACCTATGTAATGTGTACACAGGTCTGTTTACAGTTTCCCTTAACCTATCTGCGGCTCTGCCTGTTGGTGCTGCAAAGACAACTGTTCCACCGTATACATTCTCTATTACATAAAGTAATACTTCTGCTGCGGTTGTTTTACCTGAACCTGCCGGTCCTGTTATGCATAATAAGTTATTACCTACTGCTCTTGCAGCATCTCTTTGTTTTTCTTCTAATTTGAAACCTTTTATGTCTTCAAACTCAGTGATAAGTGATTCAATCCTATCTTTATCAAATGATATGTCCCTATTCTTTAGTTCATTTAAACAAGTAAATATACCATATTCGTTCGCAATATCTCTTGTTGTGCCAAAGTACGACTTTCCATTATACTTTAACCCCAAAACTTGTCCTGTCTTTTCAGCAATGTTTAATACCCCTACTCTTTCTTGTTCTGTGGATTGAATTAAAGATATCTTTACTGATCTTCTACCCCCGTATTGATACATCCCTCTGTAATTCCATTGTATCTGTGTGGGAGCGTACATGTTACCAAATACTTGATGTAAACATTCTCTCTCCGCTTTCTTGATCCCGTCTGTTGCAATCCCACCGCTAATAAGCTCTTTAAATTTAAACCCATATGTACCTGCTATAGGCATGTCCCATTTTGCAAAATCCACAAAACCGCTTTCGACAAGCAAGTGATATGCTCTTTTTCTTGTAACCATTATATCAAATATACTTTTACTCAGTTTTGAATCTTTTGTATTAAATGTACTATCTATCACTTCAATTGTCGAGCCTACATTTTGCGAGTTATCTTTAAAATAATCTAAACAAGCAATACTTTTTCTAAGGTTTAGCACTATCGTTTCTTTAACGCCTTTTATTCTACCTATAAGTCCGTTAGATAGCGCAACTGTGTCTAATGCCCCTGTTCTAATCTCATCGTTGAAGTAATGTAATACATAGGGATTTTGTTCAAGTATTGTTAATAAATCAACACTGTCCTCAATTATGCCCTCTCTCTTTAACGAATAAAGCTTAGATAAGTCTCCACTGTCGAAATCCTCTAAAAAGAAAGATAATATTGCTACACAAATAAAGTCAGGGTTAGCCAGCGCGTGTAGTCCCTTACACAGCACATGTCTCCATGACTCATAGTCTTTGTTAAGGTACGTGTTTTCTTCTCCAAATTTGAAAGTTTCCGATACCTTATTTATTGTGTTAATAAGTTCATCATCAAAATCAATATTTCTTTCACAATCTAGCGTAAACTTTCTAACTAAATCACCTAAACTGTTAAAAGAACATATTACACTAAATACCGAATACCCGTATGTCTTTACCAAAAGCTTAGACAGTCTTATTCTAGGTACAATCGGGTTTAATGTTTTTGCTGTAATAGGGCTTATTTTCTCAATTAAGTTAGCAATTCTGTTCGAGTCTATTTTTAATTCCGCTATTTTCCTTGAAAAGTTATTTAGAACGACACCATAAGCGTCTTTACTACGATTATGCCTGACAACTGACTTTAAATAGTTGTTTAGATACTTTCTAAAGTTTTCTTGTGATGCTATCGCAACGTCAATTGCTGTAGATAATGTCTCAATTCCATCCCACAGTATGTCATCTAACTGCACATTCGATTGCTTACAGTCTACTTTTAGCGCATCTTCTATCAACTTACCGTATTTAATAGTATCTGTAGCTATATCCTTAATATTGTATTTTGTATTTAAACGTTGAATGTCACTATCTTTTATTCTTTCAACTACAGCATCAAAGTTAGTAATACCACTATCTTGTAAAACACTACCCCCTATGATAAAATCTGTCATTCCCTTAAATAAATTACCCTTTATTAGCAGAGAGTTTCCAGCTATTCCTGCTCTTGTAACCACCATTAAAGGGATAGTCTCAGTCAATACTTCTAACTTGTTTTCTGTTACAAAATATATTGCTTTACACACACAAGTCTTTATAGAAAAGTAATCAATATTCACTCTCGATGAAACATTTGAAATGTCTCCGTATACAATAACGTTTAGTGCACTGTCTCCAACTTTTTGCTTTAAAGTCTCGTAATTCATAATGTACTACTTCCTTTTCGTTGTTCTAATTTATGTAGTTAAACACTCATGTCTACTGCTAAACTAGTCTTAACGTCAATTTTTAAATTTTTACGCCCTTGTCTAACGATAAATATACCATCCGTTGGTAATGTTAGTATTTCCTCAAATTGCAAGTTCAGTAACTCGTTATCCCCCTTTATGAATACCGTTTTACCCGATCCTCGTATATGTCCCCAAGTGTTCTCTTAATTCTATTATACTGTTGTCCGCTTTACTAATACAAATTGCGCTGCTATCAGTAAAAGTAAACACAACATAATCATGCATGTCCGTCTGTTCTCTTACTCTCATTCCATATAGAATCTCAATTGTGGATTGTTCAATATCCCTACAAACTCCCTACTGCTTAGTACCATGTACCAATGTCTATTAGATTGAATAACCGCCCCTTGTCACCATCAACACAAACCATTTTGCTTTCTTTAGAACCTTTCACAGCAATTATCGCCCATGTGAATCCTGCATCTCTCAAGGATTTAGTACGCATGTGCCTTAATTCCACAATGTTATTACTTTCTCTAATGACACAAACAGCGCTGTCGTCCTCAAAACAATATACAGTGTAGTCTCTTAAAACAAAGTATTCCGTTACCCTTTTGCCATATATAATTTCAACGGTAGCTCTGTTATTGTCCATACGCAGTGTTATCAACTCTCCCAAGGGTATACCCCTTTTTTTACCCTCTTTATTTAGTCCCACCCCTAGTTGCTCCATTTTCACGATATCGCTTTCAAAGATTTTTCAAGTTCCCTGTATAAGTCCATATACATCTCTGGTAAATTATACACAGTCAATAATTTTGCGTCAAAAAATATAAATATTCTACCTTGATAAATACGCATGTTATTTGCTTTTTTACTATGAAAGTAAAGCCTAGATAAAAAATGTTTTAGAGAACCAGTTGTTTCACAATGCTTAATGCCCGTGTTGTATGCTTTACGTACCAGTTTATCTACAACACTTCTTCTTGAAATTCCCCAACGCTCTCTAATTCTGATTCGGGCATGTTGTGTAACACTTACTTTCATTCAATCGCCCCCAGTCATTTGTATTTATTTAAGTTAAAGACTACATCTAGTTAAACCCAAAACTACAACATTTTTTTCGCTTTTTTATGCCCTCTGATTATGACGTTCTTTTGTTTTGGTGTAAGTCTTTTAGTAGTAACAACTGTATTAATTACATCCATTACAAAGGTATCTACTTTATTTTGTTTATTCCACAATGTTAATTCCTTTATCTTATGCTCTATATCAGGGTTTAGACCTAATGAGCCACTTGTATTTATGCTGTTATTTTGTATGATACCTTTTTCTTCGGCTTCTATACTCTCTTTTAACTCTCTATACGCTTCTTTAAGCCAATAATACTGATTTTCAGACCATTTAACAACATCTAGCTTCCGCTCGATTAGCATATCATAAGCAATGTTACCGCCACGGATAGTTAACCTATTTTCATTCGTTAAATTATTCTCTAAATACTCTTTCACTTTTGTCCTTTCAGTAATCCGTGTTTCTCTTGCAATTTCCTCTTGCTTAATCAGGTAGTACATTTGTGCTACTGTTTCTTCTAACTCTTTTGAATGTGCTATGATATCCCTCTTTATGTCCGGTCTGTTTGCTAAATTGTAATAGTAATCCAGTTCATAAGCATACGCCAAATTCATCCTATAATTTACACAGCATAACAAGTTTAAGTCTCTAGCCCGTAATTTGAAATTGACTATGTCATCATCCCTACACGTGTATGTGGAAAGGAAATATAGACAATCCTCAACCTCTTTTCTTATCGGATTCTTTAACTTTTTCCTAAATTCATACATGTCAATAAAGTTTACAGACAAACCCTCGGTCGCCCATAGGTTTGTGAGATTTCCCAATTTAAACAATAAATCTTTACGTTTACTTATGTTCTCTTGTAATATTTTATAGTTACCGATACCCTCTTTTTCTTTATCGTAATCAAAATAGTCGTATTCATCCTCACTCGATAGTCTTCTTAAAAGATACCTATGTATATCGCTGTATAGGTTGTGTAGGAATATAGAGGTGTTATTGTCGCTGTTAAAGTAGTCTCTTTCAAATTTACCAAAACCAACGTATTCCAAGCAATCCTCTGGCAGTGTGTATTGTTCAGCTAATGTAATAGGTATAGGTAAACCTAAACGTAAAAAACTTAAAACAGTTGCCTTTATGTTTGAATCAGGTAATTCTACAATAGCATCTGCTCCAAATACACTTATAAACCTACCTAAATTCCCACACTCATATGTGTAATACTCCTGATATCTTTTAGTTTCCATAATTGTAACCATCAATTTTAACTCTTTTTGCATTGTATCTTGAAGTTTTGTTAACGCCTTTATGGCTTCCACATCCAAGTCAAAAAAGTCGCCCACACATGTAGAACCAAATATAAGCGAATTACCACTACTCCTGTTAATCGCCTTAAACGCATACCGCAATGAATGCCCTAACTCACAACTAACTCTCTCGTTACCGTGATCCCGCATCCCAGCAAACATCCAGTCACCCTCGCCTTTTAACTTATTAAGCACAGCTATTTTATGTTTTGATACCCCTAATCTTAGAGAACCTGTGAGTTTATTAAATAAATATATAGTATACTTTTCATAGTATTCCATGAGGAAATTTGATTGCTGTTGGGTGAAGAATGTGAATAGGTTTAGATTTCCTTTCAATCTTTCCTCAATATACTTCCTTTTAAATTTCTTATAATCTTTTTTGTTAAACAACCAAATTTCCCCCTCTCTTTTTAACTACCCTTTTTAGCCCCTATTGTTAATGTATTGCTACTCCCAGTAGTAACCGTTACTAATCCTGTTAACTTTGCTTTTCAAGTCTGCAAGATACTCCCTGCTGCTCTTGCCACGTTTACATAGTTCACTGAAATTTCGTATACAGTATTCTTCGTTATGTCAAGCTCTAAGTAGTTTATGTCTCTCACATTAACTTACCTCTTTTTCAACATTAATAAGGGATATCATGTCTCACAAATACATCCTGTATTTCACCGCTTATTTTCCCTCGTTCTTCCCCTGTGATAGCGTCAACTTCATACCAAGTGTTATTTAAGGCATCTAAACAATAAAGAGTAAAGTGTTTTATTGAAAGTTTCATTGCCGCATACCCCTTTGATACTCTATTTAGATTTTCATCATAAACCCATTTTAAATTTTCCTTTTTACATGTGCAGCTAAAACTAACTTTGTCATCTTTATGAAGTAGCCTAGTAATGTCTTGAAACCCCTCTAAGGTAATTTTGTCGCTACCCCTCTTTTTCAAATGCCAACCATCTTCCTCTAGTAGTGCTATGTGTTTTCTTCCGTGCGATTCAAAATCCTTAACAGACCTATTTAGGTAATCAAGCCCTATGTTAAGTAGTCGGACACCATCAAATTCATCTGTGAAAAGTAGGCTGTAATGCGGCTCTTCTCTCATTATTTCACGCCTGACTTCGCCAGTTATTGAAGAAAGGATCTCTCCATTTAAGTCAGTTATAAAAAACCTTTGTTTAATATCATAAAATATACTGTAGTCCTTTGTATCTGGCTCTATGTGTACTAGCTCTTCACCTGTAATAACCTCTAGTTTGGATTTTATAGTGTCTATTGTATTCATGATCAAACCCTTATTCCTTTCTCCTCATGTCCGAGGCAAACCATACCTCGATATGCTGTTACACTACCTATTGATGTTCCATATCCCGTTAGGTTGCGATGTTTATGTACTAAGCTCTCTCCAAGTAAAAGCACCTTGTCATCCAAACTCCCTTGTCTGATCCCTCTTTTTTCTATTTCCCTGTATACAACTACTATGTTTTCAAATACAAGGTTGACAAGTTCTATTTCCTTTAAATAAGCCGACCAATGCCTACCTATAAAGTCAGTAACTTCGGGTAAGCGCTTAAAAAACTTAGGTACACTTAGTTTTTTAAGCTTAGTATAGTTATCAGTTAATTCTTTTATACTGATAGGTGTAACCCTATATATTTTTACGAACGCAGTGTTTGGACTATATACTTCAACCTTATCTTTAGTTATCTCATAAGAAACATTAGGTAATAAACCCCTTTCTAAGTACTCGTCACTCATAGTTATTTACTCCCCTCGTTAATTATTTCTTAAAACCGCTCTAGCAGCCTTTCTGTAACACCTTTTTCACTGTTAAACCGACTTTCAAACTCCACCGTCAACCTTATACGGTCTACAGACCATTTTATTTTATAAATGCTTTATTAAATATAGCTTTTTGTGATACACCAGATAAAAGTCAAAATAAAAAGATAAGGCTTAATTAAGTCTTATCTTCAACTAATCTTGTACCCGAACCACTTAAAAAACTATCCATAAATTTAAAAGTGCGGGCTTAAATTTATTAAGTACCTAGAATGAAAACGTACGCACAAATTTTGTCGTTCGAATCAAAAAATATAACCTATGCGTCTTTTGAAAATAGTATTGTAGGAAGTTAATATGTTTCGATATACTAAAAGAAAACTCAATATCTTGTCAGCTTTTCCTTAACATGCCTATAATACACCCAAGTAAATATAAAGGTGTTAACCAGTTTACAACTGCCAATAATACTCTAAATTAGAATACTTAAAAATTACGCCATGCTTATCCGCCCAAAGTAAAACGCCTTTGCATAACTCAATAATTTCACCAGATAAGTCAGTCAATACCGCAATCTTTACATCCTCGGCTACCTACACCTTTGATAATCTGTGTCGTATCTAAACACATCGATATTTCCTTTATTTCTTCTCCAGTAAACCCATTTACCTCAAACCATTTTTCATTACCGTCAACTAGCCTTGAACAGTTGTAAGTATATCCCCATATTGTTTGTACTACGGTATTATAGTCTCTTGTAAGGTAAGTATATTCTTCGTCCAATAACCTATATGATTCTTTAAACTTTATTTTGACCGCAAATCTAAAACTATTATTGGAATGAATAAAGTATGTGATACTCTGATACTCTTCTTCTGTTTCAAGCCTTATATCCCGTCTTTTTAGATACCAACCAGTTTCACCACTTAACATCAGATGTTTTTCATTAATAGTTTTAAAACCAAGTAATACTTTACCGATATAATCAAGTCCAATATCTAATACTTTACATGTGTCCGAATTAATAATCAAGTAAATTAAGCTTGTTCTGTGACTATATTTAAGTGTCTCACACTGAACATTATTATGTACGACTATAATTTCCCCATCTAAATTTGTTACGAAAGCCTTTTCACTATCTTTACTAAAAAATACTAAATAGTCCCTTGTGTCAACTCTTACACTTTCTAGTTTCACTCCTGCTACTATTTCAAGTCTATCCTTTATACTGTTTTGTAATCGCATAATTATATGTTCCCCCCCCCCCCCTAGTTCTTATCTTGCCAGTTTATATGTCTACAATGTGTTATGCCATCAATAACTTCAAAACATTTAACTACATCCCCTCTTGTTGTCTCCTCTATTTTAGTAAATTCTCTAGTTCTAAATTTAAAGTCCAAGTCTAATACCCGGTATAGCATTTTGTCTTTTATTCTTACTATAAAAAACTTTACTATGTCCGCTTCACAAACAGTTGTCACTTCCTCGAATACTTCCGAAGTAGCACAATCCCCCGTGCATTTTTTAAGAAAACATCCCAAATCATCTTGTAAGTATAAACAAGAGTTATCTAACATGGAATATGTCACAATATTCCTATCTGTGTATTCCATGCCTATATTTAGTATATTAAGATACTTTCCTTTTTCAATATAAACAATATACCTGTTGATTCCATAAGGTTTAATTTTCACACCGCCATTATAAAAATTAATAACATTTCCCGCTCTATCTGTTGTTACTGCCTGTCCCGTTTCAGTATGAAAAATTCTATACATACCATCATCAGATCTAATGTATTTCAATTTATTACCTGTCAATAACTCAAGCCTAACTCTTATGTCTTTTATTACCTCTGCTTCTGTCATCTTTCTTCCCCTTAACTTAGTCTGATTATCTTCGTATAAACAGGCGAGTAATCGTTATTTAATGTAAAAAGATTATTCCTCACAGCACCATAAAAATTAATAACTTTACTAATTACACCGTCAAACTGTAAACTTTGATATCTATTTGTAAGCTTCATTCCTAATCTAAAAACTTCATCATCTGAATACCCCGAATGTATACCCCTTTTCTCTACAAGGCTAAACACATTTACCATGTTATCGAATAGGGCATCTGCAATTCTAAAGTTTTCTAAGTATGTTTCCCAGTAAAGCTTAATAAGTTGTTTAGCTGTATACCTAGTGATAAGCTTTATTTTGCGCTTTCTTGTCGGCTTAACTAAATCAGTATAACTCTGTAGTAGAGAGTCTAAGTCAATTAACTTTAATCGCTTAACACTAATAAACTCAGTATGTGGGGCTGTTATAATTATATAATCATTTGAAATACAATAAGACACATTATTTAATAACTTTCTAGTTAAGTAATTATCTACCATAAACTACACACCTTTAAACAGTATTCTTTCTTTATTAAAAATTTGTCTTAATCCACAACATATAAAAAAAAGACAAGAGTATATTGTCTTGTCTTTTTAAGTGTTATATTTTTACCGCTATGCAAAATAATCTAAAAGTATTTTAGTTACTTACTGCTCTATGTTCCACACTTCCATTAAACGTAGTGAATTCAGTTTATCTACTATGTCTTTAGGTAGCATAACCTCAATCTTCTCCGTAAATTCAATAGTATGAGTGTCAGCAACCTACCTATTCTCTTGTTACAGGTTCAATAACAATTAACTTGTCTTTAAACCATACAGCAGTCTCCTTTGTTAACACTTTATTTTGACTTTCAGTGAATTCAAGTAAACTTGTTATCTGTGCCTCTGTATTGTCTGCATAGTGCACAAGATATGCCTCTAAGGTAGCAGGTCTTGCTCCGTAGTCGTAACCTCTATGATTCTCTACAACTCCTATTAAATTATCAATCTCTGCCGATGTTAAATACTTTCTTAACACTCTCATTTTAGTTGCCATATACAGTATTCCTAAACCCTCATGAGTAATTTTTCCGCCCTTTAGTGTGTACTCCATATCTCTATAGTCTATCGCAGCTATCTTTCCAATGTCGTGCAATAACCCACAAAGCAAAATAAACTCCTTTTTCTCCTGTAAGCCGTATATATCAATCAGTGTTCTCAATATACGCATAACTTTGAACGTATGATGTGGCAATCCCCCACAAAAGTTATCGTGGTGCGATGTTGCTGCCGGTGTTAAATAAAACAGTCGCATTATTTCCTCTGGTATTATTTCTTTAATAAGCTCCAAGTACTTGTCCGAAAAATTCTCATGCATAAACTCATTAAAACTTTTTTCCAATGCCGATATGTCTATTGTTCTATAAAATTCAGCCACAGCATCAGTCCCTAAATCCTCAAATACTTCTTTAACAGTGTATTGCATTTCATCTTTATATTTGTCACTCACCAACAATACATTAAACACTTTTGATCCAGAAGTAAACACATCAACTAACGGTTCTTCCCAACAAATAACAGGGTACTCACCACCATCATATACCCCTTTTCCTCTTATGTATTGCTTGTTTGATTTTGTGTTAAATACTGAAACCTCTTTTAAGCATATTTCTCCTGTTGCTGTCTCCCCAGCACACATGTCAAAAGGATTAATTTTCATACACACACACTCCTTAAACGATTTTTTCCTTCAATAAAATCTAAAATCTGAACCTTTTATCACATTTATACGAATAGTATTTATTTTATTAATTGTTATGGAATTCTATAATCTTAAAGCCCAATTTGTAGCACATATAAATATAGAGTAAAACCTTAAAAAAGTCTATTTTTTTAAAATTAAAAGTCCATCACCTTAGTCTCAAAACTAGAATTCATATTTAACTCAATGCCTTTTTCCAAGTATTCCTCGATTTTTTTTGCTTGCATATCTTCTGTTAGGTAGAATAACTCCATATGACTGGGGTACACTGTCCCAATTAACTGGGCAAGTGATTCAGGATCAGCTTTACCTATTAACTGCCATCTACCCTTGAATTGCGTATACACCCTCTTGTTCCCAGATTGTCGCAGAAGTGCTTTTTTAAAATTTTGGAACATAAACATTGTTGTGTTACTGTCTACTTTTACTGCTAAAGAATCCCCTTTAAGTTCAACAGATTCGACTAAATAAGATGCCAATTTATCGTATGTGTCCATTTTCGCAACTCCTTGAATGAAAAATTTTAATATAATTGTGCGGTTTACCTCTTATTGAATATGTTTATTAAATTAAACAAGTGATTAACTTTTAAACTCATCTGGATCTTTATAATTCCCTGTTATAAACCAATGTTTAACTTCTTTACCTTTTGTAGTTCTTGCTCTCACTTCTTTTTTATTCTCATCTATACTTAAAATACGAGAATAACTAACATTAGTAATTAGTCTGCCTTTACTGTTTATTACACCGTTTAATTTGTTCCTCTCCACTATAAAATAGTTCGTCCCGTAGTGTTGAGTAATAGCGTCAAATCCCGCAGATATTTTGTTTCCACGAAAGTCGCATAAATATGTCTTGCCCTTTAAAGTTAATATAAAGAATATATTCACATTATTAATAGTATCTCTTACCAAAACACAATTGTCATATTTACACTCAAGCACAGTTTCATACCCGTTGTTAGTTGTCTTCACTACCCCTTTTTTACCGTTTTGCACCACACTCCAGTATGTTATATTGTCTTTGCCTGAATTCGAAATACCCACAAGATGTTTAAAACCCTCTATGTCTTCATACTGACATTTAAAACCATCTGAGTCTTCATTGTGATCTTTACAAACTTCGTAGTTCATAGGTACAACTAAGGTACGATTGTTTAAATTATATAATCCCACTTTATTGTCCTTTTCAACACTTATATACCCCTGTTTCCCTGTTGTCCAACACTTATAGTCATCCCATACTAAGTTTAGGTTTTCATCATATAAATGAGTATGAACACGATATCTATCTGTTATTCCATAATAATAATTATTAGTATCACAAGTAAAAAGGCATATGTATCTACCGTTTAACTGAACAGATGTACCATCATATCTAAACCCAGTATAACCCTCACTTGAACGCTTAGATAATATTATGTTAGAAGTTCTGTCATCACAAACAACTCCCGAAAACCCCTCATTTCCCGTAACTTCATGAATAATATCACCATCATCTCTAATGATAATACTTTTTTCACCATCTCGAATAAATGTCAATTTACCTATTGAGTTACTTGTCATACTTTTAGCATTTTCCCACAAAACGTATACCCCTGTTTCATCTACCCTAACTAAATCCATCAATCGGTTCTTTGTCGCTATAACTGTTTTACGCTGTTCATCAAAATGAAACTCTATACCGTCATAATCAAAACCTGTTAATGCCTTGATTTCTGCATTATAAAAACCCCATTTGTTTCTTACTTTTATAGCTAAAGAAGTACTGTTAATTGGTTGTACCTCTTCAATTGGAAAAGGTATAGCACGTATATTTCCAGCTCTAAGTATACTTTGTATGCTCACTGCATCAATGTTTGTAGTACACAAAAATAAATCTTTTATTAGATGACGTATATCAGTATAGTTAGCACTGATTACTTCAATTCCTTTTAGGTCAACACAACCTACTTTATATAAGTATATACCGTTGACAATACTTCTCTCAACAACCTTGAAGTAATTTTCACCAATAGGATCTATTGAGTAATACCTTTTCTTTATAATCCAGTTAGCATTACTGTCAATTAAAGAATAACCAACATTGTCTTTTACTGTATAATACCTTCTTTTTTGAGTTTTTCTGAACACTTCATATTTGCCTACATATATGAAATCAGGTAATAAGTAAACATACACTTCAGAACGTCCACCTCTTACCACGAAGTAATCCTCTGTTACTAACTGTACTTTTACAGGCTTACCCAGTATAAGAGAAAGCTTATTCAATACTTCCTCATGTGTCCCCACAACATTCTCCGCTTTGACCTCTACTGTTTTCTTGCCATGAAGCAAGTTATTATTTTTATTCATTGTTAACAACTCCTTATACAAATTTATGCTTTTCATGTAAATCTTCTATATTCTCATACTCGACATCAGACACGACATTGCCTTTCAAGTCAATTACTTTATACACACCAGCACTTCTAACCCTTAAGCAATCCCCCCTCCCCTCCGAACGTATAAAATCATACCCCTTTGTCAATATCTCCCCTTTGTCGTCCGCTAAGTATACCTTACCTTTTTGTTTAAGCATAAAAACAATATCCGAATCAAGATAATTGTGAAGATTGCATTCGTCATATTCAGGTTTTATAGATACTTCGTAAGTACCAAATTCTTCATCAACACATATTACTCCTGTCTTCCCATTTCTAATAACTTGATAGTATGTCTTATATCCGTGGTTGTTCTCTTTGACACGTGATCCTAGACAAAATATCCCTCGGTTTGCACTCTTTTGCGCATACATGTCGTATATTTTAGGAACAACCAATTGTTTTCTCCCCAAGTCATATAACCCTACTTTACCGTCATTTTCAAAATTAAAATACTCCCCACTTCTTACAGTACAAAGTGTACCGTCATTTTTTATTAAGTTCAAATCTTCATCATACAACTTATCATATGTATCTATATTTTCTCCTGTAGCAAAATAACTACCGCTTGGTGTTTTTATATGAAATAGATAGGAAGAATCAAAATCAAATAATGTTCCATCAGATTTAATACCAATACTCTTACCGTCAGTAGTTGTACACACCAAACAAGATGTATTACTAGATTTAATATCTTTAACAGATATTTCATTTAGTTCACATACTATATCCCCTGTACAACTCATAATAAAGCTATTTTTATCAGATTCAATATAAGTTAATGCCCTCGTTAGATTACTCTTCATGTATTTTGCACCTCGATATAGAATGTACACACCAGTTTCGTCACAAGCTATAAGGTCATACCTTTCCCCTCTTCTAGTAATTATTGCTTTTGAATCAGGTATCACGTTAACGCTGTCCCACTCAAAACTAGATAGCTCCCTGTCCTCAACACTATAAAATCCCCACAAGCCTTTTTTCCTTTTTATTGCTAGTGTGTGCTCACATATACAAATAACACTGTCAATTTCATAAGGTATTGCTTTCTTGTTGCCTGCTCTAACTATAATTTTTATTTCTACCCCTTTGACTGTAGTCGAACACAAGAATAAATCTCGAATTAAAGACTGTATATTAGAGTACACAGGTGAAATTACCTCATTTCCTAACATGTCGATACAGCCCGTATATGTGTCAGGTACTCCCTGCGGATTCAGTACATTTTCCTTAACACCATAAAAACCATTGGTCATAGGATATATAGTTATGTACTCTTTCTTCGTTAGAATATCTCCACGTTCACCTATTAACCACCAGCCTTTTCCTGTGAAAGAACCAAAATATTGCCCATACCCCGTTTTAGCAAACGCTGTATACTTATTCAAAAAGTTAAAGTCAGGTAATGCAAACACATAAGATTCTTTTGTTTCGGCTTGCACGACAAATAAATACTCAGTTACATACTTCAATGTGACCTGTTTTCCTAATATTATACTTATCTTTTTTAATTCATTTGAATAACTCAAAATGTAACCTACCTTTTAAACTTGTTTAGATCCTCGCACTAACCAGATAGTCCCTAATCTTTACACTTTTTAAGTATAACTCAAATAATATTAACTACCCTACCGTTTAATGTCTTAGCTTTTACCACACCATTGTGTGTAATCACAAAGTCCGTGTACATTCTTTTCGTAGTCTCATATGTGTTTATGTTCATAGTAGCCCACAATTTAGCCTGTTTCTCCACCACACTTGACAACATGAATTTAGAATATGAATCACTTATTTTAACTACAATAAAGTTATGGTTAAGCCCCTCAGCAACAACAACATTCTCTAGCACTATGTCTTTTTCCCACATTGCTAATTTCCATACACATTTTGGCGGGTCTCCTGCCACTACCATAAACGCCAAATGAGTATTTTCATTTATTTTCTCATATCCCATGAGGTCTTCAAGTATAACTATCTCGTTATTAGTAATTTTACACCTTACTATGTCATACCCCTCTCCTTTGTTCCTGCAAGCCCACATATCACCATCAGCATTTTTTCGTATATATGTACGATTATCTAAAGGCACTATTAACTCGCCTTGACTTCCCATCAGCCCTCTTTTATCTTTATCGTTGTAGACTTCAAATAAAGTAGGGTAACTTTCACAAACATTATTTTTTTCATAAAAACTTACTACAAGATGACGACAACTCTTATAAATGTCAATTAAGCCCCCGTCATGCTTGTTAAACACATAATATTGCTGATTTATTAAGATAAATATATCGGGAGTTACTGCAAACACAAAACTGTCATTACCCGATAATACCTGTAACTCTTTCCTTTTACCCTCTATCACTTTGTTACCCGCCATGTGAACACTCCTTAAACCCAATAATCGGCAACAGCAATGCCATCTTTGTTTAACTCAACATATTCCTCTTGATCATCTACAGTAACAAGTCTCCAAACAGTGTCTTTTACTTCCTCAGTTATAAAATACTTATACTTAAACTCTGTACGTTCTAACGTATGTGCGTTCATTACTGCCCACGATCTATCAAACCAATAGGATGTATCTCTTGTAATTTTCACGTAGTCTTCAGTTATCCAGTCCGCTCCTGTTATATCCTTATAAGAAATAACGCCGCCTGGACACACTAAATACTCTGGTTCGTTATCCCTATTATATGCAATGAGTGAGGTCTCTAATAACGATCGAAACCGTAGGAATTCCTGTTTCAGTATTAAGTTATTATTAATGTCTACACACCCTACAAGTTTATCTCTCTCACTATTCTTATAGCTCCAAAAATGGAATGTGTCTGATAGGGGTTCTAAAAAATAATATTCAGGTGCTATTCTCAATTTACCTTTTGAATCAAGTATTGCTTTTTTACCGTCATGTGCGGTTGCTACATAATACTTTTTATTATTATGTCCACAGTACACACTAACCCTAAGATAAACGGAATTAGGGTAATACTCGTTGTTGTAGTAATACTTCATGTCTATTACATCTAAATACACCCCTTGATACTCGTAGTTTTCAGAATCAAAAACATAATATTCCCGTCCACCTCTAGTTCCTGCAATGTGTAACTCTTCTAAACCATAGTGATTAGCTTTATGTAATTCAGCACCTATTATTATCTCTAAGCATTCCATTTCTTGTTTTAATTTAGCGTTCGTTTCCAACACCCCTTTTTTTAAATGTACAAAGTTCTACAATTATCTCATTCTCTTTAAAAACAAGTTTTTCAATATCCCCGTTATGTAACATACCGTATACAGTGTCTGGTCGCTTAGTGTCAAGTTTATACCTTACGTATGTAGACGTTTTTTGCCCTGAATTAGCGTTCATAACTACGGTAGCACCTTGTCTTTTTGTTCACCTACAAGTACTTCCAACATATTAAGTTTTACTTTATCTATCATGTGTCGTTCCCCTTATACTCCCCGTACTCTATATGATCTCCATTGATAGTAAATTTGTTAGTTTCTTGTAAGGTTATTTCATTCTGTTCCGATATTCCGTATCTAACAAAAATCTGTTTTTTAAGATCATAACAGTCTAAGTATACACTATCAGTCATGTAAAGCATGTCATACACAACAGGTATTACATATTCGCCTCGATTGTTTATAATCCCCTCTTTGTCATGCTTAACTACCCTATAAAGTCCTGTTTTTAACTTGCAAAATTCTGGGTATTCTTCGATAAGTTCATACGTCTTACTGTCAAATATAAACGCTTTATTTATTACTGCCTCATATGTTGATAGTGCGACAATACTATCTGTAGTAAATGCAACATAAACAGTTGTACCCAGTAATGCTGATAGTTCAGCTCGCTTTTGTTCTAATTCTATTAGTTTGGGCATATGTGTACTCCTTTATTCTATAACTTTGTAACGCTTGATTCTCCTAATAAAACTCTGTCCCTTTTATCTTTTGTGGTGAATACTCCTATACTACCATCCATCCCTAACTGACACCATAAATACTTAAACTCAGTTATATGTAAAGTGTTAACATTCATAATCGCACATAACATGTCCTTTCTTCTTAATAAAATATTATGCTTGTTTAATCTATCTACGCTCGACACTTCTTTACCTAAAAGTATAACCTTTCCGTCTTTAATTAGTTTTAGCTCTCTGTCGTCATGAATACGTATCTCATAGTATGCAAACCTACCTTTTGTACGTGTTCGTGAATTTATGTTTATACATCATACGACCAATCTTTTTGAAGTAATACTATGTTATAATCATCATCCCTCTATTATATTGTAGTTTATGTCAAATACAACTTTTTTACCCATTCCGAATAAAGGTGTTGCCTCAGCAATATTGTTTTTAAACAATGTAATATTACCGTATATAAAAGGCACTACTGTCTCGCCGTGTTCATTTATAACTCCCGTAACTGTCTTTTCCTTGTTCTGTACCACCGCCCTATTGCAACTAAACGCATATGCTTTACCGTATTCACAAGGTATAACAAGTTCACCCTCAGTATTAATATACCCGAATAACCTTGTTTCTTTGCTTAATACAGGTGCAAATCCACCACTAAACGCCATCACTGCATTGTATATGCCCATTACCCCTATTTCAGTATTGTAAACAAGCTTTTCTCCGTTTTTTACTCTGAATATTATTAATTTTCCTACAACCCTAACAACTTGCACAGATGTACTGTAAATTACCGATAGTTGATTTATAAGTGTTTTAAATTCTTCTGAGTCAATGCTTACTAATTTTCCATCTTTCAATATAACATCCACATCATCACCTACTTTAAATTTTTAAAAAAAAAGCGGCTTATGTACTGCACATTAAGCCGCTATGTATTGATTAGAAAGTGATTTTTTCCTACATTTGTATAATGTTCACTTTACGCATTAAACCGCCCGATTCCCCTATTTCTTTGTCCCACATTTCACTCTCTAACCTTATTCTGTATGTCTCCATAGTCTTTGCTGGAATGTCAGCGTTTGCATAGACCGAGTAGTTTACCCCTGCTTCATACCCTAGTTTTATTTGTAACATTTGAGCTTTGTTGTATGCTGGATTAGCGTAGGGTCTAACATTAAACTTATTTTCACTCTCTAACCTTATCATTTCCATACATTCAACTTTAAAGTCAGGGTGTAGATAGTACCGTACATTTATACCAGATTTAAGTCCTAAATAAATCTGCTCCATTTGCTCTGCTGAAAATGCTGTGTAGGTATAGCACGTATAGTTTAAATTCTCTGCCTTACCCCTGTTAATCCAATAAAGCTGCCCTTTTGTGAATTTACTCTCTTTATCCTCTTTTTTGTATTCTTTGTTCAGCTTTACTTGTACAGGTTTCTGTGTTCTCACCTTTATTTTATCGTATGTGCCGTTTATTGCACTTATAAAATATTTACCCTCTATCGTATTCTGATTTGAACCAGCGGTGTTTGTAACTACCTTTCCATTTTGTAATCCGCAACTTATAGCTGCTTTTAAGGCAACATTTTTATTAAAGCTCTTTGTTACCCCTTGATTGTTTACCATCTTAAAGCCGACAGTGTTGTCACTTTCATCAACGTATTCAGCAAGAATTACAAAAGGAGTAGTTCCTTTAGTTTTGCGGAAGTAATCGAACCTGTCTAAACTTCCATTACTTCCTTTAAGTTGCCCGTTCTCAACTACTGCATTTTTAACTAAATTACCCTCTTGTATTGCTTTTATCAACGCTTGTTCTTCTAATGTTGATACGCCTTTACCATATTGACTTAACCTATAATAATATTTTCCATCATATAACTGTCTATCAATTATAACTGCCATGTTAATCCCTCCCTAAAAATGTTTAATCAATTTAATAATTTTCTGCGAAATCATTTAACTCTGAAAGTGATGAAAACACACCTATTTGATCTCCTGTATCATCCAATAGTACATACCCGTTTTTTATTGTGACACAAGCATATACTACTTTACCTGTTTGTTGCCTATAAGGTACTATGCTGTTATACATAAAAGGCGATAATTCACAATGTCTAGTAATTACCTTGAAACGTGCTACTATACCTTGAAAGTACTTTCCATGTTCAGTTATATGTTTCTCAACTACATAAGAATTGCACCCTGTGGGAACAATATCAACATAGTCTTCTGAAACTTTTCCCTCAGTAATATTCCAAAGATAGCATTTGTCCTTATACTGTTCTGCATACTCTTTGATGATAAATAAGTCATCTGAATGATCATATTCTATTTGTTTATAGCCTATAGGTAAAATCTCAGCACCTGTGGTATCAAATACCCCATAGTAATTACCATATCTTACTATGAAGCACTTATCCGCAATTTGCGTTACTTCGTCGAACAGGATTTTTAACCTGTTTAACATTTCAGCACCCCCCCCATTACACAAAAAGGCTTACATTGTCTTGTGCAAATTTAGCCCATGTAGGACAAAGTGCGTTAAACTTAACATTCATCATTATCGAGGTAATAACACTTATTTTCATACAGCTTTTCAGGTCATTGATACCCATTGATTTTGTTTCTAACTCTCTGATGTTCAATAACCAATTACAGAAATGAGCAAACTTTGTAATCAATGGCTCAGATGGTCTAAGCATATCACCGACAAATTCTTTTTCAGCATCAGACACAAGTCTATTAATTCCCGATTGTATAGTTAAGTGCATTATCTCTGATTGTTTTATCTCAGGGTTTATCTTACCTGCCAGCAAATCATCTATGTCAGGGATAGAATCTTTAAAGTTGCAAAACGCAAAAAATCTATTCGTTTCTTCAACCCCAATTGCTCCTGCAATTCTATTGTACATCAAATCTTTAGATACTGTTCCGTTTTCACTTAGAAGTAGTGTATCCGATATTGTTTCCCAAGCTCTAGGCGATCTTGCAACGTCTTCTGCATCCTCTGGAATGTCATGTAAACTATCTGGTGACCATGATACGTAAGCCAATACCATTGGATGCACACCATTTAGTCTTCCCCAATTTTTAAAGCTGTTTACGTCAGATACAAGGTTATAACAAAATCCTCTATTTTTCAAAGGCATACTCAATGCGTTATATACCTCAACCATGTCTTCTTCATGATTACCACAAGCAACTATATACCAGCCCTCAGGTAATGTGTAGTTCTCTAACTGCCCTTTTTCAATTAACTGATAAACAGCAAGTCTTGTTGCTCTTGATGCGCCTGTAATTTCATCTAATAACAAGATGCCCTCTTTACCGTGTTTTTGTTCATTCGGCAGTGTTCCAGTTGTTAGCCAATTTGCAGTAACTCCGTCTTTATCTGGTGTAGGTATACCTTTAAGATCTGTTTCAGTATAGTTAGATAAACGTAAGTCTATAAACCCAATACCCAGCTCTTTTGCTAAATTTGCTAATGCTACAGTCTTACCTATACCAAATTGACCTATACCAAATATTGTACGTCTTTTCTTCATAGGTAATTTTAACTCTAACCCGACCATATCCACAAATTGTGAAATTGTTAACCCTAATACATTTGCATGTGCCATAACAATCTTCCTTTCTCGTTTAAAAATTTAAACTCATGTCTATTAACATTTTTGTTAAACGTTTATCCTCTGTTACTGCCTAATAAATTTTGCTACCTTACCAAAAGGGGGTTTAAACGCTCTCTCATTTCCTTGAATTACCCAAATTACATTCTTACTGTAACGCCATTTCTTTATGTCCGTGTAAAAGTACCCATCTGTGAATATAATTATTACATAAGGTTTGATTTTACATTCTTTACTGTCAAAATACTCGAATACACAATTTACATCAGTGCCCCCACCCCCAGCGGCTTTGATCTTAGCAAACTCCTTGATGTCGCTAAACATTCCTGTCTGTGCAACTTTTGTATCCCAATAAATAACTTCCGCATCCATCTTGTATAATTTCAATAACTGGTTTAGTTGCTTGTAAAATACCCCTAAATCAGTATCTGCTATCGAACCAGACGTGTCAATACAGATTTTAACTCTTTCTAGCATAGTAGGTTCAATCTTTGCCTCTCCAGGTAACATTAACCCACTGTGTAAATATCTTTTATCAGGACTTGTAAGACTTAAATATCTTTCTGCCGTAGCTGTTAGATACCTTTTAACAAGCTTCTTCCAGTCAACGACAGGTGCTATTGAATCTTCTATTAGTCGCTCAATATTTCCAGCTTGACTTCCAGCTAATTTAGCATTTGTTAAGCAACCTCTTATCTTGTCTTTTATTTTTTTAACACGTTCCTTATCTTTTAATTTAGTCTTAGGATCAAATTTTGAACCCTTATTTGATTTTGAGGATTTGTTAGTGTTTTGATCCTTATCGTGTTTATCTTCTCCACTTTGGTTACAATCATTTTCATTATTCCCAATACCGTTTTCATCCCTGTTAGTGTTTTGATTCTTATCGTGTTTATCTTCTCCACTTTGGTTACAATCATTTTCATTATCCTCAGTATCGTTTCCGTCACCATCTTCTGAATCTGCCCCACCATTTCCATCCCTGTTACTGTTTTCGTCATCTGTTCCATCTTGTCCTTCGCTCTGTCCACTTCCATTATCCTCTTCGTTCTCTTGCATATCCGGTTGTAAGTCATTCCCTAAACCACCTTGTTGGTCATTAATGTCAACGCTTTCTCCGTTAGGTAATTTTACTGAATTCCCACCACCATTTTGTTGTTGCTTTTTAAGCTCTTTCATTAACTTTTCATACAATGTTTCTGCATTTTCAACAGAAGTGTCTATTGATTCCTCTAGTAATAAACCTTTTGGTATTTGTACATCTACTGTCCTGCCCCCTAATCCTGTTACTCTTGTTACCTTTCTTCGGTCTAAATTAAACTCCTCAACAAGCATTTTGTTAATTATTAAATCACAAGCAAGATTATATACTCTAAGATTTTTACCTTTTACTCTTTCATTGTGCATCAGCGATATGTGAAGTAATTCATGCATATTAACAAACAGCAATTCTGAAAAAGTCAACTCTGCAACAAATTCAGGATTTATAAATAAAGTATCAATACTAACCGCCATTGTAGGCACGTCTTTTTCAACACGTTTTAGCCCTTGATATAATATACCGTAAAAAGGTCTTAGTTTACGCAACGTGATCATTGACTTCACAAGCTTCTGTTCAACTGTTAAGTCGCTGTGCTTATCTTTTATTTTGCTTGAACGCTCAAAAGAGGTGTTATTAATACTTCCACCAACCTTTTCAGTATATATTTCCTCAAAGTTAATTACCTGTGTTTGATTAAATTCTTCCTTAACTTCTTCTGTAGTCTGTTCAATAGGTTTATCATGTGTAGGCTCTATAACAAGATTAGCTTCTTTTGGTTTATTCTGTTTATTTGCATAGGATACTGTCTTAGCTTTTACTTTTACAATGCCCTCTGGAAATGTACCAAGTTTAGCCCTTAAATGCTCTTTTCCATTTTCCTGTACAACAACTATCGCATTAAGTATAGTCTTGTTTTTTGTCAATTCTATGCACTTTTTAACAGGTAAATACATTACCTTATACTCTCTTGCCGTTTTATTAACACGTACTTGATACCCTAAAACTGCTCCTGATTCTGTACGAACCCTCTTTAAAATGTTTGCCCACATGAATTTTCAACTCCTTTATCTACTTTAAAATAGAGTCCTAAAATATGTAATAGGCTCACACCACTAACCCTTTATGTGTGAGCCTACACTTAAATATTTTGTCAAGCCATAATACTCTCTAATGTCCTGTTCTTTAATACATAATCCATTAATTTTCGACTGTACTGATACCCAATCGCAAATTCTTTTATTTCACTATAACTGTCCTGTGTCATGTAAACTAATTTAACAAGGTAATCCTCGTCCTCGTCTCTATGTTTTATGATGAATCGCTTGATTGCTTCAATCTTTCCTATGTCTAATCCTGCCAAATTTAGTATAAGCTGTTCACTATCTGCATAATACCCTATTGTCAATAAATAATCATCACCCGTGATTCCACCAATGTGTATATCCTCTAAAAGCATAATTTCTTTATCCTTAATCGCTTCTTCCTTAACTTCCTCTTTAATTGATTCTGGATCAATGATTTTTATTGATGTAGGCTCAATGTCAGGCATATATACTGTTATAAAACTCTCCAGTAAACCCTCTAAGCCCTCTTTTGTAGGTTTGTTTAATGTAAGTGCAGACTTCAATTGTAACGATGATTTGTCAACATTTGCGCCATCTATGAGTAGATCACCGACATAATACCCTTTGTTTGTATCTTGTAACATTGCATAAGCATAAGGTCTGATTACCTTATCCATATTATCTGGATTCATCATGTAATCTGTTAAGTACCTTATCTTATATGCTTTTATTTCCCTACCCATTAGTTCAACTACATCCCCTGAGGTATAATGCTCACTTTCAGACCAATATATAGAGTCCGCTTTACCGTACAATTGATGTCCTGCCTGTGTGTTAAGCTCAGATAAATCACTCTTAGCTTCATACCATGAATGTCCAAACCCAACACCGCAAAATACAGGACAAAATCCCTTATAGTCGTATTCCATACATTCTCTTACTAACCATTGAATAAAGTAAGGATTTATGTCGTTTCTTACTTCTAAGAGTATCTCGTCATGTACGAACGCTAGCATTTTTACTTTATCCCACAGGTCATACTTTTTAATATGGTACATCATTCTGATACAATTAAGCTTGAATATGTCTGCTGCCGTTCCCTGTATAACTGCATTTCCCGCCTGTTTTCTAATCGAATTAACTGAGTACTTTATAAAGTCATAATACCGTCTCCGCTTAAATGCTGTTGTCGTGTATCCGTTTTGAACAGCCCTGTCTCTTGTATCCTCAAAAAAGTGCAATACTTTTTCTTGTCCTTCAAAATATACCTTACGAAGTCCAGCTGCTTTCATTTTGGTCTCATTATTACGTTTACCAAATATGTTATACCCAAGCGTACTGTCGCCCATTCCGAAAGGTAAACCAAAATTGATCGCTTTTGCCTGTTTACGTAATGATTTTTGTACTAATTCATAAGGTATTTTAAACATTCTTGATGTTTGATAAGTATGATAGTCTTTTTCAAAGTCTTTAAACATTTCTAACAATGCTTCTTGTTTTGATAATGTTGCCGTTACCCTGTACTCTATCTGCGATAAGTCTGAGTCTACTAAATAATACCCCTCTCTGGCTTTTATATATTTGCGTACCCAGTCATTAGCTTGCTGATAATTAGGTTTAGATGCTGATGTTCTTCCTGTCCTCGCTCCCATACTCATTGTAGACGGGTATATATTCCCGTATTTATCCATTTGTTCAGGTAGAGGCTTAATAAATAACTTTATCATTTGTGATATTGTCCTGTATTCTTTAATTGCAAGTATGAAATCATCTTCATATAGTTGCTTTAAAACCTCTTTCTTTGTGCTTGTAATTTCATGTCCTTTTGACTGCAATACTTCAAGTAATTGAGCAGGAGAATCCATGTTAAACGTCTTTCCCGCACCCCAGTATATTATATCTAACAGCCTGTCCTTTTCTTCTAAAAGCTCTGCATTAAGCTTGTCTACTTCATTTGGTGGCATGTGATACCCCCAAAACTCTTGATACCCTATACACTTTGCGAAGCCAACCTCTATAGCGTAAGGTATTGTTTGATTTGTCTCTTCTAGTTCTTTATTAAGTACATCTAATATTTCATCTAAGTTATCAACGTCAGCAGGAGCATATGCCAACACATAGTCCTCAGGTAAATCTCTAAATGTAAAAGGCATTTTACTCCAATCTCCAACAGGTGAAAAATCACTTAAATCAAGTACTTTTCTTCCTGTTATCTTATACGTCAGTTCTTTTAAACCATAATCAGAGTATTTATGAATTAATAGCTGTGCCGCTAACTGTGAATCTTCACAAAAATTACTGTCTATCCCGTAAATATATCCTACTTTCCAGTCAAAGCTTATGTTAGCGTTTGCAAGTTCCTTTTCTTCCAGTATAGGCTTTAAATACCCCATCATTATCCAATCATTTACTTCTGTTAAATCATCATCCTCTATTGCCTGCTTAAGTTCATCTTTCTTGCCAGTGTCATAATGAAAACCGTCTATGTCTGAAAGTATTTTTTCCTTTTCTGAATCTGTAAGTTCTGTAAATATGTTTTCCATATCAGTGTGATAAACAGGAATATAATAGTTTACATCCTTATACTTTGAATCTAAAGGATGATCTGTTTTCATTAATTTGTTAACCGATATTGCTAAACCCACCATCCTATCAGCTTCACGTGTCCTCGACTTAGAGTTTATTTTCAAGCCTGTTGTTTCATAGTCAGCCTTTATCACTCTCTTTGTCTCTTTTAAATATTGCAGGTATTCAAAAAAATCAGAAACCTTGTTAAGTTTCCAATACTTCTTGTCTTTTATATACCCCATATCCTTTTTTTCTAATAAATACTGTAGGTCAACTAATAACGATCTTACAGAGTCATACCCTATTTCTACTCTCTCTTTAAAGTTTGCCGCTGTAATATTCGTGCTAAACGGATTTGCTATTTGAAGTGTTTTATACTTTATTGATGTTAAGTATTCAGTATACTCAGGTATGTTGTAAAACTCTATCTCAACCTTTATTTTCCCACTTGAAAAGCTTAAATTCCCACTTATAATATCTTGTTTTATAGAGGTAAATTTACCCTGTATATCTGTGTAAGTAAAATCCTTTTCGCTTATGATACCCTTTAAATTAAACTCATAAGTATCCTCTGTCTTTGTCTTGTAAACTATATACTCTGTCTGGTATTGAGCATAGCAAGCCGTTTTTATCGCAAGCCCAATAAAATGGAATATTCCTTTTTTGTTACCAACATACTGTAAGGTTCTGGCTTTCTTTCTAATCAAAAATCCACAAGGTTGGTTTTCGTGCATGAAAAGCTCATTAAATAAAAAGTCAATTCCCTCTTTACATGCTTTATTAAATACTTTTTCATTATTAAGTATCCACAGTAATGAATAGTCAGTATTACCTGTGGGTTCACCATCTAATCTTAATGTGCCCGCTTGATCGCAACCTTTTAATTTAAGCTTATATTTATCATTAAGTGTAAGAACCCCTGTTAACAACTATTCATCCCCCTTAAATATATCAATAACGTTCACGTATTCCTCTTCATTGATTTCTTCTAAGAAGTTATCGGTAACATAACAGTCGTTAGCATATTTTTGTGCGAAACATGAGGTATCGGAAGTAATTCCAAGTGAGCCTACTTCTAAGTCTTTCATTTGACTTATAATACGCTTGAATTGATCGTTGTACCTTAGAGGACAACCAGACTTTTTAAACCATGAAACAAAAGCGTCATTATTGCTTACAAAGACAAGTTTGTAACACTCTTTAAAGTCCTGCGGATTTCTCTTTATCATGCTAAGTGCATATTCCAAGTTATCCAATAAAAGATCATATTGATTTTTTGCCTTTTTAATTCTGTTCTTTGACACAAATACATATTCTGGCGGTGTGCCTATTTCGGTGTACACTACAACAGGATAGTAAGTAATATTCTTATTTTTATTATTTTTTGGATTAATGTGAACCCAGTATGTATTACTCATTATGTTTACCCCTTTCAAATTGCGGATAATTAAAAAAGTTAGACTAAGTAATAATCTAACTTTTATTATTGCTATAACCCTATATACAATTTGTACTTAACCAACTTTTTGTCTGGATTTGTCTACGACGTTTTGCATAATTGCGACTACCTCTTTTATGCTTTTACCCGATTCTTTTATAAAATAATACAAATCTTTCCCTTGCCTGTCTACGATTTTACGCCTTTTTGTAACCTTTATATCCCCTTTTAATGCCCCTAATATATAATCAAAAACAGGTCGATCTTCTACTAAAAGTCTCTCACACTCCGATTTTAAAGATAATTCAGAATCCTTAATGTCAAACTCCGGCTCAATGTAAGAGTCTGAGTACTCTTCGACGAATTCTTCCTTATCTCTCATGCCATCATAAATGTTATAGCAAGCATGTTTTACACAAACATTTATATAGTGTTTGAAACTGCTCTTATCAGGATCAAAAGGAGAAGATATAAGTAGCTCAATTGTTCTACCTAATACATCTTCTTGATTAACTCCATACTGCCGATGTACTATGCTTACAACTTTTTGTATTTGCGGCATATGTTTGCTTACTAACGCCATTGTCTTATACAACTTATATCACTCCCCTCTATTCTTTAATTGTTACGCTCTTGCCTTTACGTAAGAAAAAGCGTTTTCATATCCCAAAAATTCTTTTAATAATTCACTAAAGTCAGGTAACGTGCATAGAGTTCTAATCTTAATCATAGTCCCCTCTACAGGTGCGCCTTTAACATTTGTTTCACAAGCCAACAATGCGTCAACCAATTCACTTTCGGCATAACCGTATTCATCTAACTTATTTATCATTTTTTCATAAGTCTGCTGTACAGATATTTTGTCCTCAATCACAGCGTAACCCTTTTCTTCTACGCTGATTGCTAAATCACTTATTGTTCCAAATGAAGTTTCTTCTGAATCTTCCCCTGACTTGTCTACGATATTAACTTCTTTTTTGATTGACTTACCTTTTCCGATTTGTTTTTGTTGCCTGTAAGAATTTTCGATTTTTCTGTTAAGATGTAAAAATGCTGTTACTGAAAAATTTTCGTCTGTTCCCTCAAATATGCGGTCGATTGTTTTGTTTGATGCGTTAGCAATTACCTCTGCTTGCCCTTGAGTGGTAACCCTAATGCTTTTTAGTTCCTGTGCAAGTTCTGCCATTTGTAATAATTGTCTGTCTGTACTCATGTTTACCTCGCTTTCCGAGCCGGATTTTTTTTTAAAAAAATCTGACAAATTTTTCATTACCAATAGCTTATCATATTTTTTTAAAAAATGCAATAGATTTTTTAAAACTTTTTAAAATCCCAATTAATTCCTTTTTAAGCTTACATTTTTTCCAAATTATATAATTTTTCATAGCTCAATATCCTCTAAAGTTACATCAAGTTTGTTCAAGTAATAATTATTCCCCCTTTTTTGAACCTTATATTCCTTTACTTCTGTTTGAGAATCAAAGTCTAACTTTTTCCTTATAGGCTTACTTGACTTGACTAAATTATTTATCCCCTTTAAAGTCGGAATCCCCCAAGTATCCCCTATATATAACCCCTTTTTACTATAAGCTAACGCCCTCGCTAAAGGATGTGCCTCATTATCCAAAACATCTGAATATTCGACACAACCCCCCACATCACCATCTTTTAATTCTGTTTCAAGTATTCTTTTCATATGTGACCCCTCCTAGACATTGTGTAAAGCGAATGCAGTAATGCTGTCTCTGACTTACTATTATTTAATGTGACATAAAAACTTATTATCTCTATATAAGATAACCCTTTTAATACCCTCATGTATTTTGATATTTTATGTATTGATAGGTACTTTAATTCTATAGGAAACTGTTCTCTTAGGTTATCATAATCTATTGGTGCTACGCTACAAATATACCCCTCTTGGTATAGCTTTTTTACAAACAACAAGTCTTTAAACATGTTCGTTAATATAGTGTGCGCTCTGTTAAACCCCTCTTGCACTATAAAAAACTTATACTGTCTAATAAATTTTTTATCTTTACGCTCTGTTCCAGTACGACCGTCTATTACACTTCTAAAAAGTATCCAAGAGTTTGTGTTTATACTCCTAAATTTCTTTACTACACTATACTCAACATGATCATATTTCCGACACTCAAACAGAAAGTCATAAAAAATCTCTGTGTCATACTTTAAATTATTTAAAACATGATACTCTGCTTTTGGATCTATACTTTTTATGAACATCTGTAACAAATACTTTATACTGTCCTTATTAACCCAATTTAATGAGAGTTTTAAACAAGTTGATTTTTTAGGCAGCACATCTCGTAATTCTTTTTCTAGCTGTAAGAATTTCGCATATTTAGCCGTGGAAAAAAGATAAATAGCATTTTCAGAATAAGTTAATTTCGCCAACACCTTTTTAATATCACTACACCTGTCCACATGAATATATACTAACCACATATCCTCTATTAAATGCTTAGATTCTACAATGTTAGTTTCCCCTGCGGTAGTAATACTCTCTACTTCTATTAAGTTATATGAAGAAGTAGACGCATTATATCTTTGTTTGTAGTAATCAAATATCATCAATGACATTTTTGAGTAAGAACAATTCAACAAAACAAATTGATTGTCTTCTTGTATACTCATTATACCCTCTCTAATTAGCATGACTATACACTCCTAAGTTAATAACATCATTTGCAAGTTTCTTTTTAAACTCTATCAATCTCTCAAAATACCCACGCTCTATTTCTTCGAGTTTTAACTCTTTTAGCATATATCGGATTTGAACCCAGCCTGCATCCCAACAGTTCATATGGTAGTTTTCAGGCATCTTTGTCCGATACTTTAGAGTGTCTATGTTCGCTTTACAACAGTAATCGTACAACTCCTGAGCTTCGGGGGATACTCCCTTTAGTATAGCGTTTTTCACATACTTATCATAAAATACATTCTTATGTCCATACTTCCCATAATCAGTAGTTAACAAGTCTAAACCCTGATCTTCTGCGGCTTTTAAAATCCTATTCGTGTCCATATAAAACATGGTATTTCTTACATTTTCCACATTCCCAGTGTCTACCCTTGCTGAAAACTGATAACTCTTTAAATCAAACAAACTAAATATCAAAAAATCACGTAACAATTCTTCTTCAACTTCTCTTTCAGGCTCTATTGGGGTAGACATATTTAATCCAAAGTCACCCCTGTCGGTAATTGACCTATGCGCCGCAAACATGGTGATTGCTCTTTCCAAATTCTCCTTTGTTATATCTATGTATCCCTCAAAAGTTATTGGTCTGGTAGAAATAATTGCTTTTCCATTCTTTGCAAGAGTGTCTACAAAAGATGTGTACGCAAAACTATTTACACTTGCTTTAAGAATTTTAACTGGTTTGCTGTTAAAGAATTTATAAGCTGGCATTTGCACATAATAGTCAGCTTCTTTCGACTTCGCCCACTCACTAATCCGTCTTTCTTTTGTCTTGAATAAACCCAACTCCATTTTCGACACTTCTCTAACATTGCCTTTACTGTCAAGTCCAATACGTTTTATGCAACCATCGCCTATCTTGTTTACCTCAAGTTGTTTATGAGTGTAGGCAACAAATACTATACCCCAAAACTCACTGGATGTGGTGTCCGCAAACTCATTACTGTTGAAAACGATACCCTCTTGAAAATCCATATACTTCTGGATGTATGACAGCAATCCCGTGTTGTCTTTTAAATAAGTTGCCGGGGAGTATACCCCCATAACTGAATTCGTTAAATTATGAACCCTTATAAAGTCTACCACTTTAAATATAAATTGGGTGTACAGATCTCCTGTTGCCTTTCCTAATCCTAATTCTTTCATCCATAGACTTGTTGTTGTTTCTGGTGCAAAGCTCTTAAACGGTGGATTGAAGAAAAACAGTATCTTTTCATTATTTTTTACTGCCTTTTGTAACTTATCCGGTAAAGTGTCTAAAAACCCTGTGTTAACACTATCATAATCAATAGAACACAAAAAGTCACAATTAAACATTGTGACTTCGTCAGAATAAAACTCAGTGTTTCTAATTAAGTCGATGTCAGATTTATTTAATGTGCTAAGATAAACCTTACTTGGATTAAGGTCTTTAGCACTTCTTAACAAATTCCCTGTTCCGCACGAAACGTCCCAAACATGGCAATCTTTTAAATCTATATACTGTCCCACAATCTCTCTACCATATTGAGCTAATGTTTCAGGGGTAAAATACTCCCCCCCTGCTTTTCTAACTTCTGACGGAACATATCTGTCTTTATTCTGTAATAAATCTAACTGCTCCTTTTCGGAAATGTCAAAAGTATCATTTATTAACTTAAAATATAGTTTCTCAATAGACGATAATTCCCTAAAGTCTGGTCTTATAATACCTGTAACGAATCTTGAAATTACTTCCTGCACGTTATCAGTTTTTACCGCATTTATCGACTTGTTGAAATAATCAAAATATTCCTGTCCAATCAACATTATATTTCCACCCCAATAACAAATATTTTCTATTTATTATTAAGATAGTTTAGAAACTCACTGCTAGTCATTATTGGTATTCCTAACTTTTGTGCTTTAACGACTTTACTTGTAAGGTCGCCTATTCCTTCCCACAAGAGTATGTCAACGTTTAACGATAAAGTTTTTATTAAGTTAATATACACCTTACCCCTGTATAAACCGTTTAATGTCTTTATAAACGCCTCTTTGGATGGATAATTCAAAATACCCCTTGATATTACTATACTAATCTCTTTTGTTACGCTCACAACATTGAGGTAATTTTCCACATGCTCTAAAACTTCACGCTCTTGTAAAAGTCCCTCAAATACCTTTATGGCAGAAATGTTATAATCTTCTTTTTCAATAAGCCCTAATTGCTGTTCAATAAAAGAAATTCCATAGGTATCTAACGTTTCAAAAAGTTCAGTGAAAGAGTCTAAACCTTTCATAATTTTCATTGCATTATCCCTAATAGCAGGGATGTTTGCCGCCCTCAAATATTCCCATAATTGAAGCTCTTTAGCCTGCACTTGATTGTAGAAATCTATCGACTTTTCCATAGATATGTCATCTGCTAAAACCCCATCTTCGTCCGGATTATATACAAGTAACTGCAAAGGGGATTGAAGTTCAAAATGGTTTACAATCTTTAACGCATTTACGTCACCAATACCTATTATTATCAAATCTTTACACATTTGTACTAACCTTTTTGCCACCTTGTATGCACAAAATTCATTACTACAAACAATACTTGTTTTTTCTTCAGTTAACGTAAGTTCGCTGCCACAATCGCAGTATTTATTACAGTTAAGTAAGTTAACCATTCGCTTATCCAAGTATTTTTCATACTTAATAACGTAATCACTGAAAGTGTAAACCATTTTAACTCCCCCTTATCAAGCTTTTTCAAGTTGTTGCTTTATGTAACCAGGAAATTTTCTTGCTACAAAGTGTGGATTTTCCAGTTTTTTAAATTCTTCTTTCGGCATGTGTAACTTCTTCATTGCGTCTATAATAGTATTCCCAAGTGTAAGCACTTTCTTAAACTTCACTATCTCATCCCTATCTTCTATTTTGCCTAGAAATAAATCCCCCGAAGCATACAAATGTACTAATTGATGGCAATTTAAACACAGTGTGATTCCGTTTTCCATCGAGTCCTCGCCACCCAAACTAACAGGTACAACGTGGTGGAAGTCAAGCACATACATATGCTTTTCACCGCTTATATCAAGGCAACACTGACAAGAGTATCCATCTTTTATCATTCTTGCTTTTCTAAGTGCAGGATCAACTGGTTTTCTGTCTCGTGATACTTGTTTCTTATTTTGACGGATTTCCGAAGTCCTGTCCATTTCTTCTATTTCTGAAAGATCAAGAGTCTCCATATTACAGTTAGCTAGATTTAATAATGCAGCTATTTCATCATCCTCTAATCTCTCACGTTTCATAGGTTCAGCAGAATTTTCTACAACCTTAACAGCTTCATCAAATCCGCCTGTTTCACCTACACTGAACATTAACTCTTCTTTCTGATCTAGTAATTCCTGCCTAGTGACCTTTTTTCTGATCATGTCTAGTTTTTTATAAGCTTGGTTTATGGTGATAGTGCCCTCTAAAAGCTGATCCCGAATGTCAATCATGTCTGATTCTGATGCCCTCATTACCTCAACCAGTTTTGTGTATTCCCCTGGTCTTAGATTAAGTAAATACTCTATTAACTCAGGTGAAAAATTAACCATTTTTGATTCAAGAAACAGGGATGTATCCCACACTTCACCTATTGTGTAAGGTTCATATTGGTTAAGTATCAGTTCTAAATATGGAATAGCTTTCTTTGCTTTGGCTGAGTCATCAAAATTGTAAACCAATGATTGTAGTTCTGTAAACCCATTCTTTAATGCTGCATGTACACGCCTTATGCCGTTAATTAATATATATTTCTTTTTATTTTCTGTGCGCATAAGAATAGGTGGTACTAATACCCCTAGTTGGGCTACAGATGCTTTTAAACCTTTTAACCCCTGTTTCCTTGCTCTGTTTGGCGGTACAATAATATCCTCTACATTTACTTTTTCAAGTGAGATAAAAGGTTTAACAACCTCAAAATCTGTAAAGGCATTCTCAAATAAATCAACTCGTTCTTTTACACTTTCTTTCAGTATCTCATTCATGTAAGCACAACTCCCTACTATTCACATTTTACCAGCCTAAACACATTAGCGGTATTTATTATAATAAATAATTGTACTTATCTTTTTTAATACTGTTACACACCCTAAAAACACTACGCCTAACTGTTACTTAATTTTATTATTTCAAGTATCTTAACACATTTTGTATCTATTACTGCGAATTCAGAACAAGCATATCCCCAATACTCCATGCCATGTACTGCCTGTATATTATTGTTTACTAGCCATTTATACGCCTTTGATGAAATTGTTCCAAGAATAAGATCAGGTTCACGCAATTGAGGTAAATTTTCTAAACTTAGTTTAAAATTTTTTGTTACAAAAGAACAACTGTGTGCTAATGTGCCGGATTGATCAAAGAACATTGAATCGTATTCTCCCAAGTTTAATATTACACCACTAAATGTACACCTGTAGCAGTACTTTGCATGACAACCGTACTTCACCATTCCTTTGTCCCACATCGGTGTAAAATACACCCCATACCCTGATGCTTGTGAATATTCACGTTTAGGTTTCACATGTCTAAATTCAGCTATGTCTTTACTGTTAGTGAAATGATATATCTCTTTGTTTTCAACAGTATGTATCACCTTACTCCCCCAATTCCATTAATTTATATAATGTTCCGATAACATTGCCATCTGCGTCACAAGGTATTATCCCCGCTTCACCACCATATTTAAAGTGTATTGTTTCACCCTCATACGCTTCAAGTAATTCAAGTGCTGCAAGATTATACAGAGGTACATTCCTGACAGTATTTCCGTTTTCCACAACAACAGGTCTAACAACTGCTTTTGGTGTAATCTTCGACTTTCCTTGACAAAACTCTATTTTTTCAATTATTGAAGAATACACTTCCTGTTGCCATTTACCCATTTTTAAAGCAACATTGCCTCGATTAATAGTTGTGTCACTTCCAAGTGAGTTAAATATGCCTACATCATTTATTGAAGTCACAATACCATCTGTATCATATTGATACGTCTCTTTATGCTCTCCTAAAACATCTAGTATTTCTTCTATGTCATCCTCAAAAGAACCAAACGGCGCTATTGTAGCCGTGGCGTATAAAGGTACTTCAAAACCTAAAGATTCTAAATACTCAAATTTTTCTTCTAAAGTATTGAATTGATGCACATTGTCCCCATATATGTCATATGCAACAAAATTTAATAGCTTCATTTCATCTTCTGTTGCGTAAGGTCTAATTAAAGAAGATACTGCTGAAAATACCGACTTTATATCAGGGTTAAATTTACGGGCTTTACTTAAAGCATGCTTGTTTAGTACAATTTCCCCCCTTAATTCTACCAATCCTAAACTACTTAATTTTGTTAAATTTTTATCGGAAAGTATAACACTTAAATGGTTAGTCGTATCTCTGCCCCTTTTATACCTGCCTTTTGTACTTGCAGAAACAACTTTACCGTCATGTATTGCCGCTCTACCAGCATGCCCATTTAACTTGAAAGAACTAACACACTCAATTTCCCTGATACCCTTTTGTTTTACTAAATCCTGCAACTCTTTTCTAAACCTATCTAAGTCTCTCATTTCTTTTATCGTTTCAATAGACTTCATAGGTATTTTAGTTAAGTACTTATCTTTATCCTTATCAATTTCACCATAATCCATAGCGTAAACTTCATTTAATACGTCTGCATCAGGCTTTAATTTTTTTAAAATCCCTCTCAGCCTATCATATAACGTGTTTGATACTTCTTCCTCGCCTTTTTCATATGAAATATTATAGTCTCTTACTTTATCAGTCAGTGTTTCTACAATCTCGTCTACAGTCCCCTCTAGTTGATCTTGCGAAATTCCTAAATTTGATAGTAATATCCTATCTTGTACATTGAATTCTATCATGTGTAGTCCTCCAATCTTTGAAGTTCTTAAGACCTGAAATTGAACGCTCTACTTGTTTTGGTAATGCAAGACAATATAAATTTTCTTCATTTTTTACCCTATCTGTGATTCCGTACCGCACTAAGTCCAACCCTAGTTTTTTAAAATTACCAATGTTTATTAAGCATAGCATTGTTTTTTCATGTCCTTTATAAAACCCCTTTACCGTTGATTCTATAGTCCTGTTATACTTGACCTCTAAATGCTCAAAACCATCATCTAAAGTTTCTAACATTTGATCTTTTAAACTTTCATTCAAAAAATAAAAACTAATAAGACCTAAACGAAAGTTCTTTATGTAATTATTTTTTTCTGCTGTAGATATTACGTTAACACCACTGTTTATTTCATAGGCGTGGGTATACGCTATTCCCAATGAGTCATATACATCATCCGGTACACCCATCTCTAAAAACTCTGTTATATTATAAATGTGACCTAACGCTTCTTGTACTGCTTCTTTATGCCTACCTGTGATGCGAATAGCTTCATTTACTATCGCTAATAACTTAGATTTCCATTCTGTGTTAGGTATTTTATAAATATCGAACACCACATCGGGATACAGCATTTTTATGTCTTCTGCACACTCATTCAGTATTATTAACAACCTACTAGTGTCAAAATTTACCGAACCAAAAACATCTTCTATTACAACATCAGTAACGTCATACTTGTCAATTAACTTAGCTAAATACTTTATAAGTCTTTTTCTTACAGATGTTACGTCTCTTTCATCCTTATTGATTAAAAAACCAGTGTATAACGGATTATAGTCCAAATCCAATATTGAACACCCTGTACTGCTTTTCGATATATCTGCTCCCAGTATGATTCTTTTATTCATTGTCTAATACCCCTTATTCTTTTAAATATCTTTTGAATATTTCATTTAATTCTGAATTCTTTAAGTCAATTTCTTTACCATGTATTATTATCATATCAAAAAGACAATGCACTTTTAAGTTAGCCTGCGATACCCTTTCGTTTAAATTATATAATCTTTTGTTTGTGATTACATTTGTCTTGTCCTGCCTTACCTTTTCCATTAATTTGCTACGTCTTTCTTTATAGTCCTTTATCTTGCTTTTAATGTCTTCCTCAATAATTTCTAAAGTATCAGATTCATCTACTATAAACTTAGGAATTTCCACCTTATACATGTTAGCCAAATCTAACAAGGCATCCACATAACTTACTTTGCTCTTTAATTGTATACTCATAAAGGCTCTGTGTATACCTATAACATTACCGCCCACCGAACAACCAAAACAATTAGCAAAATTTCTTTTCTTCTCGTATGAAAAGGATGGATCAGTGTCATCATGAAAAGGACAAATTATCGCACTTACGGATATATCCTTGTTTGCATCGCCCTTATACTTCTTAGGATATGCAGGTATTATAACCTTGTTTATATGCTCAGGTAACGAAACCTTTTCAACTATCTCGTTTTCAGCTTTTTTATATAATGTCTTGTTAAAAATATACACCACCACCTTTATCTCTAACCAACATTGTTTAATTAAATTTAGTTGTGCGAACAGAAAACCTGTAAACATTTATGTGTTTACAGGTTTTCTTCTCGAAAAGACAAGGTATATTTTTAAAGGGGTGTTAACCTGATTTGCTTAGTTTATCTTTTGATTATGACAGGTGTTATTACCGCTGTCATGCCTGATGAAAGCCTCGCACTTTCAATATCAAAATTTAACTGTATTCCCATTGTCTCTGCAATTTCTTTTGCATGTTTGTAAGACAATCTAAATGCAGGATACTCCATCATATTGTTTCCGACTAATTCACGTACCACAGGTACTTTATTCACACAATAAAGCCCTATGATAGCTTTAGTGCTTTTATTTTGTCTCTTTAAGTACTTCTTAAATTCTTCAATTGCCAGTCTTTGCTGTTTTTTGTAAAGTACTTTGTCTTGTTCAACGTTCACTGCTGAGATTTTGCTTTCAAGTGAACCCATAACCTTAGCGTATACATCATGGGTAATAAAAACTATTTTCCCGTTTTTAACACTCACAACCTGTATGTTTTCTGCCCCTAACTCTTTTTTAATGTCATTCAACATTCCTTTTCTTTTGTACGTCTCGTCTGAGTATATACCCCATGTGCACCCAAATACATAATTTGGTGCTATATCCCCTAGAACGAATTCATGTGCTATACTAAACCCCATGTCTGCATCCCCCTTATTCCCACACTCCATAAAATAATTGATCTTCGTTATAATTTAACTTTTTGTCTATATATTTTTTATTCCTGTACTATTTCACCAAAAAATGAACATACCCCTATGTTCCCTACCATGTAGAAAGGTGAAAAGTACTTTCCTACCCTTGATGGTATGGGTAATACCTGTACCCTGCCTAACTGTAACTCTTCTTGTGTTGCGTATAGTCCTATATTTTTGTCAGGTGTTTTAATTGTCTCGTATGTGCCGCCCCCAGAAGTTCTTAAATCAATGTCCTTACCTTGATGTAATGCGTCAACTATATCTGCTTTAAACTGTGCAGGTAAAATAGTAGCAAAACCTAATTTCTTCTGTAACCTCAATAACCTAACATAGCCCAGTTCTAATGCCTGTGTCTTAGTGATTTTAGTGTAGTCTATGAGTCCTAAATAATCCACTACAAGTAAATCGAAAGGATCAGTCTCATACGCTCTTTCTAACTCATCTAAAAAAGTATCAACATGACAAGGTTTGTCAATAAACTGGATACTCCCATAATCAGGATTAGTTATTAAATCATAATAAGAAGCAAATTCAGCTTGCCTATATTCCTCTGATGGGTATAACTGTTTCTTTATTGTTTCCGAATCCAGTTCAACATAAACATTATCCTCTGAATTGTAATAGTAATCAAAATGTCTAGCTCTCAATAAGGGTGTCCAAGTTAAATGATTCCCCTCTAATACCCATATTGCCACTCTTTGTTTATTGACTACTACCGCTCTATGAGCTAAGTAGGCTGAAAATCTCGTTTTACAAGACTTTGCAGGTGCTAGTAAAGACACCATTTCACCAGAATATATCGCACCATATGCTTTGTCTAGAGGTCCAATTCCAAAGTCAGTAACTTTTCTTAATGTGTTTTTATCTGATTCTGTACTTTCTTTATAGTAGTCTAAGTCTAGTTTAAATACCCCTCTGTGCTCTGTTTCAGACGATATTATTAAATTGTCTAACTTTGTAAATGCTTTACTTAAATATTGTTTTGTATCGTCATATCCTTGTAAGGTTTTCTTACCCTGCTGTACACCATCCAACATTATTGTGGTTGCAGTATCAATTTCTTTAAGCGTGTATTCCGCTTTAAATCCGTCAATATACCCTTTTACAGCGTCTTTGAAAGTCTCAAAAGACACAATTTCGTCAGCTATCTCATTGTATACCTCTAAACAGCTGCTTATAAAGGCTTCAACAGAGGTCATCCCCTCGCTCTCTCCCCCTATTAATTGCCTGTAATCTTCCATATTTATTAACTTTGATTCCTCAAACTTACCTTTGTTACGCTCCAAAGTGGAAAGTAACGAATCTTCTGAAATAACATAAATCTCTTTCCGTGCACTTATTAATGAATAAAAAACTGAGTACTCGTTTTTAAATATGTTTTCTCTTACCTTTGTCTTTAGATAATTGTGACATAACTTTATGTTCTCTAGTAGTTGCTTATCGTCTACCGAAATTTCTCTGTAAATTAACCCCCCAAAAATAGTCTTGTCAAACTCCACCTAGCCCACCTGTCTTTCCCCTTGTCCTACTAACTCTTAGTATAGAATACTGTCCAATCTGAGTAAGCAATTATCCTCAAGATGTTTCTTGCTTCAATCAGTGTCAGATTGTCAATAAACTCACCAATCTCAGGCATACTGCCCGATTCAACTTTCTTTATTAAAGCGTCTAATTTTACCCTTGCTGCTGTAATCTCGTCATGTACTTCCTCACCACTTCCCATTTTTTATACCCCTTTCTTTAAGGATTAAGAGAGCCTTATCTTTTGTGTTGTGACCTTTTATCTTATGCTGTAACTTTACTGTTAGTCTGATGTGCAAGTATGTTTTTTATCCTGTCATACCAAGAAATTAATCTAGGTTCTGCCTCTACTTTTGTTCTTATACCGCAAACATCACACTTAAAATGCAAGTATTTACTGCCTTGTACTGTCTCTACTTCCATGTAATCGACACCATTTAATTGATGCCCACAAAGACAGCGAAACGGTATCTTTTGTATAGGTATTTCAGTCTTTCTCATAATAGTTGCGTTCACTTATACCACCGTCTTTCGTCTCTTTGTTTCTCTGTTTACTCTCATTAGTTTACTGCTCTCTCACTTATGTTTCTATTTCCAGACAAAGCCCTTTTTCCTACAATATGCTCTGTCAACAACAGACGTATTAACCGCTTCTACAGACATATCTTGTCTTCCAAGCTTTAAGTTTAACTTATGCGCAGCTCTATTTGCTGCTTCTAGGTCTTTAAAACAAATTGCGGTAGATAGCCCAACACTATCTAAGTCGGAAAAGTATGCGAATTTATCGCATATGCCTAAAAATACACCTTTATTTTTATTAACGACTATGTAATTACTCATTTAATTGTACCTCTCACATGTCTACTGATCTTTGTTTAATTCTAATACTATCGTTTGTATACTCCCACACAAAAATATCTTTCTTCATTGTGAAAGTACTTGTAGACAAAAAAGTGAATAGGAATCCACATAGAATCCCTATTCACTTTTAAACCTTATACCAACGCTAATGCCACATTAGTTGCCTCTCCTGATTTATAGTTTACAGCACAGTCTAATGTCACAAGTTGCATATCTCTAATGTTGTCTATTTTTCCTGCAAATACCGCAGTTTTAGCGGTCTTTGACTTACGAAGTATATCTGTAAACTTAACTGTTGCCTGTTTTCCAAGTAATGATGTAACTTTTACGTACACATTATCGCTGTCTGAATCTGCAAACTCTATTGAACCAATATAATTCCCGTCTGCAAATCCTTTTTGTATGTACTTCTGCTTACGTTTATCAGTAACAAACTCATTACTCGAAACAATACAAATTCTACCGTCATCATCACAAAACACATATGTCATATCAGGTTTCCAGAGTTTAATATCAATTATTTCAGCATCCTCTATCCCAAAATCCGATAGAATGAATACCCCTGTTTTCTTACCAGTAGTATACTCTATATTTTCCAAGTATACCTTATAAATTTCACCAGTTGAGGCGAACAACATTATAACATCATTTGCCTTGCAGTTTACGTTGTATACACAGTTAGACGGCATTTTTGCGTTCATACTATTCTTGTATATAAACAAATCTTCCGTGATGCCAATTTGAACATTTGACCTGTCAACTGGTTTTTCATAAATAACTGTAACAGGTGTCAAATCTTCGGGATACTCGTCATATATAACTGACTTTTGTCGATACCCTTTTTTCTCAAACTTAACCTGTAGCCCCGATAATTCATCAACAATGAAAGGTACTGGATCAAGTACAATTTCCTCAGCACGTTGAAGCTCTTTTGTTAGGTTTACTAACTGCTCTTTTTTCTGTTCAAGCGAAAACTTCCTTATGTCTTTTATTTTTAAGTCCAATAAGAATTCAAATATCTGCTGATTGAATGGTGTAACCCTTGCTTTTAAGTAGTTGTAAAGCACAATATCATTGTCCTCATTCTTAACAAGTTTAACCCATTCATCAATATCAACTTTTGCCATAAAGCTCATGTATGCTTGTAAAAACATCAGCTTACTTTCCAAATCTTCAACAAGTAACTTAAAGTGTTTACTTACAACTGCCTTACGCCATTTACACCACTCTATAAGTAAGTGTCTTACACCTATTTGTTTTAGGGAATTCCCGTCTATTACATTAATGTTTACCGGGTAATTCTTCTGTAGGTCTGATTTATTCAATATGTAATTAACTACAGCATCAGGTTCTCCGTTGAGTTTTATAACAAGTTTGAAACCTTTAATGCCTGATTCGTCTTTAGCTTCAATAAACCGTGTTCTAAAATAATTGTCCCGTTTCGCCAACTTATAAAGCCCATCAATAACATTTTCAATTATAACTCCATAAGGTAACTCGGTAACAACCATTTCAAAATATCTACCTTTTTGTTCGATCGAATAAGTAGCATATATCGGAATTGATCCTTTACCTCTTGTCCATATTTCTTTCATGCTCTCCCACAGTGCTACAATACTCCCGCCAGTCGGAAAGTCAGGTCTCAAATCCATGTAATTAAATTCTTTTCCTTGTATAACCGCCTTTGTAGCCTCAATTAAGTCAATCACATTAAAGGATGGAATTGATGTTGCAAACCCTACCGCAATACCCTCTGTGGGATTTGCTAAAACCGCAGGAAAATTGACAGGTAACGCCTTTGGTTCTGTGTTTTTGTTATCGTACGATGGTAACATTTCAACAGAGTCTAAGAACTCAAAATATTCCTTAGCGTGGTCTTCTAACATAGCTTCTGTATAACGTGGTGCGGCACTTGCAAAATTAGATGTTACTGAACCAAAGTTTCCTTTTCCATAAATCAACGGAAAGTTCCATGCACCATACTTGTCTGTCATTCTAGTCATAGTCTCGTATATAGCCATGTCACCATGAGGATGCAACTTCATAACTTCACCAACAACGTTAGCACTCTTTGTCTTGTTATTTAACAACTTCTGCTTGTACATTGTATACAGAATTCTTCTTTGAGATGGCTTTAACCCGTCCTGTAAGTCCGGTATAGCCCTGTCCAATAATACCTTTACCGCATAAGGCATGTAATTACCGTAAATAACATCCCTTATATCTGTGTCTACAACTGTCTGTTTTGCTAAACTCATTACTTCACCCACCTTAAATAAAAAACTTGATATACCTATATAATTAAAGTATCAATTAATTATCATGTATAACCTTTAATATCCTTTACCTTAAAAAACAAATTCTCACAATAAAAACTAGTAATCACTCTTTAATCTTGTAACAATAAGTTTCGTCACCGTTTTCAGTCTCGTAAATAATTGTGTGGTCTCTAAAATTAACAGAAACAATTTTACTTGCATTTATAGATAGATACATGTTATTATCAACATGATATACGTCAAACAAGTGATTTTCTTTATGTAATACTACTATAATAGCATCATCTTGATGTTCTTGGTCTTTACTGTATTGTGAAAAGGTATTAACAACAGTCTGAAAATATATTGGAGGTACAATCACCTTACAATTTACCATTAAGCCATATCTATTGTTCCTTTTAACTTTGTAAATCTGTAAAGAGCCATATGTTCCCGACAATGCCCCATTAAATGCTAAAGTTACGATATTTGAGTAAAGACTCCCAACTAATGGGTCACCTGTGTATTCATTGTTACAAGTATCTGAACCATAAGCAAATACCTTAAAGCTATTACCTTTATGCACCACAAAATTATCTTTTGTAAACTGACAAAAATCCGAATCCACATAGGTCTTCACAGGTAAATAATGTGAAACCGATTTGTTACTGTCTTTCCATAAAACCTCAAAATTAAATCCTGCTATCGCCTTGTCCTTAGGTATTATGTACTCGTTTTCTCTTAAATATTCTAGTAGGTCAATTAACTTAGTGCTTGTCCAAGTGTTTAAATTTGTTTTTCTTTCCCAGTCTATACTTGCTGTCACTGTCATTTCTTTATCTAAAAAAATAATTAATTCAACATCTTTATTGTGAATGCAATTATATTCACTGTCTAATTCATTATATAACCCAGTTACTATATTTTTTACTTTTACATTTATTTCTCTAAGTTCATCCCACGGAATATACTCGTCAAAATAGTCTATTCCCTCTTCAATTAAACAATATCCCTCTTTCTTTTTTAAACACACTAATTTCTCGTTATACACTTCTAGTGTGTTGTGCCTTTGTAAGTACAGCCTACACTTATCATTTTTAATACCCTCTGTTCTCGCTAATACTTTGCATCCCTCGGTATTTACCACGCTTTCAATTTCTCCCCTACTGCCTAAATAGTACACGTTGTTATTCCCATCTGTTAAATATAAAAAGTTCCGGTTATCTACAGAATTAACAAGCCCTTTAAACCTTATATTTGTATGTAACACCTTGCAGTTAACGGAATCAACCACACGTAGACCGTCAAAGATATCTCCTGTATAAATTACAAGTAGTTCTGAATTGTACAAAGTATATAAAAGATCGTAACTTATTTTAAAACTACCATCTAGGGTAGTAATTAACCGAATTTCAGGAAATACCATCAAGTTATTTTTCACCTTATAGTCTGTAACTTTTCTACCATAAAGTACACTTAAGGTGTGACACACATCCATTCGTTGTTGCAAATCTTCCATTGTCTCGTCAATATCTAAAATACCAGTTTCAGTCATTTTATTTCCTGCTTTCTAATTGGGATAATAATTATATAAGTAAATACGGATTATAAAAAGGTTTTCCAAAGAATATGTGAGTACAAGTTTAACTAGTTGTCATACTTTAACTCATTTTTGAGCAAAAGCCTAGATCAACCTCAACACTTTCTGGAAATCCTTATATGTTAATTTAGATAAAATAAAAGGAAATTTTCCTAACTGTTAAGTTAGGAAAATACCTCTGCCAAATTCATGTTTTTCATATAATCTACTATCAATGTTTTTCTTTCCTCTAAATTGTCTCCAAGTAAAGCATTAAATATCCATGATGTCATTTCCTCATGTTGTTCTTCGTCATACTCTACCCGTACAAGTCTTCTGGTATCTGGACACATCGTAGTCTGCCACATCATGTCTGGATTATTTTCACCAAGACCTTTAGATCTATTCACAGTGTGACGTACTCCTTTTGCATTTAAACTCTCTACAATGCTGTCCTTTTCTTCATTTGAATAAGCAAACAGGGATTCTTTACTTGTCTCTATTTCAAATAAAGGTGATTCTGCAATATAAACTCTGCCTTGCTTTAATAGTGCAGGATATAACCTGTAAAAGAACGCTAGTATTAATGTTCTTATCTGGAAACCATCCTCGTCAGCGTCTGTACATATAACAAACTTTTCCCACTCCCGTATGTCACCAAATGATACCCTGCCTACTCCCCTTAATTCCACGTTCTCATTAATGATTTTTATTAAACGCAAGATTATGTCGTTTGAAAGTATTTGTGTAACATCCGACTTCAAACAGTTCTTAATTTTACCTCTTACGGAAGTGATTGCTTGAAACTCACTGTCTCTTGCTTGTCTACAAGAACCCATAGCAGAATCTCCCTCAACTATGTAAAGCTCTCTATTATAATTACTTCTGCAATCAACAAACTTGTCAATAGGAGAATTATCAAATTCCTCAATTTTTTCCTGTGCCTTTTTAATTTGCTTTTTCAATTTTGCAGCTGTCTCTTGCGCTTTTTCATGTACGTCAATTACTTTTTTAAAGTAGTCTCGAATTTCTTTATTCTTTTGAAATATCTTACCAATCTCAACACTAAGCACTTCTGTGAGAACCGTTTCTAGCCCTTTGTTTAAAACTGTTCTTTTTGCCTGTCCGTCATAGGATGTTGAAGTTGAGCGAGTGAATATAAATGCACTTAGATTACCCTCTAAATTGTAGATGTCTCTAAGATACAATCCTTTGTCCAGTGATTCGCTTAAACCTCTACCTACCCCTTGAAATAAAGACTTTGAATGTATTCCCCCACGACTTCCTTTGTCAACTTCAACCATGTTGTGGAAGAACCTAACTTCACCACCATTTTGAACAAACGCAAAAGCTATTTTATACTCGTACCTGTAAGCATCACTACCATCTCTTTTATCGGATGTTGTTCCGCTACCCTCTGTGAACAAGTAGTCTGAAATTACTTTTTCTTTGGTCTTGTCCTTTAACACTTCTTTGTAATCTTTTGAACCTATTACTTCGGTTTCACCTGTAACTTCATCTTTAAAGTTAAAAGTGACCCCCGATGCTAGTGCCATCCCCTGTATTGTAGGTATAAACCAATTATCATCTATTTCTATTTCGTCAAAAACTTCTAAATCAGGTAGCCAACGTATCCTTGTGCCTGTTTCGGATGGATTATCTGAATTAGTTATGCTAAGTTCTGTAACTGGATCGCCTTTTTTAAAACTTATCTTATATGTCTTTCCCCCACGTTTAGATTCTACTTCCATGTATGTAGACGCAAACTGTACAACCGTAAGTCCTACTCCGTTTAACCCTACTGACATGTCATATTCTGTACCACTATACTTACCGCCTGCAAATAATTGTGTGAATATCAATTCCCAATTATATTTGCCCTCTTTTTCATTGTAATCCATTGGTATGCCCCTACCTCTGTCTACTACCTCTAATGAATGGTCTGCATACCTTGTTATGTCAATTACTTTACCAAAACCCATAGACGCTTCATCTAATGAGTTACCGACAACCTCAACTACAGTGTGTTTAACAGCATTAAGATCGTGTGATTGCAACCATATGTCTGGCTTTAATCGTACCTTTTCTTTTTCCGACAGTGACCGTATATTAGTCTCCGATAAATTACTCAAAAAAATCACCCCTCAAATTTTAAATATTTATGAAACTACCCTTTTTATCATTACAGTACTAATTTTATACAAAGTAAATAAGAATTAAATTAAGTATAAGAATTTCAATTACCCTTGATACCCTTTTGTACTTCTTATAACACGAAAATTGAAGTGTATTTATGTCTTGAAAACGCATAACAACACTTCAATTCTCTATTATCTATGTCATGCTGTTCTTGAATGTCCTTAGAAAAACCAAATATCACTTCTTATGTAGCTTGATTGCTTTCTGCACTTCTATTCTTTAGACTTTTCTCAGGTATAACAAGTGACACAACTGTGTTAATCGCTAATATTATAGTTGTAATTGCAGAAACATAATTAAGTATGTGTAAGTGATAAACAAACCACATTATTTGTGTTATTAACATAGACCATTTCAAGTGTTTAGGTTGTTTAGCAATAAGCATACCTAAAGTATAGCCTACACTCGCCACACAAGGTAATACTGAATAAAAGCTATCGACAAAAGGGATGTTCACTATAAACGTAATAGAGATCAAAAATATAGTGTGCCATTTTGAATCCCATTTCTTCAGTACAAAAATGTTCCTAGTCAATGTAACTATGCTAGATATTGCCCCTGTGAATCCTTTTAACACCAAACAACTCACTATGTCTACTATCTTTTTCCAGGTCTGTATCTTTACCATACCCTCTTTGGTTTTTGAGTAAACCGATATAGCAAACAATATTGAACCTACTGCACCTAATATGTTACCTAACACAACCACAGTACCACCGCCCACTTATCAACTTAAAAGAAAAAGCTGATACTCCCGTCAGCTTTTCACTTTATATTATTTAATTTAAAGTCGATAGTTTATTCAGCACTAACTTTAATGTCTATGTTGAATTTACCGTCAATCATATCTAGCACCGCAAGTACATACTCCAAGCACGAATCTTTATCGGAAGAAGTTATGCTGAATGAAACATTATCAAACTGACTAATTTTAGATTTTCCAGTCGTACTATTTACTGGCGTATCTCTTTTTTCCTCAATAGGCGTAATAGGGGCTGTATCTTTTTCAATGAAAGCTTCTTTTTGAGGTAAAACTTCTTTTTTAATGTCGGTTTTCCCCGCCGATCTAAGTCCCTCAAATGCTCCATACTCCGCTAACTTCGTTTGAACATCCTCGTTTTCAATGTCAATGTTCGCTCTCTTCGCCCACGATACAATAGTGTTTGGCTGATACATGTATATAAGTCCTCTTTCTGTTTTACGCCTTGCCAAGGAAAGTAAATCAACTATTTGTTGCTTTTTTACTCCCCAGTGAGCCGCATAGAGATTTATATTTTGCCGTATCTCTTGATTGTAAATAAACTTAATTGTAGCAACTGGCAGGAAACGAAGTTCATCCCAATTTAAGAGATTTAAAACTTCCTTAATTTTTATCCCTCTGTCTGTTAAATGGGGTTTAAGTTTATACAATACTAACCCCAATTCCTCTGCTTGTAAATAGTCTCTCATGTTATACACCTCAACTTTACTTGGTTTAGTATATTCTCTGAGTGCCTTACCGCTTAAATAACTAGACGGCGTTTTAAGGGTGTGTATATACCTATTAGTGCGCATACCCCTTACACCGCTTGCTGTCCTTTTCTTTTCCCTAACTTCCTGCTCAAATAATTTCCGTACAGTCAACTTTTCACCACCCCTTTTTAACCTATTACAGCCTAAGTGTGAAAATTACCACCTGTCGTATTTCACCCATCTAATTAAATATCTATTCAATAAATACGCAAGAAGCTCTGAAATTATTTCTTTTGCCTTACACACCGGACACTTCCTCTGTAATAAACTTATATACGTGTCGTGAGCGTATTTAATACATTCATGTATACTTTCAATTTCTGTTAAGTTAACTACAGTTACACTTTCTTTACGATTCTCAAAATAACTCTGTACCTTTTGCATTATATTCTCTGTGTTACTTATCTCAATAATGTCGACAAAGCTATCCCATCCAGGATTAACCCTATATTCAACTCTATATGCTTTAGTCTTATCTCTTGTAGCTTTTTTATACCTTTGGTCTTCTTCCTCAAATTGTGCTTCTAACTCTACAGGCGTGTCAAATTCACCAAACACTTCATTACTGTCCAGTGCTTTAAAAACATCGTTTTCACCAGTAGAGCATACACCCTTACTTGCACACTCTGTAGTCTCTTTTTTATTATTTTTCCATATAGGGAAATAGTTATCTACAACGTGCATATGTAAATCCTCGTATACTTGTTGCGCCCGTTCCTTTGAACAGCCCCATATTATCATGTGTTGTTGCTGCATCTCAAACATACAATCGAGATACGTATCTATATTCGTTATCTCTACAACTTTAAATATTTCGGTCAACTTATCTTTACCTAAGTTTCCATCCAAATCTTTATATGCGTTCGTTAATATGTTAACTGCCCCATCTTTACTGTAAGCCTCATATATTTCAACATTAACAAGATCGCTTTTGTTATCCTTGTACTCTAATCTGTACAACCTAAGAGGCTGTCCCTTATAATATTCCTTTAATTTTTCATCTTCTTCCATGAACTTCATAAGCTTTTTCCAGTAGTACCCCTTGGATTTGTTGTTGTCACTCATAAATATGACCTCACTTCCACATTAAATTGATTCGAATGATTTCCTATATCCTTTGTAACTAATCTTGTGATCTGTAACCCCACATACACACGTTATTAACAATGTGACCCTTTAACTCCTCATCTTGTGGCACTCTTTCACCTATTTAGTTTACATGACTTACTCCCATTTGTTGAGATTCAACGAAATAGCATTTTCATTAAATGAGTTTCACTAATATTATACTTATATGGAATAAAAAAATCACCCTGTACTCTATTCCTTACATAGTCCAAAGTGATTTTTTCGTGTCTAATTTATTTTTTGCAATTTAATATTGAAGTATTTTTAAGTCAATAAATTATTGAAACAAATTCACCTGCAAGTGGACAGTGTTTGAATAGGCATACCAAACACCTTTTGTCTCTAAATCTTTCTGTAACTCTAAACGCCCAAGTCCGCTATCTTTAGCAAATTTATTGACCGCATGATCTACTCTTTTTGCAAATATTCTGGTTATATACTTAAATCTACCATTAGTTATGTCGTACACATCATACATGTGTTCTACCGTTCTTTTTTGCATTTTTATCCCCTCTTTCCTCTCTTATTTGTGTTTTATACCTCAATAAATAAATTACAACCATTTACTAGTGATAAATTATTGTCTATATTTTATACCACGGTTACACACCGTAAAACTAAATTCATAAAAACTTAGCAGGAAACCGCTATGGCTTTAGCTTAGCGGAGGAATGCCTTACACTCTAATTCAATTCAAATACAAAAACAATGTTATACCTTATTTCTAACAACTCAGTAAATAGTCTACCTGTTTTACCGATTATATTTAGTCCTATACTACTGTTAGGCTTTAATACCCCTATTCTTTCTGTACTTACTTCTTTTGCGTATAACACTGAGTTACTCAATGAATACCAACTCGTATCTTCTGGATTTATAACATTTAAACCTAAAGCAATGTATTTCAGTGTATTTGCCCTATTTAGGTTTTCCCAATCTTGTTCAAACACTAAACAATTCTCAAACTGAACCGTGTCAGCTTCGTTCTGTGTAAAACTTAAAATAGACAAAGCTAAAGGTGCATTAGACCTATTTTCTATTACCATTTCCGCAGAAATTATATTACTACTTACATTCGGATCAACTGTAAACAAAATTTTTAGAGGTACAGAAAATTCCACCACTGTGGCTATGATTTCACCGTCTAAATTAAGATAACTCGGTTCAGGAAGATACGTAATATTCCAACATCTTGAAGTCGCATACGTGTCAGCGACAGAATCTGAATAACAAAAAAAAAAAATACATCAGGCTCGTCACAGATTTCCCCTGTAGGTAGCTTAGTTACACTTTTCGGTACAGTTATGTCTATAAGAGGATTTCCCTTGAAAGCACCTATACGTATATCTTCAACACTGTTCGGTATAACTACAATAGTTAAGCTACAATTTAAAAAAGCATAATCACCTATAATAATGGTTGAGTTTGAAATTTTCACTGAATTTAGATTCGTGCATTGAGCAAAAGCATATTCATAAATATACTCAACTGAATCAGGTATTACAATTGATGTTAACCCTATGCATCTACTAAACGCTTCATACCCCACATCTGTCACTGAAACTGGAATCTCAATTGAGGTTAAAGACCAACAAGCATCAAAAGCTTGATAACTAATATACTTAATAGTCTGAGGTAAGTTTACCAAACTTAACTTTGTACAACATGAAAATGTGCCCGTAGGTACAAGAGTGAGCGAATTAGGTAATGTAGCTGCCTCTAAACTTTCACATCCCGCAAATACCCAGTCGCCTAAAGTAGTCACCGAATTAGGTACAACCACGGACACTAAATTTTTACAAGTTCTAAGGTAGAAAGCCACGATGCCTTTAGGCTCGTGGATGAATACCGTCACCCTTGATTTTGTATATATTTTTCAATAGTTTCTTTTGATACCTGACCTATACTACAAGCAAAATAACCATCGCCCCAAAACGTATTTTCTTTCCAAAAATCTCTCTTTAAATAATTAGCATTGTTGTTTTGTCTCCATATCCTGTATGTTGATATTTGTTTAAACAACCTAACTATTTCTAAGACTGATCTTATTGGCTGATATTGCACCAATATGTGAATATGATCTTTATCTGTTTCCATTTCTATAATATTTAAGTCATTTTCTTGTGCAATATTATACATTATTTTCTTAATCTCATAACCATATTTTATCAATAGCTTTTTTCGATACTTACATGAAAATATTAAATGCACTATTAATAAATGCTTGCTATGATTCTGGCTTACATACTCCATACTATACCTTTATTAAATTTATAAGGTGTCAACAAATCTACTCTTGGTACTTTTTTAATTTCGTTTAACCTTATATACGCTCCATTGTTTTGAGTTCCCCTAACACTATATGTCTGTCCATTATATTTGACTAAATCATTTGGCTGGTAAAAATGTCGCTTAGTTCTTATTCTTCTTTGTCCTTTTGATAATTTTTGTCCTCTATATTGATGTAAGTTTTCAGAGTTAAGATTTTTATTTCTTGTTCTTCTGCCGTTATTTAATTCTGACCCACTAACTTTTTCACCTGTTCTTGTATCAATATATTTTGCATCGTAAAACATTTCCAAATTTCTATTGTTTCTTCTTGATTGTTTAACTTTAAATATTTCTATACTTCTTTTCTGATTAATTCCTTTTGCAATACAAAAAGCGTCATTATAATGTGTTTTTTCAATTTTGTTGTTAATTCTGTGGCTTTTAGTTATATATCCATAAGTTACATGGATATTACTATACCTCTCTTTTAAAAGGTTGACTAAATACCATCTAATCATACTCATAAAAGTAGCATCTTTAAACCCTCTAACTTTCTTGCCTTGTTGACACCAATCCCATAAAAAATATCCTTCTTTATGGTTTTGTGAAGTGTGACATTTAGTACAAAGCGTTATTAAATTATTGGGATTATCAGTGCCACCTAAATGTTTATATTTTATATGATGTGTTTCTAATATTTGTTCTTTATCCCTGTTCTTACAGTTGGGGTTTTGACATTTATGGCTATCCCTATGGATGATATATTCTCTCAAATTCCAAAACCCCATTTGTTCCCCTTGTTGATATTCTTCACCCTGTATATCAGGATTTTTAATTTTTTGTATATCAAAATTAGCCACCTCTACAACGCATCTAGTTATCGGCAAGATAGAATATAAATAATCTATAAATTTTATATGGCTATCTAATTTATACTGTAGGCTTGGAGCTAACCACCCTTTAGGTTTTGATTTAGTTCGATTATCAAATCTTGCTTTCCTATATCTTAATTTGCTTCTTCTAATTTTTCTATATCTAGCCCTTTCTAATAGTCTTTCTTTCATCCCTTGTAATAGCTTTAATTCACCAGAAATTAATTCACTATTATTTGCAATAGCACTGAAACCTACATTACTATAACCACTATCAATTCCTAAAGTTATAGGTTGAGTATATTCTGTTTTTGTTTTATAAGTCAATTGAATAGTAAAAGGCGTTAATTCTCTAACTTTAGCTTTCTTTTGTTTTAATAATCTTCTTGCTTTTGCATTTGATGTAGGCATTAAAGGCTTCCCATCAATACTTAATACATAAACCATAATAAAACATCCTTTCAGATAATTTAAACTCGCATTTCTGCGGTAAGTTCTCTTCGCCAATGATTAATAAGGTTTTATATCTTTAATACACTTTTCCTGCCATCAGAAATGTTTAATATTAAAGCGTAGTGTTCAAGACTAGAGAAGTATCTTGAAGTACCTATATATTCTTATTAATCGTAGTCAGTTAAGACTTAGGCTAATCAACCGACTTGTATTTCTACAAGCCACTACCCTTTAGGGTAGTTGGCAGTTGACAATCTTCAAAAGCTCCCTCATTTATTGTAGTAACCGAATTAGGAATGGTTATTTCGCGTACCCCCGTGTTGTAAAAAGCAAACTCATCTATTACTTCTACGGAATTAGGTATTTCCACAGAGATTAAATTTTCACAACAGTTAAAAGCATTATCACCTATAAACGTGACTGAATTTGATATGATGACAGATGTTAAATCAGTGTAGTGCTCAAAAGCACTACTTCCTATAGATGTAACTGCCACCCCGTTAATAGTTAAGGGTATTTCAACATTCTCTGGAAGTCCCGCATTATACCCTGTTATTGTTCCTGTTCCCGAATCAAATATGAAATGAATTTCATCTGTAGCGGCATTAACTTCTGTGTTACTTATTAATAGTAAACATAAGATGCCTAAGCAAAATATCCCCAACTGTAAATACTTTTTCATAATTTAACCAACCCCTTTAAATTATATAACTACAAAACATACCCCTGTCGATAGTATATAATTTTTAGTCTCTAATAAGTATACTCCTTTTATTCCTATACTAAACTTGATGAAAGTAAAAAACACCTTATACGTGTCATTGAATAAGATGCTTTTATTCCATCTCTTTTATACTTGTTGTGTGAACATTTCTTTAGCTTCTTCTTTATACTCAAGCTTATCTGTGTTACGGTACTTCCAGCAAGTCTCGTTACAACATGTAGGAAAATTACTGTCCGCTAAACAAGCAATTCCAAAAGTCTGTGCGGGACACTCACTAGTGTAATTCTTTCCAAACATTAGTTTGGCTTTTTTCTTCTATAGTCGTGCCTCTTACCGATCAAAGCCTTATCTTCCATAAACCTTACATGTACTATCCCAATTACTCTTACTATATCTATATCCATATCCATTACTCTCCTGCTGTAAACTTGTATTTATCGTAAGTTGATTTTGCTATCCTAAGTAGTTTACTTTCATCCTTACCTAATGAATTGCTTTCCATTTTCACATTTAACGTAACAACTGTAGATGTACTATCTTTTTTTGTAGGCATATACTTGTCCTGTTTTTAGCTCTACTACACCATTGTACTCTGATGTTTTAACCATTAAAAAACTCCTATCTCTATCCATTAACGTTGCCCCCTTTGTGTTGACTTATCTGTTTTCTTTTTAGACTGATGCATTCTCCAACTTGTACTTCTCTTTTTTAAATCACGTCTCTGAATGTCAAATATGTAGCTTAAAAGTTTTTCCTGTTTCTTAAATTCAATAGCTATAAACCTCACACCAAATTCGTTTTTCCGCTTTGAAAGTTCAATCTTACGTACTACAATGCCCTCGTATGGTATGTCAATGTTATTTTCTAAATGTATGTTTCCTTTTAACTTGTCCCCTACCTCAAATTGCCTGTCCGCATGAAAACACAATCCGCCGCCGCTTATATCTGATGTTTTAAAATAATCCTTATCTGTGTCACCGTTTTCAATATCGAATAGTATAGCCTCTTTTACCCTGTAAAACCCCCGTCTTTCCGCTTTCTGAGGTTTATCAGTGCATATTGCCTGTACGATTTTAATGTTATTTTCCTCATAGATAGATTTTACCTTTACCCTTTGTTCGTATAAACTTTTGTTCTCCATATACAATAATAGGATTTCTTCCGATTGTTGTAGCTCGATTAATACCCCTTTCTCTGTCGGCATGTAAAAGTGGACACAGTCACCGATTATGTTAGTGACAACACTCTTACACTCATTGATAAACGTTTTAACATCCACATTCTGTCCTACCTTTAACATTGTCAGCATTCCTCTCCAAATAATAAATTTATTTCCCCAAACTTTACTTCTTTACTCTCTATGTCCTATAAAAACAATACGTAAGGAAATAATATTATCAAATCTTCGATTTTTATTGCAACGTTAATGTATACCTATATATGTTTATCAATATACTCCGATTTATAAGGTACTGTTGTGTGTACTCCTATTCTACCTACAAAATGTTCTTTGATAAAATTCTGATACTCAACCACCAAGTCTAATAATATACCCTCTTTTGGTGCATTAAATAATACTAATTTTTTAGAAATCGACATAATACCCCATTTGCTAGCAGGTCTGTAAACTGCTAAATCAGGAATAATAGATTCCAATGATAAAGGTAACCCTCTATCCCTTTCAGATGCAAATAATTCAAGTAACTCTCCGAAAACTACCCTTGTCTTACCATTTACATTTAACTCAAAAGGCTTAACAAATTTACCTTTTATATCTTTATTTATTTTTGCAAAAAATATCTCAGCGTTAAGTGGAGATCTCTCATATCTACCGTACAATACTTCTGTTAAAAGCTCTTTTACTCTTGAAACTGTTTTATACTTAATTGTAATTGAATTCGTAATCTCTACTGCTCTTTTAAAAATAATAGAGTCTACTACTTCTTTTGCTGCAACTTCTATCATTTCTTTTTGTTCATCATTCATATCTGTGTTATTCTTAATACCTTTTGAAAACATATGGTACAAAAAATAATTCACATTGAACGCCCAGTCAATATCTCTATCGTTAAACTCCAAGTTATACCTGTCATATAAAAATCTAACTATGCTTTCACTGTTTTTTAGTGTGAATAACGATCTTTTTCTTGTCAATAATTCCGATATCAAGGATAACACCATTGTAGTCTTTTCATATTCCGTAAACATTTCCATAAGGTTACCTCTATATTCTGTTAAACTCTTTTTCTTTCATCTAAAAACCCTAAATGCTCATATATTGTGAATTGATTCATACCATAGTTTTCATCTTCCTTAAAAATAAATGCGCCACCCGTTGATTTTTTAACAACTGCGGATTTCCAGTATGAGATTAAATAAGTAGGTTTATTATGCAATACCCTTTGTGTGACTAAGCTCATTAATATTGTCAATGTTTTATTGTTGTACACAGCAGGTAATTTTAAGACTAATATATCCCCTAGCAATAAATCATACCATGTTAAATTCAATGATTCACTCATGTAATCAAGTGATTCCTTAACTTCTGGCTTTATGTTTGGGGTATCGTTTGTTAATAGCCAAATTCCCCAAAGTACATCTAAGGAAATATAAGGTAATACAGATTTTCCATGTTCGTAAGATTCTTTTAGAAATGTGTAAGCCCACAGGTCTAAGTCAAACTTCTGTGGAGCAAAAAAGAAACAATTCTCTTGTCTAATTTGACCGTTTCTTGTATTTAGTATTAATGAGTCTAACTTGTCAAATAATCTATCTGCTGTTAAACCCCTTAGCATAGAATTAATAACGGTTCTTGAATATCTCTTATCCGCATAACAGTCAGGTATCATCAATATTTGTTCTATTGTTTTAGGTGGCTCTTCAATTTTAACAACTTCTCGGGTTTCTTCGCCGATACCCTCTATTTTCACTAAAGATGCCCTGTTAATTACTTTTCCATCTTTATTACATATAGGACAAGGTACAGGTCTCCCTTTTAAATACCTAAATCCACTATTACAAGTACAAGCCATGTTTTTATCTCTCCTGTCTCAAATTTTTCGACAATTACTTACTCGGGATGTCATTAAAAACAGACTTTGTTTAATATACAAAATAACTTGCAAACATCCTTATTCAGATGGTCTGCAAGTCATTCAAGTACATCAAAAATAAACTGAATATTATACTTAAATAAAACTTCCTCGTCAAACACTTTTCCACTTCTCATAACTAGTCTTAAATTAGCATCTCTGTAGCCTGCAAGTCCACCTAATACTTTATTTTCACCACTTGACGAATCATTTAGATATACTTCTTTGTTTACCACATATAGCCACTGTGATACATCATTTATTTCAGTGCCAAATGCCATATATTGTCGACTTTCTAACAAATTTAAGTTATCCCAATCCTTTTCTTCTGGCAACACATTCTCAAATTTAACAGTGCTGTGTTCTGTGTCTTGCGATAATGCTACCCCTATTTCGATCGGTGTACCAGAGTTATTGCTTAAAGTAAACTCCGAAATATGTGTTGTTCCAATTCTAATATACAATTCAAAATATCCTCGACATGTTGCCCCGTCTTACACTTATAATTTTTTCAGTAGCAGTGTATATCATTTCAACTGTTCTACCTATGCAACCTAACAGGAATATTCAAGACATATAAGCTGTCACCCTCACTACTCACATGTGTGTACGTCCGTTAAAAGAATTTTTTTTACTTAAATATAAAGTGTTCCAGAAATTTAATAATTGTCTCTCCCATAAATAGTAATAAACCCAGTAAAGTGAATAAAATCAAACTGCCCATTACACTTTCTTTTATCTGTTGCATCTCACAACCCCCAGTATAATTTTGATTACCTATTATACTGATGAAGTGCTTAACAACTGTAGTGTCACGAAATTTTAATACCCCTTTTAACTTAGCCCTATTTTTTCTCTATTTATCGGTTTTGTAACATGATATGTTTTTACAACGTCTAAGTAATCTATCAACACGTCAACAATAAATTCCCGATACTCTTTTAGGTCAAGCATTTCAGCAGGTGCAGAAACAATTAAGTACACAAATATATCTCTTGCCGCCTCTACTATAAAGTCAGCAAACACCCCGTATTGTTCTAAATCTATCTCTCTCGAAATAAAAGATACCAAACTCGTGTCTGAATTGTAAACCTTAGGTGAAAAAGATGGTTTTAGAAACAAGTTTATTATTGAATTAAATATGTTTTTCCTTATTTCCATGTTCATACCTAATTCCCTATCTTTTAAAACAGTAGAAGTATAATAAGTGTATTTTGCACAAAAAGAAAACACAATATTCTTAAAAAGTAACCCTAAATCCTCAATAGTTACTTTCTTACCTGTGCCGGTGCTTATTTTTTGAGCCATTGTTGAAAGATGTTTATACTTTCTTTTCATCATCCAGTCCATTATGTCAACGCCTTTCTATATGTTCTTTCTTTTTCTTGCACTTGTCTGATACACTCATTAAGAATACTCTCATCTAAATTTACAACCTTTTTAGCAGTATCATCCCTTTTTTTCATAATGCCCTTTACTTTTCTTGTTTCCTCTGATCTTTCTGTTAAGAGTACGTAAAACTCCTTTCCCTCTGGTTTCATTGATCTTAATATCCTACCCTCTATTTGTTTTAACTTCTGAGGATTTGTTTCAAGAGTGTACATTACACATATATCTCCGTTAACTAAGTCAATACCCCTCTTTAGGCTAGAAATTATAACATCTATTTCCCCATAATTAAACTCATTCTTAGTTTCGTTCCTTACGTTTGAATCAGTTTCCCCGTTAATAATTGCAACATTGTACCCTTGCCCCTCTAGCATGACCTTTAAATGCTCATGTACTTGCTTGTAACGACAATAGATTAATGTCTTTTTGTTTTTCATCCTTGTTTTCGCCAAGTCACTAATTGCCTTTAACTTAGGTACTGTTTCCTCAGATATCTCCATGTTTTTATCTATGTACATAGGAGCATCTAAAACAAGCTGCCAAGTATGTTTCTGTCCTAACAAGAATTTTTGCTCTCTCGATTTCTCTACAAATATAACCTCTATTAAATTCCCGTCTTCTACACTATACCCTGACAGCATTTTTCTTGAATACCCGTTGTACCTTAAAGACATTCGTGTCCTTGCCTTTTCTTCCATTCCAGCCTTGCAAGAGAGTTTCTTAGGAACAAATTTTGTATAGTCATAAGCATAGTACTCTTTTTCAAACGTTGTTCTTGCAGGTAGTAATTTTTTGTCTAGTAGATATAACTGTGTGTACAAATCCATCAACTCTAATTCAATAGGTGTTGCATTAAGCTCAAACATGTACTTTACTAACCCACTAAAAGCACTTAACTTAGATGCCAAGTCTGATTTTTCTGTCTTGAACACCGAAGATTCATCCACAAATAACACATTAAATGTCTTATTGTAAATAACATGTGTTGTAAAAACGCTTGCCCCTAACAATGAATGTGTGCCTATAATAATGTCACATTCATCTATTTCCTTTAAAACGTTTTCTACGTCTTTCTTCTGTCCTGTTGTTACTGCTGTTCTTAACCCTGTTATTCTTACTAGTTCCTCTTGTAATTGATATACGGTGTTTTTCTCCCCTAATACCAAAACTTTACCTAGTTTCTCACCCTCACATTTCCTTAACAAGTTTATTATGCCGCCCATTGTATGTGTCTTGCCTAAACCGTAAGAGTCCCCAATTAAAGCTCTTTGTGCATAATACCCGTAAGCTACATTGATTGTTTGATATGGTCTTAAACTACCTAATGGAGGCTCTTTACCAAACATTTCAAAATAACTCTTTTTATTCTCTATAAGAAGTTTAGCAGTCTTTTTATCTATGTCATACACCATGTTTTCTAAAAAATCTAAACCAACTTTCGGATCAATTTTCTTTAAAGCAAGTAACTTCTTTACCTGAATATCTGTCAAGCTCCCTATATAATAGTATTCGTTTGTTTTTTCATCTTGCCAAACAGCAAGGGTTTTTGCCATGTTATTTCCCTACCCTCATTTCTAAGAAATTATTGAAGTAGTCAGCACCAAAATCATTTAATACTTCCTCAAAAACGCTTTGGTTGTAATCTGAAATCATCCATTTATCTTGAACCTTTTGTAATTTCATGCGACTACCTATATTATATGCTTTGTCGTTAGAAATTATGACTTCTCTTAACCGCACTTCACATGTCAGACTTGTAGCGTAAATCCATTCTTCTACTAAAGTATATTTCTTGTCAACTTCGGATACAGATTGTAACGTCTTACGAATTTTTTCCGTTTCAACTAAACTTTTATCTTTATCAATGAAAGATACTATACCTGAGTCGCCAACCATAGCAGTTGACAAGTCCAATAAAAATTGCTCAATGTCTTTTTTCGTTTCAGTATTGTCTGCGCCAGAAATAAGTTCAAATTCTTCTAACAAGTATAAGTTTTCTTTTGTTTGAAACAAAGACGGCTCTTTCTTTATTACTACCTTTAAAGGCTCAATGTCCACTAATACAAACCCACCTGTTCGCCATTTAATAGTTAGTATATCCTCTTGACCGTAAACTCCATACCCTATTTTTTTATCTTTAGATTTGTCTTTTACTTCTGATACTGTTGTGACCACTAGAGTGTCTCCATCTCTACTGTAAAACTCTTTTATGGTCGATGTAGTTAATTTATATATGTCGTTAAACATAGAGTCTAGATATGGCTCATACCTACCCGATTCTGCCATTAACTTATATAATCCAATATAATTCCTCGTGTTTAATGCCTTGTAAAAACTCTCTACAAAATTAGACAAATTAATCTTTGTGTTATCTGTAAACAACTCTGTATTTCTTAATGCTGTTTTAATCTCTCCACCGCTATACTCTATAAGATATGCCGATTCTAGTGCTAAATCCAATGTCATTGGAGATAATGCAAATATATACCTAAACTTCAAGTAGGCAGCGCTATTATCAACTTGTTCAATATTCCTTTTAGAATAGTTTATACCTAATACCCCTCTTTCTACTTGTTTTACTTCATCTTGATATGAGTATATAGGTGTTTCGTCTGTGTACACTCCCCAAGCTTTATCGCTCCCCTTACCTGTTTTTAATAAAATATCAGACACATATCTTTCTAAACGTAAACGCTTTTTTAAACTCTCTGTTGGGTCGCCTTTTACAATGTCAGGTACTTCTGAATTAGCTTTTAAAACACTTGAAGCCGTATAAGTTACGTCTACAACGTAATGCTCCGAATCCCTATCTACTCCCACTATGTCAATTTCCTTTAGCTCATACACATACTTGCCGAAATAGTCCATGTAATGAAGTATATACTTTAATGTACCATCTGTAATAAAACTATCCGTCACTTCGCCTTTAACTAATGCCATGTTTATTTTATTAACCCTGTCTGTTAGCTTCATTTCTTCGGAGCTTTTTGCAGGTTCTAAGTTATCGTATATGTAATACCCCTCTGTGTCCATTATCGTCTTTATTCTATCCTCTATATCCTCTATTCCTGCCGTAACCCAAGCGTTAGCGTCATTTGAAGCTAAATGTACCCCTAACGGAACAGAATCTTTTAGAGCATCCTCTACATCCTTGTTAGAACACCCTGTAGATAATAACACAACTAAACCGAATATAGCTAAAAGTCCTTTTGTCTTCTTTATGTACATAAATAATCCTCTCCCATCTTAACATTGTAATACCGTATTACTAAAAAGTCGTCTACTGCTTTGTTTATTTCCTTTAGGGTATAAATTTGTAAAGCTTCTTTTAATTTTACCTCTCCACCATTTTTTGAAACCCAGTCCTCTATAGGTGTGTCAGCCCCTTTAATTATATTGACTTCTTGAGATATATTGTTTGGTTCTGCTTTCTCTTTATATACTTCTTTTACAAGCTTAACATCAGGCATAACTTTATTTTCTTTTATTATGTTCTCTTTTTTATTGATGTCTACAACAGGATCAACCGAAATCATTTTTACTGTCTTAATTGGCTGCCTGTGAATTTTCTCTTTAATAGGCTGTTCTACTACAGGTTTTACGTTAGTCTTCAGTTTATCAGGTATTCCAAATATGTTCTCGAACCCCTCAATGTCCTCAAAATCTTCATCTGAATCATCATCATATTCAATGTCCTCAAATTCCTCATTTGTAGTGTCGTCTCCATACTCTATACCGTTAAAATTTGTGCAGGTAGTCTCGTAAGTTTCTTTAATGTCAAATTCCTTTACGTCCATGTCTTCCTCAACAACACTGTTTACTTTCTCTGTATTACCTTTTTCCTCTTTATGTGAAATAGGACTATACTTTTTTAAAATATAGTCCCCGATAACTTTTTTAAATGTACTTATAGGAATATCTATTATTTCCATTGGCACACTTCCTTGTTTAATACTTATCAGGCATGTATTCGTAAACTCTACGTAAAGCAGGGCTAGATTCTATTTCATACCCTTTTGACATCCATAGCCTACGTATAAAGTCAAATACCTTTTTGTTGTTCTCGTTAGAATCGGTGATTACTCCTGATTTTATAAACATAGGTTCTTCTGAACCTATTGTCATAGCCATGTCACCTTTTCTACTCAAAACATAATCAAACTTATTTGTTGTTAAATCTAATGTTGACTTAATATGATCCGTGTTACCCATTACCGATGCTCTGAAAGGTATTACTGACTTTATTGTTTTATTCAAAAATTGATGTTTAGCAACGTGAGGAATCAAAACTGTTCTTATCCCAACGTTAGGTAACTTCGTCACAAGTATTCTTAACAGTTTGTCAAACCTATCCTTTTCTTCCTTACCCATTGTTTCTGTAACTGTGACAACTTCATCTATAAACACATATATTAAGGGTAACTTTACCTCTGGATGCCTGTTTTTTAAATCCCAAATACTTGTCTCTTTGTATTTACCTATTATATCCTGTCTTCTTTTACCCTCTTGCTCTACTAGAACTTCCAATATACTGTTAAACTCTTTTGAATTCCCACAAAACGCTATATTATGCGGTATATTAAAATTTAAAAAGTCCGATGTTTTATCTTTAGGATCAAGTATTATGTATTGCAAATCCTCTGGTGAAGTAAACATACTTAATTGAGTTAGTATGTTTAAGCCTACCCATGTCTTTCCACTTCGAGGCATACCCGCTATTAAAAGTGATTCTAAATTTTTCAAATCCCGATATATCGGTTCTCCCTCTCCATCTATCCCCAATATAACTGGAAACGTGTTATTCGGATCGGTGAAAAATTCTCTTCCCTTTGGTGTACCTAAAAAGTCCCCTAAACTAACAAAGAAGTTTTCATTTCCAAATACTTTAATGTCGTAAAAATCTCCCCAAAGTTCAACTACAGCATTAACGTTATCTTTTTTATTAACTTTAAAATACGGTTCAAGTTCTTTTGCAATAGCATCTGTCCTGTTCAACCCTTTAATTCTACGCATCCTTGCCCTTATATACATTTTTGTCTTAAAGGCTTCTACAAGGTAAGTATTTTCTTCCTCTTCCACTTCTTTTGTAGATACTGCATTTATCGCCTTTGTGCAACTTGTGTCAATGAAATAAAACTCATCAGTACCCTCTTTAATCGGTTCTTCAGTTTCAAAATCGGGGGTATATTTAGGTAAAATTTTTAAGTACTTATTAAGTAAATATTCCCTATCGTAAAACCTATTAGTGTCGATACTGTCTAATTCACTTTCTACATTATTGCTGTTTGCTGTTGTGTCAAAATTCGGAGGCACATATAAATCGTTTAAGTCAGGCACACCATTAAGCTCGAAGTTATCGTCAAAAAACGATGTGTCAATTACTGAATCATCTAAGGAATCGAAATCTTCTCCGGAATCATCAAACCCCAAAGAGTCTATTTCATTTGCAAAGCTGTTGTTAACCGGTTTTTCCCCAGGATCATTAGCTATATTTGAGGGATTCTTATTAACATAATCTGCTGTAAACCCAAATACCAGTAGTAAAAATCCTGCACTAATAAAGTTAAATATAAACCAGCTCAATGTGCGAATAAAAAGTATTTTCTTTACCCCAAAAATCATTAAAAGTATAAAAATTACTGCGGCTACAGTCTGACTTACTAAAATACGTGAGATATACTTACCCCATGTTTTAGAATCTGTATTTTTACAAAACTCAAATAGTTTCTTAACGCCACTCCATACTACTTTGGATATCTCTTTTACAACTCTAAAAAACCTGTCCTCTGGATTTTCAACAGGCTTTGTCTGTGCAAATTGATTGTTAAATATACTTGTCGAATTTTCCGCACCCAAGTCCATTCCACCTAATCCACCTGTATTGGAATTAGCTCCCGAACCTAAAAAGTTATCTAAGTCCGCTTCACCCACTAAAAAGTCCTCAAAATTAATACTGTCGTCTTCCATGCCCTCTTCATATTGGGGTGGATTCTTTATTTTGTTATGCTTTAATTTAGCATTCTCTAAATCATATGATCCTATGTTTTTTTGTAACTTATTAAAGTCCACAACTAATACCCCCTTTCTATTTCTTGACTACGCCTGTTTTGAATAGTTTTGAGTTGACAAGTTCGTCTGGTAAAAATACTTTTCCTACTGAAAAATCTCGACTATCTAAACACGTAACAAACGCATATCTATAGCTATCTGAATCTGTTCCTGCTTTATTATCAAGTATAGTTGATGTTGCTATTTTATCTAACTCTGGTTTTAAATGAGGTACTGAGAGTCTCGCCATTAAATCTTGTCTTACTGCTGCATCCCTTATCGCACCTATCATAAAGCTAGATATGTTTCCGAATATTTTTCTATGATCATCCCGATCAGAATATAGTAAACTTGCAACACTATTAGTAACGATTATTATTATGTCACCTAATTTCCTACCGCCAGTAACGTTTGTTCCTAATATTGCCGCTGAACCTGTAAAATCTCCCCACCTTTGATATTCTTCCCAAAGTTTAAAATTATACTTACCTAACACGTACTTACAGTATATTGATCTTTGGTAAGATAAAATAGCAGCGCTAAGTTGCATTATTTTCATCTGTACAGGATCAATGGAATCCTCTGTGATATTCTTCATATTGAATGAAATAATTACTAGTTTTGCGTCATTTATTTCATCAAGCGATATAGCATCATTAAAAAAGTCGGCACGTAACCCATCTTCCGCTAAATAAGTGTTTAACTTTACACACATTTTACTACATACACGGTTAAAGTCCTCTGACGGAATATACTTCGCTAATCCCTTAAATGCTCCAGTATGTATAGCATCTTCTAACACAGGTAGTATATCCTTTACCGAACAGTTTTTTGATCTTACCCATGTTTTAGGATTCTTCGATACCCCTTTTCTTCTGTACACTTCATTTATCGCTTCATCTAGTATGTCATCTGCCCAATATTCTTCTGCGAATAATTTATCCCCTATTATGCTTTTATAAAAGAATGTTATGTACTCTATAGATTGAGTTCTTAACCCTGAATCAATGTCATCATCTCCCACTAAATCAGGTATAGGAAAAGGATCAATGTATAACCCTTTTCTCATATTGATAACCTTTACCATGTCTGGATTATCTGCCCCTATCCAATCCGCTAAAGGTATGTATTCATCACCCTCTATATCGTTTATAGTTCCGTAATGCCCTGTACTTAATAACATTATAACCATGTTCTTTACCGCATAGGATTTACCCCCACCTGATTCTGCCGTAATCAAAATTGTCTCTAAGTCTGTATCTGATTTTTTAAACTGTTTAAATATACTTTTTCCAGAATAAATGTCTGTAACTAAGTATATCCCTGTATCCCCAACCTTACCATGACTTAAACCCATAGTCTTAGCATAAAGAATGTCAGTGTATAAATTTTTACTCACTATTATATTCTTATCATCTTCCTGTTTATAATTAAAAGGCATTGATGTTTTGATGTAATCTCCTAAGTCTTTTCCTATTCTTTCATAACTAAACCCGTATGACTTTAGTTGTTTCTCTAATTCAGCCAAACAGTTTTCATAGTTTACCATTCCTACAGGAGAGATGTCCTCTGTAACCACGTTAAGCACATAAGATAGTTTTATTATATCCCTGTCATACTTCTTTTCAGCTAAATAAAGCTCCCCTAAACTCTCCCTTAACCACTCAACTTCCTCACTATCGTCATAAGTGCTACTTAGATTATACACGTTAGCAGATTCTTCAACGTCTTCCTCTCTATTTTTCCAAGCATTTAACCTAAGTTGCATTAGTCTGCTACCCCAGTCCATATCATGTTTTGTAAAACTAGCTATTGTGTTTATACGTATGTAATCTTCTGCAACATATTCTAATGAGCTTCGTATAACGTCAATAAGCCCATTTCTTACTGTACGCCCAAACCCACCGATTGCGTAAAATACAGATATGCTGTTATTTCCTTGAATAAAATCTTTACCCAATGAATAACAACCCCTGTCAACACCACTTTGCAATAATATCTTACCTCGTATTGAACAAGCCAAAAAGTAATCATACATTTGTAAGTTTTCTTTAAACTTCTTAAAAATATTAAGTCTCATTTACGATACCTGCCTAGCCCATTGTCTAAATATACTTGCCATTCTGTCCTTATATAAATTAAACTGTAATGATGGTCTTTTTCCACTATACCCCTCTATATACGGTATGGTGTACTTGCCTATTTTATCTACACTCGATATAACATTGTCTTGACTTAGATTAAATGTACTGACATCTTTAGATGAACTAACTGCTGTTAGGTATAAGTTTTTCTTACCCTGTAAATCCAGTATTGGATTTGTAGCTTTAAATCTATCTAACACAATTATACTTGTCAATCCCCTATTTAGAAGGTTATCCCATACACCCGCATTTTGTTCGGTGATATTAACTATAGGTAACTTTTCGAGGTCTTTTAAGTCTGATAAATCCTCTACAGATTTAACTACTGCTGTAGAGTTACCTTTTTCTATCCTTGTTTCATCTAAACCGTATATGTGCTTTCCAATTACGAATAGGTAAGAACCATTTTTGTTTGAATCCGCTAGAAATAATCTAAAGTTAAATAACATACTCCCCAAGTAGTTACAATGACTGTACTCTCTTACATACAATACTTTTGTTTTACATTCTTTTACTACATACGTGGACGGAAATAAAAACAACTTAGCATTTTCTTTATATAGCTCATTGTCAAAATTAAGTCTTTCTACAGTGCTATTAAGGTCTTCAACTTCCTTTTCTAACAAAGCAGCTTTACCTCTTTCAATAATGCTTTCTTTGTTGGCTTCATTAAGATTATTAGATAACATCTTAATTAGAGTCCTTGCTCTATCCCCAGTATGGGTCTCGTTATTAAGCCTAGTCAAATACTCTACTAATTCTGTAAATACATATCTAGCTTTCCTACAGTTAATTTTGTCTGTAAGACTAAGCTCCAATAAACCTAACTCCCCCTCACAAAATTTTAATATGTTATCAATAGCACTCTTGACGCTTTCAACTTGTGAAGCCGCCGATTCTAACGCCTTATCATAATTTATGCTTGTTGTGCTCTCTGCCATGTCTTTTATAAATTCAATATCATTATCTATATCAATGTAATTACCTTTGTAAAGAGTGCATATCTTGAAACCTAACCTCTTTAAATCTGAATATTCTTCGTTATCAGTTACCAAATATATATTATTTACCTGTGAGATAACTTCCAGTAATGCGTAAACATCAATTTTTTCCTGTCCTGTAGAATCGGCAATATGACAAATTATGTCATCGATCTCTGTACCCTCTAAAAGTATATACTTAATCCTTGTAAAATCGTTAACGTTTATACAATTGTGAATACTAACAGGATAATCTGTAACCAATAAATCCATACTTATCTCCCCTTTATTTCTAGTTTATAAGTGCAACATCAGAATGTCACTAACCACTGCTATAATCATATTAAGGATACCTTTTTCTGTTTTTAACAGTCCTGTTAATGTGTAGTCCCAATTAAACAGAGGTATGCCTTGCTGAATTATTTTTAAACTACTTAAATCCAAAGTATCAGATTCAATTGTCTTCTTTAAAAACTTTTCAAACTCAAACTTATCCAATACCTTGTTAGGCAATACCTTTGAACGCCCTATAAACAAATCTTTTGTGTTAAAAGATAGGCTTTCAAGTTCATATACAAGCTTGAAACAACCACCTGTTGTATTCTCCGTAACTATAATATTTTCTGATGCATAGGCTAAAGCGTCAGGCAATTTATTCAACACATGTACAGGAACGTCAATAAGTATAATATCATAATCTTGCGTACTCAATATCTTATGTATTATCTTGTTGTAATCAATACAATCGGTATTTGTACGCTCAAAATTTGTTATTAAATCATACCCTTTTAAAACTTCAATTTTGCATTCACATACTGATGAACCTGCCAAGCTTGTTAAACCCTGATGGTTCAAGTCAGTAATACTATTTAATACATTTAATCTAAACCATGTGTCACTACCCCTTATGTCCATATCTACATACAATACCCTCTGATTTAGTATTGTACTAAATACATATCCTAACAATGCCGTAACAGTCGATACTCCTTGTCCCGCTCTACCAGTGATTGTGTATACTCTTCTTCCCCCTAATCTTTGCTTTTCAAATACTCTACTTAATTGCTTAAACCCCTTGATGTGAGCTTCTTCCTGAGTCTCTGTTTTAAGATTTATGTCAACCAAATTTTCATCAATTAAAACCTTTTCACAATCAGCATTTCTAGCTTTTAACCCCGATAAGTCAAACCCGTTTTTTGCATTTAAAGGGGGAAATAGCCTCGATTGCTTAGTGCGTTTTTTAGATTTTTTATATTTATCCATACTAAAATCCGCTTCACTTGGCTTTAACGGTACTTGGTCATTAATGTGTGAATTTTCATTAATGTTAAAAATTTTCCCTTTTTCTGGAATCCCTTTATCCTCTTCTGTAAACGTTTCTTCTACATGGTCTGAACCGTATGTAACCTCGGTTTGTTCGCTATCTTGATCGTTTTCTGTAACTTCTTCAAATTTTTCAGGATTGATGCCCTCTGGTTTTTGGTATAAGCTATCAAAATCAAAATCGAACGCATCAGTTTTGGAATTATTCCCTGAACCGTTGAATTGTAAAACTTCTAAATTGCCTGTGAATTCATCTTCTTCGCCAGTGTATTCTATTTCCTCTAAAGTATCTGATAATTCTTTCTGCTGTTTTTCTTCTTCTAAGCAATCCGATATTTCTGAAACTTCATCATACGTGTCTTGTTCTTCCTCTAAGAAGCTATCTTGGTTATAATCACAAGTATTTGTCTCAATGTCTTGTTCTGTAATTTCTTCTTTGAAGCTCAAATTATCTTCATGCTCAACATGTGTTATATTTTCATCTTCAATATCATCACTTAAATCCATGTCGATAGCAAATTGCTCAAAGTCAAATTCACCTTGATCTTCTTGTTCTTCTTCACTTTCTTTATTATCTTGGTGTTCCTCGTATGTATTCGATTCTATAGCAATGTCCTCAGTGACTTCACTTTCCGTATCATCTTCCCCAACACTCTGTAATACCATTTCGGCAATTTTTTCACTATCTGTTTCGTCTGTTAATTTTTCTATAATGTCTCTACTGTCGCCGTCTTTATACTTCTTGACTAATACCCCTTTGTCCTCTGCTAACATTTCTTCCAATATCAGCACTGTCAATGTGTCAAAATAACAACATATAAACCCATCCTCTTCTAGTGCAATATTGTTAATAGTGTCCGCTATGGACTTGTTGTTTGTTATTATGACAACATCAATTTCTTTATCAACTAACTTATTATCGTAAAACTCTTTTAATTCTGTAACGTCATCTATTAAGTTTTGAAACACTACACTACTTATAAAAATCCGTTCCGCATATATCGGTCTGTCTTTGCAATAAGCTAACAACTCCGCTAAAGTTTCATATTTAGCAATTACAGATATTTGTCCACATGATTCTATGTTCGTGTCTAAGCTTCCCCCATGCTTAAACCCACATGTTATAATCTTTTTAGCCATGTCGATTGCTCCTTTTCTTTGCTTTATGTGTGGTTTCTTCATGTCCAAAAGGATGACTAATCATCCGCTTATTTGTTCCCTCGTAAACCTCTAATACCCTTACCATTTCTGCTGCATCTTCCATGTTAACGTTCTCTGACGACAACGCCTTTTCTAAATTACTCTGTATACCAAATAACCCATATATAATATTCTCAATATCTTCACTGTCAACGAACGAATATGATCTGTACTTTGCTAATGTAAACATATTTGCCACGTAAATAGCATCATGCACTATGTTTCTTAATGACTTATACGCTGGATTACTTATAAAGAAATAATAGTCATATGTGTCGTAAGCCTTATACTCCATGTTATACTCTGCTATACTTGAAACCATTAACTTTAGTATCTCTATGTCGCACTTTGATGATTTATCCAATAACTTCTCCCATCTCGTGTCGACCGATATTGTATCCATTATGTTAATGTGCTTAACTTCCATAAACTTTCTGTCAGCTTCTTTTAAAGCATCTGCAACCTTTAGCTCATGTAAGTTTATTTCGGATTTTGAATTGTACCCTATTATCGCTTCATTTGTCAATTTAATACCAACCATGCAGTCTCCGCTTTCTAAAAACCATACAGGTACGTTATTGACAACTTCTTTTGTGTATATTGATAGTATTGAGTCTATATCCTTATTTTTATTTTCTTGCAACGTTTTATATATTTTCTTTAAATATTTTTCTTGAAACACTAAAACCCTCATAAGTTTTAGTATTATTAATGTGTATAAAACTATTCCTAAAAAGCCCCTTAATACGTTATTCCCAACTTCATTAAACATATTAAACTTAATAAGTAGTATAACCCCAAATATATACACAACCCCAAAGACTATACCCGTAAGTGTTCTGCCTACTGTCATGTAGCCTTTTTTCTTCAATCCCTGCGCTATATTAATAGGTACTTTTAATTCCTCATAATGCTTCATAAATCAATACCCTTGTATTTTCTGTATTTTACCGCTCACATCTGTCAATATGAATACGCTATAATCTTTTACAAGATTATCTGCTGTAGAAGCCACTAATCTAATATTGTAACTGACAACACCAGCCGCAAAATCTACATTATACCCTGTTTCCCTTGCCTCTGCCGTTACGTATACAGCTTGTCTTTTCTTATCATCCTCTAACAGTCTCTCTGTAACACTGTCCTCAAATTCATGTTTTTCAATTATCTTGTTTAACTCAGAAGTCTTACCGTAAGTGTATAAATCACATATCAACCTAGCTATGTTATCACAGTTATGTTTTGCCTTTACCAATACCGTGTATTCTTTACACACTTCCGGTGCTTCTTCCTTTTCTTTTTCTTTACACCCTGTATAAATAATCATTGATAGGAGTAACATAATAAGTATTATCTTCTTTCTCACAGTATTACCCCCCGTTCTGTTTTTCTTACGGATAATATATTAGCGTCCTTATCAAAGAACACTTCCACTAAATAAACAACGCTGTCTGAATTATCTAAATAGACTAGTACCCCTTTCTTGTTCCCGTCATCTAGCATAAACACACCTTTTTCTATTACTTCACAGTTTTCTAAGCTACTTTTTGATAAGTTGTATATGTTCCCCTTGTTGGATTTAAGACTTCCACCCTCAATAAGTACATCTATCATTTTAGAAAGCCCTTGCTCACATATTCCTACTTCCAACATAAAGTTAGCAACAACCGTGCTCTGTCTTTTATACTCAAAATCAGTTGAACCAGTTAGTGCTACCATAACAAAGCACACTAACACCAAAACGAATTTATTTACCCTACCGTATTTACTCATGTTATCTCTCCCCTAACGTTGGGTTATACTCATAATGCCATCTTTCAGCCGCATAATTATGAAACCCGAAAGCTTTGCAATTTGTTAGTAACCATTCCCTGTATGTTTCATCCGCTGTTTCTTCTAAATCTATAACTCTACCTGTGTGATGTGGAGAATTCCCAGGTGTTGCTACCATCGCCTTAAACTGTATAACTACCGTGTCTTTAGCATATTCCTCTGCCTCTTTAACTTCTATAAGTTTCTGTATATCTTTTTCATCAGTTGTCCAATTATCTTTATTTAAAACCTCTAATTCGTTAGCCCAGTATACTAATAATTCATTAGCTTCATCCATATCCCTAAATGCAGAAATAACTTTTACCTTTATGTCACTATCTATGCTGTTTTTTTCTTTATACCTTTCCCAAGCTTCGTGCATTTCATTTAGTGCAGGTATAACCCTTATATCTATAAGCAGATCACTATATTTCAAGTCGTCACTAACAAATTTTGATGGTACGCTAGCTAAATACCCTCTGTTTAGTATATGTCTTGAAGCGAAATACCTTTTATTAGAGTCAATCTTGCTAAACGTATATGTTTTTCCTTTAAAGCTAACAGTGTCAGTAATTTCAAAATTTCCACCATCAAAACAGAACATTGCGAATGTTCTTCCATCTACTGTTTGATTCCAATACTTAACGTCAAACCCTACTCCCGTTTCCTCTAAGATCACGGTGCTGTCTAATACTGCTTTTGCTATGTGAATATTATTCTTCCTACAATAATCTAGTGCCAGTAAATATCCCTCTTCTTTTGTAACATCTGCATAATACATGTTGAATCGGTTCATTATACTTTGTATTCTATAATCCCCACATGCTATTACCCCTATACCATAGGCATAATCTATGAATGTCGAGGACGTAGTTGTATAATTTTTATATAAGTATCGGAAATCGTCTAATATATTACTCTCTGGATATAATTCGTCTATGTAATCAATTAAGGATCGTCTAAGTACCTCTCCATTCGTTAATTGTAATGACGTTTTCATTTCAGGTAGCACCCCGTTTCCTGTTACTTCTCCTAATATCAGTTTCCTCACTGAATCATGAAAGCTATCACTAGCATAAGGCGATAATTTTTTAAATGAGGTTACGGCATTAAGACTATAACATATAAAGTCCACTAAAGATTGTTTGTATTTATCCTCTACCCGACAATAGTATGCCTCGCAACCCAATACTTGTATTATCTCTTTATACTGATCCGCCGTAAATGCTATCCCTGTTTTTCTTTGAAAATCTTTTATGTTATCTCTAAACCTATTTTCTGTCGCACCGAATTCAGACTTTGCAAAAGCATAAGCTATTGAATACACCGCATCAGGTGTATATTTTGGATTAGGTCTCCTAAAGTCTACTTTTGCTGTGCTGTATTTAGAATTAAATGATTTGTAACCCCATCTACCCTCATCTTTAATCTGATATAACCCTTTAGCCCCACTGACACTATCAGGTACAGTTGTTAAACTATCTAATAACGCATTTTTTACCTCAAATGTCATTTTACCTGCTGTTTCAACACAAGGTATGCCCAGTAAAAACTCTTTCGACAAATATTTATATTCGGGTAAGCTCTTTATGGTGCTGTCATTCAATACTTCGTCTATGAGTCTCTCTAACTGTATTAAAGGGTTATCCATTAAAGAAGCGAATTGGTAGGTACTTAAATCTAGTATTTTTTGACTACTTGAAGTAAACTTCAATTCTTCCATGTCTTCTAATACATAAGTAATTGCAGGTGTATTCTGGTTTATAAACGAAATAAAAATGTTCACTGCAAATGCAACTACAAGTATTATAAACAAAATTAAAATCCCGATAAACGCTATAAACCTACCTTTATTTTTAATTTGCCTCTTTAATGCCCCCACAACTGCACCGCCATTTAACTGTCACTTTTAACAGTTTCATCTTTTTTCTCTATTTTATCTATCTTGTTCGCTAATGCAGACCTGTGCTTGCTTTTCTTAATGCTTGTCATTTTACGGGTTTGGGTTTTTGCCTGCATTTGTGCTATGGAATCATCCATATTATCTAAGTAATCACCATAAGTATCTTCTACTTCTTTTTCCTTATTCTTTAATTTTTTAAGTACCGCTTTTTCACGCCTCGTTTGTCTACTGCCCGATTCACTCCCCTCATAACTATCTTTAACAAACCAATCTTTAGTCTTATTTCTTATTTGTTGACCTATCTTATCGCCATATGTCATAGCCATCATACCTGTGCTTACAACAACCACCTTTGCCTCTTTAAATAGTTTTACAATAGTGCGGAATAAAACCACTACATACAAGCTATTTATTAGAATAAACCATAGAAATACTGCTATAGGGCTATTTAATACAACAGTCCCTGAATTCCCTATAATGTTTGAATAAGCATCACTCACAAGTAATGAATTTAAAAATGCTTGTGCGATAGAAGCTATAAAGTATGTTATAATAGGCGTAAACAATCCTTTTTGTACTGCCTTTAGCATAGTGTCAATATTCTTTACCGAACTTAATCCATAGTATAGTATCAAAATGTATGCCATTACGAATACAAGTATTATGTAAATATATCTTAAAGTGGACACTATCCATATTGCAAGTATGTCACAAAGAAATAAAAATACCCCCGATAACCATGATGAGTTGTCTATTATTCTCTCATACACCAAGCTGTCTCCAAATAGTGTCTCTCCCGTACTTGTGACAAGCATCATTTTCATTATTGTGTCATAATTAAACCCTCTTAAATCATAAGTTTTAGGATACAGGTCAGCATTGTCTCGAAATACAAACGATCTAGAGAATTCATTGTTAAAGTTAAATGTTGCCTGTAGTGCCGCCATTGATAACAAAGATTCATCCGAAAATCCATAATTATTAATTAAGCCTCTAAAGTCAATGTATGTCTTTTCAAGCACTTTCAATATCTTTGTCTCAACTAATGTCAAAGACATATTCTCATACCCCTGCTCTATTTGCTGTGCTTCACTAAACACCATAGGTCTGTAGCTTTCATATTCTGTATAATCAAAGGAATTAATAAGTTTATACTTACTGTTTATTGCCAACACGTAATCATTTTTCCCGTAATCCGATCTCTCTATGGCAGATGCCCAAACCGAAAAGTAAGACCAGTAATCTATGTCCTCTAATGGTGCTGTCTTATCGTTTATCTTACGTAATGCTAACGTGTTGTAGGCTTTCATATTAGGTAAAAGATTCTTAAACAGGTTTTCCATATCTAAAAAGTCTTTTATTCTATCATACCCTCTACTGTTTCTGCTTGTAACCTTAAAAATATCATCCTCGATTAAGAGTCTTGAAAATCCAGAATTTATTTCTGAGCTACCCTCTAACGTTGTAGTAGGTGTATCAAACATGTAATCTCTTAACACATTATAGAAATAATAATAAACTCCCTCTGTATTTATAAGAAACTGCTCGTTATAGTTCCTGTGATTATCAATTACCACATTCTTTGTGTCAAGTCCCATTAAATCCATATCTGTACAAGTGAATTTTTCTTGTTCTGGCATGCCTAAACCCTTATTTAATAAGAACGATTCATAATGCACAGGCTTTGATTTGCTAAACTTAGGAAAGTAATAATATTTCCCCTCTTGTTCTAGTTTTTCTCTTTCTTTTACAATATCGTAATACGTGTAAATAGTCTCTCCGTCTTGATCTACAACTTGCTTAACTCTAGTGTTTAAAGGAATGTCATAAAGGTTATAGGCTTCATTTGATGTACGTGCTACATCATACAACGATCTATACAAATAATAGCTTGTACTATCTGGATAAAACTCCTGCTGCAAAAATCCTGACGAAATCCACTTGAATATATTCAAATTAACCTGGCTTCCACCACCAAGGTTCATTGAGTAAAGATTTTCATAAGGGTTAATTTTCTTCTCTGCGTTCCATTTTAAAAGTACCCCTCGATTACCCTTTGCACTCCTTATAGATTGGATAGAGTTAACAACACTTATGTTATTATTTTGGTTCTCAATATCAAGCAAATATTGTTGGTGTTGTGTTAAAGCCCACATTCCAAGCTTATTACTGAATATTCCCTCTGATACTTGATTGCTTGTCTCAACTGCAAAGTCTATAAGGTACGGCGGTATTATTAAAACCAATGAAACTATTAACAAAAACACTGCCAATTCCTTGAATGTCTTAGCCCCTATTATGAAGAATATTACCCCTACTATCAAAAATGCTATGAAAAATATAATGTACCATATTAAGTAATTGTTTATCATTCCCGATATAAAAGGTGTCTGCTTTAATGTTGGTGTTGTAACAAAATTATTTAATCCACTATACCCTGTCTGTACCCTATATCCAGATGATGTGATGTCCGCTTTGTCTGCATTTGCTAACTTATAATGAGTGTCAATTATCCACTTGTTAGCTGTTGAATTTAATTGTTTTACCCTATATGTAGCATCATCAGGATCAAGTAGACCTCTTATATTTTTCAGTAAGTCCTCTTTCTGCTTTTCGTCGCTTTCTTCCAAGTATCTCTCTGTCATTAATTCGGCTATCAATGAATTGTATTCTGCCATTCCTATAAGTTCGTCAACCAATTCACTGTTAAAACCTCTCCAATCTTGATACCCCTCTGTGTGCCCAAAATATAGCTTTAAGTATGTGTAATAAATTGTCACAATAAAATTATCTCCTAGAGTGTTAATATCTCCATCTGCGATTGTAAACTCTCTAAACAAATCTCTTTCATTTAGGGTGTACATGTTATACATGTATTCATTCATTATCCCTCTTATCACAATATTTAGCATGTTCTGACCTAAGATATTTTTAGCCTTGTCCCATAAACCTTTACCCTCTGTACTTGAAGTGCCTATGTCTAACGCACCTTTTAACAGGTTAATTCCAAACTCTGTAGAGTCCACGCTAGTATTTAACATTTTAATGTCTTTATCGCTTTCTGGTAAGGAGATTACATTTAATATGTCAGGGGATTTAAACTTTAATACCCCTTTATTCATTGCGCTTATTTTAGCGTTTATCTTTTCACCTAATTCTGACTTTATGTTAAATAATCCAAGTATTCCTGTAGCACGATACTCAGATGTCTCTACTGCTGAATTGTCTAAATATATACTTAATTCTATATCTGATTGATCCTCTTTGTATTCTTCTTCAAGCTCCGTTAATATCTTTTTTGCCTCTTCTCTGCCTGCTTGTAAGGTTTCCTCAGATATTGTCAAGCCGCCTAATGCTGAAATAACCCTTTGCTTATATGAAGTGTAATTATTATAGGCTATAACGTTAAAATTCTTTGTAGCAAGTTTGTTCTTGAATAACATGCTTAAAGACGGTAGACCAAAATCTCTCTCGAAGTCCTTTAATAAAAATCCAGAGGTTTGTGTTATTCCTGACTGTCCAATAGCTGTATCCTCTACTCTATCTGCTAAAAACCCCAGGTTATCTTTATTTTCATTTTCTGTAAAATATAAGTAACTCCTGTACTCTTGTTTAACTGTACTTCCCTTAAATTGTGCAGCCCTATCCCAATTTAATACCCTCTCTATGTTCATTACTGAATTCGGATGCCCTACATTAAAAGCATAGTTAGCAAGCGTGTAGTCATTGATAAATAGAAATTTATCTCCATTTTCCGATATTATGTAGGGATTTAATACTGCGGGTATGACTACTCTGTTATCTTCTAATAGAATATTCCCAAATGCGTCTAAACATATAGGTGTATCTAAAATTCCCTCGTATGTGATTGAGGATAATACCCCTTTGCCTTTTGCTAATGAAATAAGTAATCCTATATTTGAAATGTCATTATTTGAATTAAATACTGTAAGTTCTTTATTTCCTGTATTAAGTACAATCTCAACATTGTCCTCTAATAAAGTGCCAAATGTAGCCACTATACCGCTACCCTTTTGTACTAAATATTTCCTCTCTCCTGCAATTTGAAATTGTAGCACCTTTTTGAATAACTTGTCTAAGCTATCTTTATAGTCCGGTTGACCAAAGTATAAGTATTCACTCTTTTCACCTGTGAATATACGATACCCTTGTTTGTCGTCAGAAGCAAAAGGCTCTAAATAATTGCTTAAAAAGAACCCCCATACAAATAACTCCTGATCATCTATGCTGTTTATGTCCCCCAATCCTCTGTTCCCTCTATATAGGTCAAACATTGCATATTCTGTAGATACCTGTGCATTTACATGTATCGGTGGAATGAATACTACCCCCATTGCCACTGCTATAAGTATAACGCATAACCCTCTTTTAACTCTCTGTAACTTTCGCATTTCTTCTAGCCCCCAACTATGTTAAAATATAAAGTAATCAAATTTTCTACAACTAATTTGTATAATCCCCCTGTTACACATAACATACCAATGATCGAACCTAAAATAATTATTGTTAATACCTTTTTACCTGTCTTGTTTTGTTTTTTATTTCCAGTAATATCTCCAATACTATTATAGTCCATTTTAATGTTCTTAAAGCTTATTATAGGAAGTAACTCTACCCCTATTATTCCACCACTCCTGTCAAACGTGTACGCTATGAATAATATGGATATATACAGGAATATGAACGCTCCCAATACTATTAAACTAACTCTTAACCCTTTTAACTTATTGTTAATATTTATTCTCTCAAGTTCTGAACGGATACCCTCTATTTTTGCTAACTGTCCATCTGTAAGTTCAAATGTATTTACTGTGTATTCTCCTGATAGTATCTTGCCTATCGACACTACGTCTACTTTATACTTCTCGCTTATTTCAGCAGATATGTTTGAGTTTAAATACTCCCGTAATCCACTTTCTCCATAACAGTCCTTATTTAATACTATGCAGTTACCTACTCCCATTTTGTTCTTTATGTTTATTATGCTGTTTCCGTCTGGATCGGTAGAGGTATAATACCCTAACTTTGTAGAATCTATATCTGCTAATTCGGCATTGTCGTACTTTATTAGTGAATTATCTGTAAGATTAATATCTCCTAAATTAATTAATCTTCCTGTGTGGTACAGCTCATCATTATATGTGATACATTCCATAAGAGTACTAGAAATTATTTCAGGTTGAGTATTCCCCACTAACTTAAATGTCTTATAGTTACCGTAATGCTGTGAATTAAAGCTCTTTGTGTCACCACTGTCTGTTACGTGTATTTCTTCTGTAAATAGGTTTATTAACCCTACGTCCTCGTATGAAATTGGGTAATACCCCTCACTGTTCTTTATTGAGCCGCTTACTTGCTTAAATGGGTATTCAACTCTTATGTACTCTTTTTCACTTCTTTGTATATACTTAGGTCTACTTGTTTCACCCTCTGTGTTTTTGAAAACTCCTGCAAATTCTTCATTTACATTTAATCTGTTGCCTGTGAAATTGATTGCTCTCGATGTGCTACCGTCTATTAGCTTTATTACTTCTCCTGTAGTTAAACTGGAATTTAACATTGTCCTTATATTGTTCTTTAATAGCACTCCTGTACCGAATGTATCATACACTAAAGTCTTGTTGTCTTGACACTTTAGGTCTTTTATGGTAACACTTATATCTGAAAATAAATTAAAAATATGCTGCGCTAAACACTCCGCACCTTGCGTTATTAATGCAGAAGTTGCTGTGTCTATAACATAGTACGTGTCTGATCGGGATTCAACTCTGTAGAAAGGCTTGTATAGGCTTGCTCCAATTAACTCTTTTTCAACTCTATTTAATGTCTTGTATTTTTCTGTCCGAAATAATTGCAAACCTGATGGGTACATTGATTTATCGAATTGGGATAGGTCTATTTTAAAGGTCTTTTCATAGGTCAAATAATCCATTATTCTAGTGCTCAGGATTGTCGGTAAACCTTTATAACTTAGAAATGTGACAACATTATTGTTGAAACTGATAGTGGATTTATCTCTGTTTAGATTATATAGACTTCTTGTTGTGTCACAAAGTTGCTTGAATGTATCTATTTCATAGTTAACTATTTCTGAAAAATCTGCACTGTTCAAATGTTTAATTCTTGTTAATGAATTGCTGTATGTATACTCCGTTCCAGTACCTACCAAATATGGGGGTATAGATACCCCTTTATGATAACCACTTGCCTCTCCCGTAATTGTGACTAATCGATCTAAAGTGAAATATTCTTTTAAATAATCATCATAAGGAAATTCAGCATTATTTTCTAAAGTAGTGATTTTTTCATACTGTAACTTAGATACTTCCTTTTCTGTAACTATACTTAACTCATAAGTGTCTATTTTCTTTTCTGCAACATAAGAATTAAACCCTGTAACCGCTACACCAAACACTATAAAACATACTATTACACTAAATATAAACTTCTTCACTCTAAGTCCCCCTATAATTTAAAAAAGTCTTTACCTACTGTTAGCAGGTAAAGACTTTATATTTAATACGTATTAACCTATTCCTATTAGTCCAAAAAGACCCTCTAACAAGGAAGATACTGCTGTTATTGTAAAGGACATTAATTCTCCAGATACTAACAAGAGTATACATATCACGAAAAACACCACAAATACAATTCTGTTTTTTAAGTAATCTACTACTGCTGCCACTTTAGAGCTACCCTCTCTGTTTCCATATGAGCTAACCGATTCTAATGATCTTTTAACTGCGTTAAATGCTTCTACCGATACCCATATTGGTTTTTTACGTTTCCCAGTGGAATCCCCTGTCGCCGATCCCTGTAAGGGTGGAAATGTGATAAAAGCCAAGTCTAAAGCCAACACTATTCCAAACCCTATTAAAGATGCGTATGTAATTATCGCAACCACTATTGCAACTATAGGCTCAACACCCGACATAACACGCCTTGCACCCACAAAGTCCGCTGACGATCCCGTTAATAAATACCTTACCACAGTAGCGTTATCAGGAAAAGCTTCAATTATAGCTGAATTTAAGTCCCACATTTCATTTGTTGTAAGGGATTCCTGCGGAGAATTCTCTGCCCTTTTTAACGCATGTAAAGTTCTCTCAATATAAGGTCTCGTATCTTTTGCAGGAATGTTTGGAGAGCTAAAATCCATATGTACAATGGCATACCCTTGATAATCTACAAATAGTCCGCCTGTCCCTAGTTTCCCATCTACCTCTGACGGTACATATATTGCATCTGCCGGAAGTCTGTCAAATGCAACAGGATTTGCTGCAAATATAGGTGTACTCAAACATAGAAGAAATAACATTGTAAATATTAATACGTGATATGGTTTAACTTTTTTATTCATGTTGCATCTCTGCCTTTCACTAATGAATTATATAACTAATGTTATGTACTACTCCAACAATCAATAACATAACATTTAAGGTTCTAATAAAAAATGTAGAATGATTTTTGACTACCTTGTCTGGCGTTAAAAAGTTTCCCTGTATAGTAACTGTTTCCCCTGTCACGAACCCACCATCTTTACCGAACAGTTTAAGTCTTACATTAGGCACTATATGTATCCCGTCTTTTGTCATTGCATCTAACAATAAGTGTGAGAAGAGTCCAATTAAAAACCCTATAATGCCCCATAAATAAATTACTTCATTTATACCCTTAACTTCAAGTTTAAGCAATGATGTTAATAGTATTATACAAGGTAATGGGGTTACTGTTATGCAGTGTGTTTGCCACGATCTATGTGTACAACCAATCCAATTAAATACTCTGCTGATGCACCTTTTTATTATATTTTTTCTTCCCTTGTAAAGTTTATAGTCTAAATCCAAATCAGGTGCTACCGTTCCCATCCTAGAAGTGATAACAACTATTCCCAACGCTATTAAGTAATTAAGGTCTGTTTCTCCAATTAAACTGTATATTGCTGGTGTTGCTACTACACCTAAAGCTATTGCGTTTGGAATGTGTTCTTTCATTGTCACTGTTATCTCTCCTTACCTTTTGTTACTCTAGCACAATTGCCTCGTCAAAATACTTTATCTGGTAATCATCAATCTCTGCCACTTTTTCAGCTATCGCACTTGATGTTCTTGCTCTTAAAGTAAATGCGTTCTTTTCAGTGTCATATAGTGGTGTAATTGACACTATTCCATGTATGACAGCCCTCTCACCATTTTTTAAATCTTCTTCAAGTGAGTTTAAGTATTCTGATATACAACGATCAACCATATTCTTTGATAACCCAAGCTTATCTGCTATCTGTGAACACCTAAATTTGTGTGTCTTTGAATATATCTGTTTTACCATTTTAAAAGTCTCCTATCTCAATCATTATCGGTCTTACCATAAACTTTGTCTGATCTATTTGATTTATATTGTAATACTTTGAAAGCTCTGATCGTAAGGTTAAAAAGTCATTTACCCTATCTTGTCTAATGTCTATTACCACAGCAGTAACATTATCTATGAATGCTCCTTTTAACACTTCCATTGACTGTTTTCTTAAAACTTTTAACAAGTAAGATCGGTTAAGACTTTCCTGTAATAGCTTATTTGCTAGTTTTTTTGATTGCTTTTTTTCTATTATAGCCTTAAAAACTTCCATAATAACCTCTTGTTAAAACATGCTGCTTAGGTTTATGTTTGAAACCCAGTTAAACAGCATAAAACCTAATTTGTAAAATAATTGTGAAGTAAGTATAAGAGGCACGAACACAATAAGAATTAATTCAAATGCACGTTTTTTGAAATATGTAGCCATCTTATTTTTTGTTGCGGGGGTTGTGGCACTACCAAATCCAGTATTATTAGTTGCAGGTGAACACTCACGTATAGTATCTAATGCTGATTCCGATACCCATTGTTTACCTAAAACTGAATTTGAAGTTGTTTGTTGATTGTCATACGGTGCTTGTTGTCCAAAACCACCATAAGGTGATCCGCCTCTATACCCCCCAAAACCACCAAAACCACCAACTGTAGACGTACCTCTATTGCCCACATGAGGTGCAAGATATTGTCTTGTAAAAGGTAGAGTTAAATACACGATGTCTACACAAGTTAATACCCCTGCTGCTAACCACACAATAAGTAAAATTGCGCCTTTTGCCTTTGCTACCCAACTAGAAACTTTGCCAAATTTAGATTGTGCAAAAGCATAATCAGGTGCGCTGGAAGTTACTATATCATCCAATGCGTCTAAAGCTTCTTCATTTTTCTGTTGTGTTACAGCGTCTTTCAAATCAACGCCATCACTCGATGCAAACGCAAATGTCACACCCATTGCAAAAATTAATGATATAATTGCTAAAACGGAAAGAATTCGCTTAACCATGTTTACCCACTCCCAATTAAATAGTGTGAGAAGCTTACCAACCTCTCAAGTATTCTAATTTATTGTCCTAAATTTTAAAATCCGTGTTTACTTCTATACCATTAAATATTTCTAATATGTCGCCAGGTTCTGCCTCACGTGATAAATCAATTAAATTAGATTCCTGTTTCTTGTGTCTCTTAAAGTAATTTTGATTTGCAATATAGTCTTCAGCTAGTTTATCCGCCTTATCTGTTTGTATTTCCTCTTCTCTTGTGTCTACTCCAATCCCCATCATTTTCATACCGAACATTAACAGTTTTATTTCATCTGAAACGTTTTCTCTTTGCATTTCAACTAAGTTACTAAATAGAGTAAAAAACTCCTGTAGTGATACCCCTTTGAATACTGTCGTGTACTCTTTTAACTCATCCCTCGTAAACAAATCATTCTTACCCACATTATTAACTATATAAAGCCCGTTTTTACAATATTCTAAAAAACTGTTCATGTACAAGGAATGGTCGTTTATTTCCGATACCCATCTGATATAAGGTTGAATTTTTTTGTCACGAACGTAAGAAACTACTTTTAAGAAGTCGCTTGTACTGATTATTTCTAAGCAATCCTTTACTGCCTGTTCGCTTACGTTTCCCTGTTCCTTTACAACCTTATCTAAAAAATTCAGCGCATCCCTTATAATTTGATCAGACTTCTTAGCAATTAAAAAAAGTCCATCTTTTTCATAAGGTATGTCTTTTATGTCACATATATCCTTTAACCTTTTACACAACTCATTAATGTTGGGCTTCGTTACAGTGTAGATCTCTTGACACCTATTTTGTATCGTATCTAATACTAACTTTCTATCAGTAGTACAAAATATAAATATTAGATGTGGTGGTGGTTCTTCTATTAGCTTTAAGAACCTTGTTTGTGCGTTAGCTTTTACAATGTGAAATTCATCCAGAATATATATTTTATACTTAGTAAAGTCCGGAATTAAAGCGTTTTCAAGTAAATTATCTATTGCCTTTTTATTGTCATCAATTGATGAGTCAACCTCATATATTCCACTAGGGGCTACCCCTGTTTCTATGTATTCATCAATGCTCCTACAAGTGTCACATACTCCACACGCCCCATCTTCTGTGACATGTTCACATAAGTATTCTTTTGTCATCATCCTTGCAAATGTTGTTTTTCCACACCCCGTAATACCCTCTATCATTACTACTTGCGGTAATGTTTTTTTACGTACACTGTTATAAAAAGAACGTACCATTGCAGCATTACCTATGTAATCTGACACTCTCTTAGGTCTAAATTCCCTTGTTAACGGTAAATTATCATGTTCTTCGTACAAAGTAACCACCTCAACCTTTAAAAAATTAATAAGAAAGGACAAGGTCTTATGAACCCTGTCCTTACTTTATTTAAAGTTATGCACTTTATGTCGTCTTGCAGATTACTTTGATGCTGAAAACTTCGAGTTGTAGTAGCTTCTGAAACCTGCGGCAATGTTTTTGAGATTGTCTGCGTCTTTGGTTTTGGAAGAAGTTGAACCAACCCTGCCAAGTCCTGCGCCACGTCTCTTTTCGTATAAGCTGTTGAATTTTTCCTTATACTCAGGTAGACAAACCCACGCTTCACCCTCTTTTTTGTCAATGAGTTTCATTTGATGTTTGATTGCAACGTCTGTCATTGAGCTTAGAAGAGGTGTAATTCCGGTTTTCTGGTTTGAACGGAACTGCAACTTTTTGTCTCCAATTATAAGGGAAACTTCCGGTCTTGAACCAAGTAAGCCGATTTCTGTTCTGGTAAGAATAACAACTTCACCTGCTTTAACAGGTCTGGCAACTACTTGACCCTCTATAATTTCCTCAACTTCAAAGTCGATTTCACTAGAGGATACTTCATAGCCAACAATTGTTGCTTCCATTGTCTTTTCTCCGCCAATGACGGTTTTCTGTGGGAACTTGTTTGCTCCAAGAGGAATAGCGTTAAGTTTATCAGACCAAATGCCCTCTAATGATTTTTGTTCTTCTGTCAAGTTTGCCCTGATTGTCTTACCTTGTCTTGCCATTCTTTCAGCTAACGACATTTTTTTAGCAGAAACAGCCTCTTCAACTTTTTCTGCGCTCTGCTCGATTACCTCTTCTGCTACTGGTTGCATAGGTGTTTTAACTTTTACTGCCATGTTTTTTAACCTCACTCTCACAAATTTTTTATTTAGAACGGATAGAATAACCTATCCGAATCTATCTTATATATCAACCTCTAAGTATAATTCTACTCTCTTTTTCAAAAAATGTCAAGCCTTTTTTAAAAAATATTTAATTATTTTTCGCTAAATTAATATAAAACTCCCCTAAAACATCTGACAAAAATATTTGTATATTTAATTTATCCCTAACAGCCGCCCGATCGTAAGATTCTCTGTCGACTTCTATGTCTAGAATAAAACTCTCTGTACCTAACACCACATTGCCAGATAAATAGTAATGTATTTGTTTTCCTTTCAAATAAACTTCTCTTTTTGTAACTAAAAACTCAACTTCCCGAAAGTCCTCAATATCAGGTGGTTCACTTAACCTGATACCCTTTTGGGTACTTTGGATTGTACTCTTAATTTGATTGTCCTTATTTTCATTGGAAGTTATTTGTTGAGTCTGACTGCCTCGCACATCCTCTGTCTCTGGTTTGTACGCTACTTTAACTATAACTAGACTTATTATTACAATAACAACGAATATCGCTAAAGTAATCCATTTTATTTTCATGTTACCACCCCACGGATTTGTAAAAGGCACTATCCTTACTCCGATAGTGCCTTTTACGTTTGTTAAGTCACATATTAGACCGCAAGTGAAGATGTTTCAGTGTTATAATTGAATACCACTTCGCCATTACGAATAACTTTTATAAAGTCACCCTCAATGACATAACCATCTTTGCCGTCTTTTGAAGCTCTGTAAGTCTTCTTAATTAGACTAGGTACTTTCGACAAAACCTTAACGCCAAGCAGCTTATGAACAGCAATTCTCTTGTAAAGAACATCAACAATTGTCTCTTCCTCATAAAGAGATTTTAATTGGTTAAGCTCTCTGTCAATTTCCATTTCAATTCCAAAATGAATTTCACCTTGTTGTTCCAACTCACTTTTACGTGCAAGCCATGTACTAGCAAAGTTAATTGCATTTTGCGGTGCTACAATGAAAACAACTTTATTATTTTCAAGTGCTGCCAAGTCCTTACCGGAGTCATCAACCACATAGCTGATTTCTCTTTTAGGATTGTTTAGTTCTGCCATAATCCCATTAAGTACAACAACATTGGTCTCTGCCGCTTCTGTGTACATTTTTGCAATTATGAAGTTTTCAATAAAATCACATACCTGGTCGATAACGTTCTTTTCCCAAACGTTAAATATACGCTTTTCCTTTTTCCCTTTGCAGGTTAAAGTGAGTGTAAGAGAATCTACTTTACCGTTACTGTCCTCATAATACCGGTATGTATACAGGCGAATATCTCCCAACACATACAAAGAAAATAGGTAATCCTCAAAGTCCTCAATAACAGTACGATTCTCATAATCAATGACTTTCTTTTCTTTCATGTCCTGCCTCTTATCCTTTGCGGCAAGCATGAAAACTTGAATGTTTTTGTCTAACATAGATGTGGTTATGATTTCATTACTCAAGTTTCTCACTCCTTTATCAATTTAACTAATGTTAATGTATTACTTAGCTCAAAAAGGAACAGTGTCCCGTTTCGAGAAGTTGTTAATAATGGTTTGTTATCGTATTTGCCAAATAGGTTAAACCCATTTAAATCCTGTACCCTTGACTTCCCTTTTAAAGATATACACTTTATGTAGTTTTCAGTTTCTACCACTGCAAAATTTCCAAGTATAACTGCTTTTAATAAGTGTAAGTCTCTTAAATCTATACTGTATAAATCAAATTTAAAAATAAACTTTTCAAGTCTTACTGCATCACAATCCTGTTCGTAATATGGCGCTAAAGGAATAGCCCTTAAAATAGGTGTCTTTATGTTCATGTTTTCAGCGTAATCCTTAACCAATTTTCCGTTTGCTAGAAATAATAACTTTTTGTCCCTCATTTCAACAGGTGGTTCATCTTTATAATCAATATGTATAATATATGCCCCGTTTTCTGTCAAAATCATGTTAGGGTGAACTTCAATAAATGGCTTGTCCTTTGATGATTTTAATTGATATAAAATATTGTATTCTACTGTATCTCCCAATGTTTCTTTAGCTTTTTCCCTGTCATCAGAATTATTGGATAAGTCTAAATTTGCTATTTTAGGTAGTATATCTAACGAATATGGTTTGTCGCTACCCTCTATTAAAAATTTCAACTCTTATCCCCCTTTTTATCTATCTTTTTTATATATGTCGATATTTTATTTGACATGGTCTGTAATACATTAGCCATTGTATCTGCTACCCTGTCTTCAAATATAACAGGCTTTCCAAACGCTTTTAACTCAAAGTCTGGAAAATCTACCGATGTGTCAAACTCTGATGTGTCTATTGCCACATCCTTTTTAATACCCTCTTTTTTACCACTTTTTTCAGTCTTATGCTTTTCAAGCACGTTTATTGTGTCAAAGAAACTCCCTATTTCCTCAGGTTCATCCCCCTCTGGTTCTTCTTCCTCAATTATTATGTCACCGAATTCTTCGTATTCTTCATCTTCCTCTACCAATAAGTCACTATCTTCTATTTCAAGTTCGTCATATTCTTCTTCATATTCTACTACAACGTCACTATCGCCGATAACCTGTTCATCTTCTCCATCACTTATGTCGGCGAATTCATTGAAATCTTTTGACTTATTAAATAAACTATCAAACTCACTTTCATCATAGGTTTCATCCTCAGAATCTATGTCTTCCTCATATTCATTTTCGTCAAAAGAATCTGCACTCTCATTATTCTTACCCCTATTGTTTGTACTAAAGAAACTGTCTAACTCGTCACTATCGTATTCTTCGGTATATTCGCCATAATCGTCTGTTTCTTCTTCCTCTTCCTCTGTTTCACTGTTTACTTCATATAAGTCTTCTATAAAAAATGGATCTATGTCGTCCTCGTCATCTTCCTCATATTCTACTTCGCCACCTGCTATTTTATAATACTCAACATATTTGAATAAGTCAGATAAATATTCAAGGGTACAAAGACACTGATCTTTATCGCTGTAAAAACTTTCTTCTAAAAAATCAAGTATCTTTGATATATCCTCTATGTATCCACTATAATTTATAAGTTTATCCCTCACTATTTCAAACATATAAACCACTCTCGCCTACCTCTATTAAAAAATTGTCCTTATTTTTTCTTTATTATCCCACCCATACTAACTTTTTGTGACAGAAAAATACCCTATGTTTATAGGGTATTTAAAATAAAATTAAAAGAGAAATTTATGTAAATGGAGAATCTCAAAAATACTTAAACCGCTTTTGTGTATATCGCTTGTATGCCTAACGGTTTATACGACCTAAACAGTGTTGCCTTTCCAGATTCCATCACTTCTGGTGTTATTGTTAACGTGAAGCCTGAAATGTTTCCAGAGTCCTTACGCTTCTTAACAGCAGGTCTTGACACCTCAAACCTATCTTTCAATTCTTGTAACATGTGATTTAAGGCTCTTTGCAAGTTCGTCTTTGCTTCAACTAGTGTCTTACACTGCCTAATGCTAATGCCCGCTTCTTTTGCAATGTGCCCGTAAATTGACATGTCCTCTGTCTTTAACAATTCCAGGTAATTTTCAAGTATGCTAATGTTTTTTGAAAGCAATGTGTTAGCTTGTACTGATCTCCATGTTAAGCCGTATACTTTATCTACAATGGAGCTATTTTTAGTAAATGCCGTTCTCTCAAATGTTCCGTCTACTTTTCTGTAATCTATGACGACACAATTTTCTCTTGCTAAAGCATTAACAAATTCCAGCTTGTCCTCAATCTGTTTAAACTCTTTAGTGTAGTCCACTAAATCAGTAGTCATATTCACTCCCCTACCCGACATTAAGTCATCTGCAACACTTTCTGTTAATACTGTTGCTATAACTCTGTATGCCTTTGTATCCAGAATGATTGCAGATTCCTCTGTTGATCCGAAATACTCATTTAGTTTCTTGCCTATGATTGTAGGTATTATTCGCTTGTCATTAACAGAATTTATAAATCCTTGCATAACTCCCACTTGTTCTGGATATTCTTTTCCTAGTACTTCAACCAGCTTTAATTGTGTGTCAAGGGCATTTTCTTCTTCATCAAGTAACAAATTAACAAGCACATACCTTGCACCCGAAATTCTTTTTGTGACTACTGATGCCTTACTGTTTTGAGATACCTCTCTTGGATTTAATATTGAAAACTCTAAAATTTTAGTAATGTTTACTGCACGCACTCCTTGATCGTCAGCAGGTAAATCAATCTCGGGAAGTTTAATGTAACCTCTGTGGTAGATCCGCTTCTCTTTTATGTAAGATTCAGCAACCCTGTCAACTCTATCTTTGTCGTTAAATAATCCCATTAAAATGTCTTTGTTTACAGTCATACGTGCTACACGTACCGAACAATCCCTTTTAAGGTATACAAAGTTAACTAAATATTTTTCAGCAATAGCCTGGTAAAGACTTGCTACGCTTAAAAATGTTTTATAAGGACATATCGCTGTAAATAGCATGTTCTCTACACCACCATTATCAATTTCCAAAGTGTACTCTATCTGATTAAATCTAAATGTGTACCTTGTTGTAGGATCGGCATTTACCCTGTTTCCTTTGTAATCTACTGACGGATTTAGTTTGTCTGCGGGGTAAGTGTAGTTTATTAATTTTTCTTGCAAATCTTTTCTTGCTTTAACGGTGTCAAACTCTTTCAAACTTTTACCCCTTATCACACAACTAGTAAAGCCTTTTACTGTTCTTTCTTCAATGTAGCATTGTACTACTGAAAGCATGTAGCAACAGGCTAAAAACTTAAAACCTGTGTTGTTGCACATGTTTAATGGTATTGTTATGCCCAAGCTTTTCTGTAGCTTCATTGCAAACAAAATTCCTAGCCCAAGATGCATAGGATAGTTTGGCTTAATGCGGAACACAGCTTTTGGGTTAGGATAAAACACTACGTCTGAATATTCTTTTTCTGACAAAAAATCCGATACTGGCAAATGTAAGCAATCAAAAAACTCTGTAGGAACACGATGCCGTATGCTTTCCACAATCATTTTGTCTACTTTTAGGTTTATGTCTGAAAATTTAAACACTCTCAATCACCGCCATTTCTTTTTTATGTTTTTTATAAATGTTAGTCGCTATTTTAAATTACAAAAATAGTGCGAAAGTCCCTCTATGTGAACCAACGCACTATTTTTTAGGCTAAAATTTCGGTTAGTAATCACTTGTTGTCGTGTCAGGTATAACAAATCTTCTATAAAAACCCGTGTCATTTACTGTCATTCCTATACTGAATGGTTTGCCCATTATATAGAATGTCTGTGCTGGCACTATGTCATAATAAAACTCCGCAGGATATCCCTCTGCAAATTGATTTGTGTATTTACCTGTGTCAGGTCCAAAATCAAAAGGTATTATCCCGGCGGCAAAAGGTTTCGATAGCCTTACTTCTGATGTGTAACGAACAATCTCTAATACCTCTGTGGTTTGCTCATTATACCAATTTCCCTCTCCACTATTTTTCTGTAGAGCATTTAGTAGTCTACTGTTAGCTCCCGTTAATTCCATTGCATCTAAAATTGATGTTGAAAGTCCCGCAGGTTTAGCTAAACTATTAGTAAAATTAAGAGTATATGTTTGTGTTGATTCAGCACTTTGTGTGACATTAACCCCTGAGTTAAATTTAAACAACGAAGCAAAGTTATTAAGTATATGCCCATTCATCTTAAATTTTAAATTTCTTGGAATTGCCGATGAAAATGAGTCAACAAATCTTCTATGTAATTCCCTTGAGTTGTCTGCTGTGTTTCCCCACAAACTTGCATATTGCGGCTTAACCCTTACAAAGTACGATGTTAACGTAAATACCTTATCTGAAATACTATTAAGTGAAAAAGCACTACCAGCAGGTATGACACCATCATACCCTGCAATTCTATCGTCTAAGGCTTTTGCTTTAGCGTCCCTTGCATAAGGTGCATTAAGTACTAAATTTTCGTTATGTATAGCAGTAGTACTGATAGAATGTACAGTAACAGGTGTTAACACTCTCTTGACTTCCCCCACAACATAAGCTGTACCCTCTGATCCTGATGTAGTGTAATACTTCATAGGTACTTCGGGATAAAAGTATATAGGTGTAGGTGAAGTTATCCTATAAGTTGTGGTACTTCCACTTTTACTTGAATCGTACACAGGTGTGCTAATAACTGACTTTGTTGTAGGCACAAACGTCTTCACAGCCAAATTAATATTCTGTCTAGGTAATGTTGGCACTGAAAATGATGTGTACAGATTGAATACATTGGAAAATAGTCCTCTATCAAAAATTCGTTTCCATCTTATTTTATTGTCTTGCGTCACTAAGTCAATGTAACTTGTAGTAGAGCCTGATGGTTTACGAACATTAACAGGTCTATTATCGCAAGGAAACAGGTTTAATGGAAAAGAAGCTCCAGAACCTTTCCAACTTGCTAGTGTAGGTAAATCCCCATATCCACTCCTTGAAAAGAGTAACGTAGTATCTATGCCTGACATTGTTAAGTCTGTAAAACTTGTACTCGACTTAAATTTTTCTGTGTTTAAGGCATTATGTATTAATTCAGGCATGCTCTCTGTTGACCGTACCCCATACTCTTCATAATTGTCGAATAGATTATTGTAAGTATCTTTAAACGTATATGTATGAGTATAATCTCTTATTTCTGAAAAGTCTAAATAATCTATACGATTCCAACGCTTGTCAGTTCCCGCATACGGAGTGGATGTAGGCAAATCCCCATGCCTGTCAGAACCAGACGGTGAACATGTCTCAACGTAATCTCCCTGGTCTACCCAACCGTATTTTGCTGCTATCTTCGATCGTGTTTCTACCTCATACCTGTCATAATATGAGTTATATGATTCTACATAAGTGTACCTGCGATAATCACTATCCGTAGGCGATGACGATGACGACCATAAAGTAGTTCCTATATATTCCCAATCAGACCATTTTTCATCCTCTATTTTCTCCCATGCCTGTAACTCATACTCTTCCCACGTGTAATAATTATAATTAGTTACATAACTATGAGAATCTCCTTTTGACGAATCCCACGATACCCCATTGTATGACTTAGGTAAATTCATGGAAGTTGTGTCAGTTGTCTCACTTATAGATGCTGTTCTTGAACCTGATGCAGGTGAGTACGAATTTTTGCTAACCGTAAACGTATTAAAATTACCGCCAGTTAATTGAGGATAATACCTTGTAAGCATATTTTCTTCTATTGTATAATCCCCTGACACTATAGGTGTGCTCGGCATATCTTGTTGATATGAAACAACTATAGTTCCAACATTATTCCTGTAATTATTCACTTCTGACACGCTCTCAAACGTAAATATATGTTTGCCATTTTGATTTACCCAGTAAGGTCTAGCTGATGTATGAAAGAAATCTCTATCTCCTGTATCCGATATGTAATTCTCATAAGTCGACACTGTTACTTCTGAACCGTTTGGAGATTCAGCTATAATTGCAACAGGTGAATACCCTGTTCTGTAACTATACCCTTTTATTGCTTCAACAACGCTGTTACTTCCTGATTCATGTGTATCAGAGATTACTGATTGTTTTAATACATGCTCTATACCACCAAAGTTATACAATGTCGATTTTGTTACAGAGCCTATACTTGCAATCAGTTCTCTTTGTTTAGTACCGTCTAGTAAATTGTATTCAGCAACAACTTTCATTGTTAAGTCCATAACATCCATTGTCTCAAATTCAAATTCTATTACCAAAGGATTGTCGCTGTTTAACGCATGTGCTCCTCCCCATAAACCAGATACATGAGATAAACTTTCATTTATATCCGCACCATATAAAGGTGCATAAACTTCATCTGCTGTAGTTGGATTATAAAATCTGAATCTCATAGAGGATAAACTCAAGTGAAATTCTTCCATCCATGTAGGTGAAGATGCGGATTTTACCCTTACTTTTAGTGACTTTGTAAAGGACATATTGTCAGAAGAATTTATGAACGGTGAGCCTAAATAATATGGAATACATAATGCCCCTTTTAAAGTCTTATCTTGTAATTTGAAATGATTCCTTGTTAATGCTGTTGACGCACCTATCTCTTCCTGTTCATCACTAGCTAAACCTCTAAAAACAGACATGTCGACAAACATTGGTTCTGCTACACCATATTTAACATCGTCATCTAACAAATAAAATCCTGCCGATATCGCATCAGTGTAAGTTATCTCCTGCCTTGATGTAAAGTTTCTGCCATTCTTAACATCCATAGCTATAAGCAAGGTTGTTAGCTCTCTTAGATCGCTAGGAAAACCCTCTACATTATAATTATAATTGAAATACCCCACATTTGCTAACGGATAGTTTATTAACGCATACATACCTGCTATGTCACCTAATGTTTTAATTGTCCCGCCAGAGTCATAGTCTTTTATTTTTACAGAAGTGTTTAAAGGTATTTCTGTCTTACTTTTTACTTCTTGGTATCCTACTCCAAGTGCTTGTTCATAGTTTGGTTGGAGATGGAGTTTTTCATATGTTCCAGTATCAGGCTGTAAAACAGATACAAATAACGTGTCCATAGCTCCGTCAGGGTAGGACGGTGTTAGATACTTACCCAATATTGCTTTTTTAATATAGTTCGCACCTAACCAATTGTTGAGTACAGCATTGTTCCACCTAACATCAGTTCCATCTGTATAGGCGGAATTATGAAGTCCATTGTATTTCTTTAAAGCTTCTACATACTGTCCACCTGACGAAAATTCATCTTTCGCTGAGTAACTGCCCCATTCATCCATGTCTGTGTACGCCGTGGCTATATATTGCCCCTCTCCTACCTTTATGAATGGCTTTATTCCTACTTGAAAGAATATGTAAACATTTTCTCCATTGTTCACCGCACTTAATTTATTTAATGCTTCCAACGCAGTGTATGTCATGCTCTCAGGCTTTAATGTACCATTACTATTATATATCTGATAATCTGGTGAGTATGTTTTATTCTGCTGTGATGCGGGTAACGCAGGAATTGGGTAACCTGCATAAACTGTCTTTTTCTTATCTAATCCATACTGTCCACTTGCAATTCCTCTGTACCATCCTGGAAATCCATTTGCGGCTACCCCCTCATTCGGTACTAATTTTGAAAGTCTTTCACAGTTAGCAAAAGATGATCCTGTTGGCGATGATGGGGTGAATAATTTTACTGTACCTATTCCGCTTGAATTGTTACCGTATACTGAGATGAAAGGTAGAGATGCGTAGTCCCAGTATTGTAAATATTCTTTAATTAATCTGTCTTTTGTAATGTTTGTTAAATCTACAGACGGTGCATCTATGCTTAAACAGTTTTTTATTTCCGCTTCTGTAACAGCATACACCCTTGTTGCATTTGTCCTTAACGGATCAATTATCGCCCATGTGCCCTCTGATATTAACCTTGATGAATACCCTGTGCCACTTAAATCTGTTTCTGTGGCACTTACTGTCAGCATGAGAGAACATATAATTATCCCTATTATTGTAAGTGCCAGTTTAAACTTTGACTTGTTCAACAAAAATCACTCCTAACTCTAAATTTTCCATTAGTAACTATTCTACTATTAAAGGTATTTTGTTAGCTTCACAATAAGTCACGTACGCAAAAACTCCTGCTGACGAAAATTCAATCCCTAAGTCCTCATTGATAAACTTATGCCAATTCTCCCTTTTTGCTTCAAATGTATCTCCTGTAATACCTAATAATGTCATGTGAT
>ENA-UOOH01000022-UOOH01000022.1-fermentation-metagenome-genome-assembly--contig:-NODE-22-length-158153-cov-10.243963_pt1 | contig 158153 bp, 156 predicted proteins | sample MGYA00245778_ERZ724025 | MGnify/ENA primary metagenome ERZ724025 (study PRJEB28704, sample SAMN03018313) | fermentation metagenome | biome: anthropogenic terrestrial biome; feature: soil... | reverse complement strand
TGGCTGAGCCTTTTTTGCGCAAAACTTCCGATTGATCCCTTTGAGAACCGTCCCCTTAACACCTTGCCCCGTCTTTTCCTTTAATATTTCTGGCCGGGCAATTCAACCGGTTCTTTAAACTCTATGGCATGGAATAGACCCAAGCCGCGGCTAAACTTATCTTGGTGCAGAATGGGGGTTCCAGGATGGTCTTCAGTTGGACAGGGCCAATGAAGACCTGAACCTTGCAATCTAGCGTAGCTCATGCCAGCATAGGAAGGCGTGAGTAATCGCATTTCTTCGAAGATCTCCTCGGCATTGGCATAGCACATGGGGTATCCCATTCTAGTAGCTAACTCACATAATATCCGCCAGTCATCCTGCGCTTCACCTGGTCCACTGACTGCTTTGCGTACTAGTTGAACCCGACGTTCGGTACTGGTGAAAGTCCCCTCTTTTTCAGCAAAGGAGAGCCCGGGGAAAACTATATCCGCCTTTTGCGCGGTTTCAGTCAGGAATATGTCCTGTACTATCAGGCATTCCAGTTTTTCCAGAGATTCTTCCCCATGCTGAATATCCGGATCGCTAACTATCGGGTTTTCTCCCAGCACAAACAGGCCATGAATCTGGCCTGCATGGGCGGCAATAATGGTTTGGGCAGCGGTTAAGCCATTTTGACCGGACAGGGCGAGACCCCAGGCCTTTTTAAACTTATCATGAATCTCGTTATTAGTTACCGCCTGATAAGCAGGATAAACTATGGGTAAACAACCCATATCATATGCTCCTTGTATATTGTTCTGTCCCAGCAGAGCATTGACCCCCGTTCCGGGTCTTCCCACATTTCCAGTCAGCATGGCCAAATTGCACACTGATTTTACACTGTCGGTTCCGGTGCTGTGCGGGGTTTGTCCCATGGAATAGTAGATAGCACTGGCTTCAGATTCGGCATAAAGCCGGGCCGCTTTTCTGATGTCATCGGCCGGTACACCTGTAATAGGCTCTACATATTCGGGAGTATATTTTTCTAAAATCTGTTTTAAAGCTTCAATATTTTCGGTACGGTTCTCAATAAATTCCTTATCCAGAAGACCTTCTGTAATAATGATATTCATCATGCCATTTAGGAGGGCCACGCCGGTACCGGGTCGGAATTGCATATGAACATCGGCCATTGTGGCCAGGTCTGTGCAACGTGGGGCAGCTATTATTAATTTGGCACCATTTTTACGGACGGTCTGCTTAATCTTATAACCAATGATCGGATGGCTTTCTGTGATGTTGCTGTCTATGACAAAAATGGCCCGGGCATCCTCACCTATATCATTAATGGTGTTGCTCATAGCCCCAATGCCAAATGCAGCACCGATTCCAGCCATACTGGAGGAATGGCACAGGCGGTCATAATGGTCAATGTTGTTGGTTCCCAGTACAACTCTTGCAAACTTCTGGGCCAGATAGTTTTCTTCGTTGGTAACCCGCGCTGAGGAGAACATTGCCACACTATCCGCGCCATATTTATCTTTAGTTCCCTTGAGTTTTTCAGCTGCAAGATTTAATGCTTCATCCCAGGAAGCCGGGCGAAACTCCCCGTTTTCTTTGATTAAAGGAGTTGTAAGCCTTTCCGGAGAATGAATGAAATCCCATCCGAAGCGTCCTTTTACACATAGGGCACCTTTGTTAACCGGGCTGAATTCCAAATCTCTTACTGAGGTTACTCCTACCACATGATCGTCCTTGACATTCAATTCAAAGGTGCAGCCGGTACCGCAGTAGATACAGGTAGTAAGTACCCCCTTGGTCTGAAATGACCTACCTTTGCCAGCTGATACTTTACTAGTTAGGGCTCCTACCGGACAGACCATAAGGCATTGTCCGCAGAATACGCAGTTCGATTCGGCCAGTTTGCCGTCGAATACCGTGGAAATCTTGGCATGGTGACCGCGATCTTTGACATTGATAACCTGTGCGCCGGTAATCTCTTCGCAGGCTCGCACGCAACGGGTACACATTATACATTTATCATAGTCTCTTTTAATAAAGGGGTTGGGGTCTTCCATGCCAAAATGAGGGCCTTGCCCTACATAGCGGGAATCGGTAACTCCATAACGGTAACAATAATCTTGCAGCTTGCAGCTGCCGTCTCTTTCGCAGGTATGGCACTCCAGTTTATGACGGGCTAGCAATAATTCCAGGATAATCTTTCGGGCTTCAACTACATCGTGGCTTTCAGTTTCAATAACCATGCCATTTTCAGCCGGGCTTACACAGGCCGCCATCAGGTTAGGTCTCCCTTTGGTTTCCACTACACACATACGGCATGATCCGGCTAATTTCAAATCAGGATCATAGCACAGGGTGGGGACATCAGCACCCGCCTGTTTACAGGCATCCAGAACCATGGTCCCTCTGGGTACTTGTATTTCCCTGCCATTTATCGTTAGTTGTATCATCGTCTTTCCTCCTTTCCTTAGAGCTGCTTGTCCCATCCCACATAGGACTGCTTTTTGCATTACCCGAGCTAGTAATAATATGTTATCAATATCCTTTTGACTAGCTTTGCCGGAATTAATCTTCTCCACTATCTCTCTGAACAGAAGGCTCCTGCCCGACAAGGATTGCATTTACCACCGGATTTATGTTCAATAAGCTTGGATATTCCAGTTACAATATCAACTCTGTCACGGGTCTCGTCCAATACTAAAACCGCACCTGATTATTTCACCTCCACCCTATTAAATGAGAATCTTGCATAACCCAAAAAAAGTTAGACTTTCAAAGGAGTTATTTTACCTCTACCGTTGACTAGATAAGTTTGACGGTAAACGCACTAACTTTCCCCAGATTAATAAAACGGGGATGACCGTCAATCGCATCGGTAGTGCGATTAGCGGACATCCCCAGGGAGTGGACGTTAAGACTTACATGTTGGTTTCCGATGCTGCTAAGCTGGCAGGTTTGGGTTCGGCCTGTACGGTTCATTAGCGATTAAAACACGACATTACTGCATAATAAATTTGATAAAAAACACACTCAGCTCAACATATCTTAATAAAACACGACAAAACATTACTAATCTATAATATAATTTATTCTTTATAATGTGTCAATGGTTTTTGCTCGTGGAACTGACGGATTCACTAGGAGAGCATCATGGCGTCCTACTCCAAAAGGCAGCATAATTCAAGTTTTTTCTGTTATTAGCCTTTTACATAGAGTTCTAATCAGGGGATGAAAGTAAATATGATCTATTAGTGGTTCTATTACTATCATTTGAAAGTTCCATTGATAACAAGAAGGCCTAATGACAAATTAGCCATTAAAAAACCTCCTATCTGTATAGGAGGGTAGACTTATTGGCCATGGTAATGAAGTCTCTTTTTGGAAGGGCCATTATTTTATTTCTATTATATATGCTGATGGGAATGGTACACAATTTTATAATTTCTTTAGCCGTTCTTGCCATTTTAGGCTTTCTAGCGTGATTTTTATGACCACTGTAAATTCTACTATTCAACTAAATTCACATGATCTGCACCGAGGGAGGGCGATGAGTGTTTACTCACTAGCTTTAATGGGGACAACTCCGGTTGGCAATCTATTTCCAGGGGCGGTTGTCAAGATTTTTTCGCACATTAATTTTTAGGGGCAACCTCAAGTATCCTTGTTGAACATATTGGGTTTTAAAAAAATACATCTATTTGTCGATGGCGTTCCAGTCCAATTCATTGGGATTCCATCCCAGAACGCTCATCTGCGTTTTGGTAACGTAGCGCACGCGCCCATTTTCCAACTCAACGATTCGTTTATCCACATTTTTGCGAAATACATCTTCTTGGCCAGGGAGAATTTTGCCAAAGTTGGAAAGGTAGTTGTAGATATCTTCGCAGGTTGCGCCCTCATATTCCCAGCCGCCCTCAACATAGTTAAGGGTAGGGTTTGCACCCAGATCGTATAAAATGTTGAAGGGAACGTTGAATCCCAACGCCCTATTATCATGTGAAGTAGTACTTAATTTCTTAAATTTTTCTGTGAAATCACCCTGCCATTCTTCAGATGCCCCTGCAAATATTTCCGCCATGACATGTCTGTAGGCCAGCGGACGACTAAAGGTTATCGAATAGCAGTGCTTTGTCGCTGCTCGGCTCAGTTTCACAATATCCGCCTGTGCAGGCGAGATACATGCAACAACGATATCATGCTTGGGAAAGTCTATACCGGGTGTAGATTTATGCCAATTTAAATGCAGCGTCTCTACATTTGTCAAGCCCTCTTCCCTTGCGTTTTTTGCGCAGTACGCCAACATATTTTCGCCTGCATCCATTCCGGTTACGTGTTTCACGCGCTTTGCGATGGGCAGCGTTAGGCGGCCTGCGCCGCAGCATGCGTCAAGCACGGTATCCTCGGGAGAAAGATCGAGCGCGTTAACTTGTTTTTCAGTAAATTCCTTTTCAAACCCTCTGCGTCTGTCCCAGCTGTCCGCAGTAGTATCCCAATGTGCCGTTGATTCGTCGTCCATGGAAGTGGCCCAACCTGTCATTTTTTCAAGCATGCGCCAGTTTAGTAGTCCTTCCATTAATATCTCTCCTTCCTTTCTTTAATATATGCAACGCTTTCTATAGTTTGGCAATGCAAACATTTCTTCCTACTTTTTCGACATGCTCGATTTTGACGTCCGTTTTATAAACCAATGAAAGCATTTCCTCTGTAATGGTGTCTTTAGACGGCCCTACTGTTAAGTGCCCGCTTCTATCAAGAATGCCCACCGTATCTTCCAACATGATGGCATGATCGGGGTTATGCGTTGTCATGATAATGGCGAACCCCCGTTTTGACAGGTCTTTGATCATGCGGATCGTCTTGAGCTGGTTCCCAAAATCCAACGCAGAGGTTGGTTCGTCCATTATAATTATCTTGGGCTCCTGCACTATGGCGCGAGCAATCATCGCTTGCTGTCGCTCGCCACCGCTGATATCTGTATACGGACGGTCTGCCAGATGTGCGATTCCCATCGACTCAATTGCGGCATCTGTCTTGACAAAGTCCTCATTGCTGGGCATTCGATAGATGCTAATATGGGGTGCCCGCCCCATAACGACAAAATCGCGTACAGAATATCCATAGGTGGCATTGTGCGTCTGTGGCACATAGCCGATGTTTTTAGCAATCGTTTTTCTATCCAATTCTTTAATCAGCTTGCCATCGATAAAAATCTCACCCGTATTGAGCTGCAGGAGGTTTGTGATGCAATTTAAGAGCGTGGACTTCCCTGCGCCGTTTGGCCCTATTATGGAAAATATCTGTCCTTCTTCTATTGTAAAGTTAACATTTCCAAACACTTCATGGCCATCCAGGTAAGAAAACCCAGCGTTTTTCACTTTCATTAAAACGTTCATCGCAATTTCATCCTTTGTTTAAACAACAGCCATGCAAACAACGGCGCACCAATAAATCCCGTAATTACGCTCAGAGGTACCTCCGCGGCAGTTACCGTGCGCGCCAGCGTATCCACTACCAACATAAACGATGCGCCCACAAATACCGAAATGGGCATGACCTTGGAATTATCCGGTCCAACAATCATTCTGCACATATGCGGAATGATTAGCCCCACCCATCCAACCGTACCACTTATGCATACTGCACAGCCCGTCAATACAGTAGAACAAATGATGGCGCAGCCGCGAATCGTCTTAATGTTTGTCCCCAGTAAGCTCGCCTCGTTTTCCCCTAATGATATAATGTTAATGCGCCAACGGATGACAATAAGTATTATCATTGCCACAAACATTGCTGGAAAGACCGCAATGACATCTTCTGCTTTGACGGACGAGATACTTCCCAATTGCCAATAAGTAATAGCCGCCAACTGTGTTTCCGGGTCGGCAATATATTTTAGTAAGCCGATGGTAGATATCATGAATCCCGATACAATGACGCCTGAAAGCACAAGCATCAACGATGAACTATTGCGCATCATTTTGGGAATGGCAGTTGCGATGAATACTGCAACCAAACCAAAAGCCAATGCGAAGAGCTGAATTCCTATATCTCCCAGACCCATTAGTATAGCCAGCGCTGCACCTACACACGAACCCGAGGATACACCGAGCAGGTCTGGAGAAACCAACGGGTTTTTAAATATGCCTTGATAGGTTGCGCCAGAAAGCGAGAGTGCCGCACCGACAAGCAAAGCTGCTATCATGCGCGGAAGTCTTACCTTTAATACCACGTTTTCCATGATGTCTGTCCATGTTCGTTCTATGGGAAAAATGGGAGAAAACAGGATTCTTATTATATCTTCCAGACTTAAACTGTATCTGCCTAAGCAGAGGGAAACTAAGCTTAGTACAAGAGTTAAGATAATCATCAGAACGAGTACCTGAAATCGCCGCTTGTCAGTAGTCATTTTAACCAATTCAACAGATTTACTCGAATTCATTCCAACTTCACTGCCCCTTATTTGATCCAACATACATTTATTAACTCACCCAACTGCACATAATAGTTGGGGTGAGTTTTTATACGGGCGTTAAGTAATATCGAACGCCGAAACGCTAGCCACACGCTTTGCGATAGACACATCAATACCCCTCGCACCACAGCCAAAATTCAATACTGTATCCATTGACGAAATATAAAGTTGGCTTCACTCAAGCTCTTTTACGGAGCTGTCGGGAAGAGAATGTCCTGAATTTCCTTTTCTGTGGGCGTATATTTATAATACTCTTTATAGAAATTAGTTACTTCCGCTTTCATGTCGATATCGGCAAACAGCTTAGGCTGAATAACGGTGGCTGCCCACAGTACCTGCAAAGCTTCATCAGCGCTTCTTACGCACCATGGAAACACGCCCCTGGGATTGACATATACTTTGTCATTCTTGATAGCTGAGAGTTTGGCCAATCTTGCATCTGATAAATAGGCTTTCTTATGAGCATAATCCCTGCAAATGATAATATCAGGATTCCATTGAAGCAACTGCTCAGGGGATACGTCTTTGAACGTTCCTTCAATGCCATTTTCAGCAGCAATATTTACACCGCCTGCCATTTCAATCCAAGATTTAACGATGCTACCATTGCCTTCTGTATTAAGGATACCGTTTGCAGCATAAAATACGGTAGGGCGGTCTGCCTTCGCGATGGAGGTTGTTTTGGCTGTAACTTTATCTATGTTATTCTGATAGAACGCACTCAGTTGTACAGCAATCTTCGTTTCCTTTTCACCCATAATCTCACCAAGAAGATTGACGCATTTAATAAGAGTTTCAGGAGAAGTACCCATCATCATTACCGCGGGGATACCGGCGTTTTCAACGGTGCTTTTTTGTTCTTTGGTGCTGACGATGACAACATCCGGCTTAAGGCTCATTAGCATCTCGACATTAATCTCGCTTGTGGCTGAAAGGAACATGGGCAGTTTGGCGATCTGGGGATAAAATTTAATGTACCATTCATTGTTGACGTTGGATGTGTTGACAGCTATGTTTTTTTCAGGGCTACCAAGCAACAAGAACATTTCTTCAACCGCGGGATAAGTACTGCAGATGCGATTTACTACCTTGGGGATTTTCACTTCAGCGCCTGTGAAGTCAACGACTGTGCGGGTTTCCGCAACGGTCTTGGTGGAATTATTAGAACTAGTGGTTGTGGTTTTCTGGCAGCCTGTAGCAAATACAGCCATCATCATTATTGCCAACGCCATCGCCAATACCCGTGTTAATCTCTTTTTCATTTTTCTTTCCTCCTTATAGATAGTAATGTATTAGCCATTCGTAATATGCACAAAACCCGGCTATTACTGACCTATAGCACTCTGCTTTTATTGTTCATCTACTTTAATCGGTATGAAATATGGGTTATAATTTTACATTTCCTACTACAAAAACCACACTTCTATAAATTTCTTACAATCATTCAATCGGTTATTCCGCAAATGCCGAATAATGATTTTTTGTTTTTGGGAAAGAGCGGCTAAAATATGTTTCATGTTTACACAAAAAAATATGTAATAAGGCTATCGCATCATACTCGCACTTATTACATAAAACACATATATTTATTCATTCTACATTGCACTCCTTTCCAAATTCGGGAGGCATACCCGTTTCCTGGCATACCCACAGGTTACTTTTCATGGCATTAATGCTTTAGAAAAAGCAACTCGAATTGCATTTATGTTTATTTTTGTTTTTGTTAATGTTATTACCGAACTTTTTTAATGTCAATCCATAATGTGGAAAATACTATTTTATTGTCAAAATAAGGTCTGTATAACATAAATACTAAGAGATGCCATTAGTACAACAGACCATTATTGAAAAGACTACCCTGGTATAAAGGCAACCCGTACATAAATGATCGAAGCGTCACCCTTTTTGATAGAAAAAGCCAGGCCCTTCAAACCCCTATTTCCCCCTATCATTATATTTTCTGAAAGGACATCAAGTTAAGTCGTCAATAATTCCAAACATTGCAGGATTTCACATTTTTATGTCGAAATTTAACATTATAAACGTGCAGATAATTAAATATACTCCGAGCCAGTTGACCTAAAGTGAAAACCAAGGTTTTCAGGACGATAGGGTGTGTCAGGAAACGGACATGCCTCCCAATGTGGAAAGGAGAAGCTGAATTCGGCCAGATAATGGGCGGACTGCTTTTGCGGTTCGCCTTTCTTGTTTATTTGGTTGTAGTTGACTATTAAAAATAGTTGTTTTGCTCGGCATTTCCTTCTGCCGGGCTTTTGCTATTTCTGGAATCGACTACCGGCCAGGGTTTGCCATAGTAAGCCTTAAGAATTAAATAGACAAGGTGGGATAAATTTGCATGATTCAAATAGTTCTGATATAGATTTATCAATCAAATCAAAAAAAGACGTTGCCAGAAAATTTGACAAGAAATGGATACTCCTTATCCTTAGCGTATTACTAATTGCTACTTTTGCCATTTCTTTCACTCTTGGCCGGTATGCAATTCCATTATCGCAGCTTTTTGAAATTCTTTTTTCAAAACTATTTGGGTTTCAGGCGACTTGGGACGCTACGATAGATACCGTACTGTTTAAGGTTAGACTGCCCAGGCTTTTAGCAGCCATACTGATTGGGGCGGCCCTGTCTTTATCAGGAGCTACCTATCAGGGATTGTTTAAAAACCCAATGGTTTCGGCCGATATTCTGGGAGCCTCGGCTGGAGCTGGCTTTGGAGCTGCTATAGCTATGCTGCTATCTTTCGATGCCGTTGGAATTCAACTTATGTCCTTTGCATTCGGTCTTGGTGCGGTTGCGATTACCACCGTAGTCAGCACGATAGTGGGACGCGGCAACGATTCAACCCTATTGTTGGTTCTTACCGGAATGGTGGTTACTTCACTTTTCTCCTCTGCTATTGCATTAATTAAATATGTTGCCGATCCAGATCTCAAGCTGCGAGAAATAACCTTCTGGCTTATGGGGGGGCTTTCCGCTATTAGAATGAACGATTTGAAAATCATTCTTATTCCAATGATTTTAGGGGCGGTTCCATTGCTGCTTTTAAGATGGAGACTAAATGTTCTTTCCTTTGGAGATGAAGAGGCCCAAGCAATGGGGATTGACACGTCGCGGTTGAGATTAATCACCATCATTTGTTCTACTCTACTGACTGCCAGTACCGTTTCCATTGGCGGGATTATTGGCTGGGTGGGTTTGGTCATTCCACATTTGGCACGAATGCTGGTTGGACCAAATTACAGTATTCTTTTGCCCACTTCCTTATTAGTTGGCGGCTTATACTTGCTGATCGTTGATAATGTGGCAAGATGTATGTTTGCTATGGAAATTCCTCTTGGAATTTTAACATCTGTCATTGGAGCACCCTTCTTCATTTACTTACTTATGCACGGAAAGAGAGGATGGGTATGAAACTAGAAATCAATAATGCTGTTTGTGGATATGGTTCCAAGAAAGTAATAGAAGACATATCATTTGATGTAAAGTCAGGAGAAATCCTTTGCTTGCTTGGCCCTAACGGAGTTGGCAAGACAACCCTATTTAAAACCATTTTGGGCTTTTTAAAGTTACAGAGCGGGGAAATTCTAATTGAAGGAGATAACGTAAAAAACTGGTCTAGAAATCGGTTGGCAAAAGCAATCGGCTATGTACCTCAAGCACATACGCCGCCATTCCCTTTTAATGTCCTTGATGTAGTAATCATGGGAAGGACAGCTCATATAGGTCCTTTTTCATCCCCCTCCAAAAAGGATGTTCTAATTGCTGAAGAAGCATTAGAAACATTAAATATCTCTTTTTTAAAAGATAGGATTTACACCGAAATAAGTGGAGGAGAACGGCAGATGGTACTGATTGCCCGTGCCCTTACCCAGCAACCCGATATTTTAGTAATGGATGAACCGACGGCCAATCTGGATTTCGGGAACCAAATAAAAGTGCTTGAGCAAATAAACCGCTTATCCAAAAATGGTTTGGCTGTTTTTATGACCACGCATTTCCCGAATCAGGCGTATCTTTGCTCCACAAAGGTTATCATCCTCCAAAAAAACAATGAGTTTAAAATGGGTCAAGTTGAGGAGGTGATTACCGAAGAAACCCTTAAAGCAACCTATGGAATTGATGTTAGAATTACCAGTGTAAAAAATCAAAACGGTGACAAAATCAGTGCTTGCATCCCATTACTCAATTAGCTTGGCCGAGATTCTTTATTCCCGAAAATCATTTATAAATCAAGACATGAAAGGATGATTACGATGAAAAATATTAATAAAAGCATGGCAGTTATGGTATTGCTCTTATTAATTCCAATGATTCTGGTCGGCTGCGGGAACAATAAAACCAATGTTCAGGTACAAACGCCCGCTAAACAAACCATTACAGATATGATGGGAAATAAAGTAGAAATCCCGGTTGAAGTGAAAAGGCTGGGCGATAGTTGGCAAGCTCATAATGAAGTGGTGGCAATGCTCGGAGCTGGTGATCGAATTGTCGCAACCATTCATACCCCTCAAAGCAGACCCTGGTTATTTAAAGTTGTTCCTGCAATGAATAATGCCGTCCAAACCTTCGATGCAAATGGTGTAAAAATTGAAGAATTGCTCAAAACCAAACCGGATCTTGTTTTTGTCTCACAAGGTGACAAAAGCGCCAAAACAATTACCGAGGCTGGCATTCCAGTGGTTGAATTTAAAACCTTTACAAACTATGACGAATTAAAAGAGCTTTTCAAATTTACAGCCACTATGCTCGGAGAAGATGCTAAAAAACGAGCAGATTTATATGCTTCTTATCTCGACAGTAAAATCAAAATGCTGACTGATGTAACTTCCAAAATACCTGAGGATAAGAAACCGAAAGTATTGCACATAACTTCCCTTTCTCCGCTCTCGGTAGATGGTAATGCTACAATTATTAATTCCTGGATCGAAGTTGCCGGGGGTATTAATGCTGCTAAAGAAACCAGCGGAAACATGGTTAAGGTTAACATGGAGCAGGTATTAAAGTGGAACCCTGATGTAATCATAATAGGCAATACGGTTAAAGACTGGGACAAAGTTCTAACAGACCCCGAATGGGCAAATATATCTGCTATCAAGGCCAAAAAGGTTTATCTTAATCCTGACGGAGCCTTTTATTGGGACCGTTATGGAGCGGAGGAAGCTCTGCAAATTCAATGGGCAGCTAAATTATTAAATCCAGACAAGTTCCCAGATCTAGATATAGCCAAAGAAACCAAGACATTCTACAAAACTTTTTTCAGCTATGACCTTACTGATGACGATGTGCAACTGATATTGAAAGGATTACCCCCCAAATAAAATTGATTTACACATCATTTTTATAAGCCATTAATAAATCGTGGCGCCACGGTGGCGATATTTCTTGCCTATGTCTTCTGCAATATCGCCTTTGTGGCAACATTAATTATATTTCAGGAGGTGAATTATGGGCATTAAAATCGTTGATATTCCTGAAGGCAGTGCGATTGCCGCTAGACTTGCTCTTGAAAATAAGCTAATTCCGTTTATTGGATCAGGATTTACAGCATATTGCAAGTCAAAGCGGGGATATTGTCCAACTGTGGAACAATTAAAAGAGATTAGCCACAATTTATTAATTAAATTTAATGATTACTTACTTGAGGATATTAATGAAATAAAAATTCATCCAATACGGAAGTTTTTTGATATTGCTCCACGATCTGAGGTTAAAACATTTTTTCTTGATTACTTTACAGAAATAGAGTTGGAACAATATAAAATGGATTTTTTGAATGTAATTGATTGGTCGCGCGCTTACACCTTTAATATTGATAATGCCATTGAAACTCATGGTAATTTCCAAGCATTACTACCATACAAAAATTATAAGAATTATGTTATATCAAGAAGACCCGTTTATAAACTATATGGCGATGCATACCATGAAGCACTATTTGATGATTGTGAAGGTGTATCCTTTAGAAATGGTTATGTCAAAAACCTTACAGCTAAGAAAAATGCGGATTTTGTTGAAAGTATAAAAAGCGATTTTTCCAACTGCAATATTATTTATGTTGGTACCAGAATAACCCAGAAGCATATAAGGGAAATTTTTCAGCAGAGTAAACCCATACAAAATTTGCAGCGCATTATTGTACGTAATACAATACCCACACCTGAAGAAGAAGAAGGCTTATTGGCTGCAGGTATTAATCTAATTATTTTGGTTGAAGATTTCGAGCCTTTTTATACGACATTTGTGGACTGCTACCGAAAAATGGCTGCCAATCGTAATTCATCGGAATCGGCATAACGAGGGGAATACAGCAGCTGTGGCTGCCGAGCGGTGCCATATTGGGACGAGCCGAAGTATTGGTCGTATTTTTTTGTTAGGGAGGTAATATGGGTATTCATATTTTAAATATTCCGGGAGGATGGGGAATCCCCTATGTTGCAGTAACCCCTTTGGGCAATATGGGCAGCGAAGCCGTAGTGCGAGCTGTTCGGCAGGCCTGCGAGGACCGCAAGAGCCGGGTTTTGCACGGTGAGGGTCTGCATGACGGCGAGGTTCTGCTCCTGGGCGAGTAGATGATTGCTAACTCCTTGCGCAACTCACTAGCGCAGAGCTACGGAGTAAAGGGGGTTACGGTAGGGTGCCTATTCGGCATGGATAAGGCATTGGCACAGGATTTCGATATTGACATCAGGGACGAACGACATATTCGGGATTTGATTACAAGCGGAAAGTATAGCAAGCTGGTTGCCGACCCTCTCATGAAAGCTTTGCTCAAAGATAGGGATATTTCTTTCTTCCCCCTGCCCCATGGCGGTATCGAGTAAGCTGTACTGGCACCGCTACAAGACCTTTATCGGAGATAAGATGGAGGCTTTTATCGCACAAATTGCCGGAACCCCGATGTAATACAAACAATTGAACAGTAAGCGTACAATAGCGTAACCTTTACCTCAGAGAAATACCGGGCAGTAAATAAACTGCCCGGTATTTTTGTTTTTATGAGCGAATACTACTTAGATTTTCTCGATCCTGGCAGCGGATACTTTATACTCAGGTATCTTGGCTACCGGGTCGAGACATTTGGCTTGGGTTAATACATTAGCCGCGGCCTCAGCAAAATGGAAGAAGGTGAAAACAACACCATCTGGAACCATCTCGGTAATATGTGTTTTAACCTCAATGTAACCTCGACGGGTAATGAGTTTCACCATCTCATTATCAATTATGCCTAATCTGGCTGCTGTCTCAGGATTTACCTGTACTTCGTTGGACGGCATAAATTCATTAAGAGCACTGGATCTTCTGGTCATAGTACCAGTGTGATAATGGAACAGACTACGGCCCGTAGACAATACTAATGGATATTCAGCATCAGGAAGTTCATAGGCTTCCTTAAATTCAATAGCATGGAAAAGACCCAATCCCCGGCTAAATTTCTCCCCATGCAGGATAGGTGTTCCGGGATGATCCGCATTTGGACAAGGCCAAGGAATACCAGTCTTATCAATACGTTGATAGCTGAGCCCGGCATATGATGGAGTAACAGTTTTAATTTCTTCAAATATCTCTTCGGGTGAGCTGTAATTCATCGGATATCCTAAACGGTTAGATAGTTCACTAATAATCTGCCAATCCTGGCGTGCATCTCCTTTTGGCGTAATTGCCTGGCGTACTCTTTGTACCCTTCTCTCAGTATTGCTGAAGGTACCATTCTTTTCAGCAAAGGTTACACCTGGGAATACTACATCGGCTTTCATAGCAGTTTCAGTTAGGAAAATATCTTGTACGATCAAGAGTTCCAGGTTATCAAGAGCCTCGCCCACATGATGCAGATCGGGATCACTAACCATGGGATTCTCGCCGAACACCATTAATCCTTTGATAATTCCATGATGAGCTTTATCAACTACATCCGGAATGGTCAAGCCATTATTGGGTGATAGTGCAACCCCCCAGGCTTTTTCAAATTTCTCACGGACCTCAGGATTGGTCACTGCCTGATAAGCAGGATATACCACGGGCAATGCACCCATATCACATGCTCCCTGAACATTATTCTGGCCACGGAGAGGATTTACTCCGGTTCCGGGTTTGCCCAGGTTACCGGTTATCAAGGCCAGATTGCACATGGTCTTGACGTTGTCGGTACCGGTGCTATGCTGGGTAAGACCCATAGCATAACAAATTGAAGCTCTTTCGGCGGTTGCATAAATACGAGCAGCCTTTCTGATGTCTTCCGCATCTACTCCACATATTTTAGCAACAACTTCGGGCGTATATTTTTCGACTACTTTGACCATTTCATCGTATTTCTCAGTTCTATTAGCTATAAATTCTTTGTCCTCCAGACCCTCGGTCAGAATAACGTTCATCATTCCGTTCATAAGCGCCACATCGGTACCCGGCCTGAACTGCAGATAAACATCAGCTATTTCAGCCAGCTCGATCTTCCTTGGATCAGCTACTACCAATTTGGCACCATTAAAGCGAACATTTTTCCTGATCTTGTATCCAATGACGGGATGATTTTCGGTCGTATTTGTTCCGATACAGAATATTGCCGTAGCATCTTTTTCCAGTTCATTGATGGAGTTGGTCATTGCACCACTACCAAATGCTGCCCCCAGACCGGCGACAGTAACGGAGTGTCAGAGACGGGCACAATGGTCAACGTTGTTAGTTCCAATAGCTGCACGGAATAGTTTCTGAGCCAGATAGTTTTCTTCATTGGTTGCCCGAGCTGAAGAGAACAGGGCCAGCGCATCCGGGCCATCCTTTTCCTTAATAATCTTAATCTTATCCGCAGCGAAATCGAGGGCTTCATCCCAGGAAGCTGGCCGTAGTTCTCCATTTTCGCGGATTAAAGGGGTTGTAAGTCTCTCTTCGGATTCAATAAAGTCCCAGCCAAAGCGTCCTTTGACACATAGAGCGCCTTTATTAACCGGGCTGAATTCTGAATCTCTTACCGAGGTTACTCCTACTACATGGTCGTCCTTGACATTCAGTTCAAATGTGCATCCTGTCCCACAGTAGGTGCAGGTGGTTAAAACGTTTTGGGTCTGATATGATTTGCCCTTCCCGGCGGATACTTTGCTGGTTAAGGCTCCCACCGGGCAGACCATTACACATTGACCACAGAATACGCAGGTGGAGTCAGCCAGTTTGCCATCAAACACGGTCGATATCTTGGCATGGTGACCCCGGTCTTTAACATTGATGGCCTGCGCTCCGGTTATCTCGTCGCAAATTCGTACACATCTGGTGCACATTATACATTTATCATAATCTCTCAGGAAAAACGGGTTGGGGTCTTCCGTATGGAAATGCGGTCCTTCCCCAGCATAACGGGATTCGGTTACTCCATATCTATAGCAATAATCCTGCAGTTTGCAGCTGCCATCTCTTTCGCAGGTATGGCATTCCAGCTTATGGCGGGCCAGTAATAATTCCAGAATTATTTTGCGGGCTTCAACTACATCCGAGCTTTCTGTTTCTACCACCAAACCGTTCTCGGCCGGGCTTACACAAGCTGCCATCAGATTCGGTCTGCCTTTGGCTTCTACCACACACATCCGGCAGGAGCCAGCTAGTTTTAAATCAGGATCGTAGCACAGGGTGGGAATATCCGCTCCTGCTTGCTGGCAGGCATCTAACAGCATCGTCCCCCGGGGTACTTGTATTTCTTTGCCATTTATGGTTAGTGTTATCATTATCTTTCCTCCTTTCTTCAAAAACTTACATTATTTTTCTGCCATATTCATTGGCAAAATGTTTTATGGTTGATTCAATTGGAATGGGTGCTGCCTGTCCCAAACCGCACAGGGCAGCTTTATGCATTACCCGGGCCAGCAATAGTATGTTGTCTATATCTTTCTGACTGCCTTTACCGGAATTAATCTTCTCCATAATTTCCCGGCAACGGAAGGTTCCTTCCCGACAGGGATTGCATTTGCCACAGGATTCATGTTCAAAAAATTTGGATATTCTAGTTACTATATCAACTATGTCACGGGTCTCGTCCATCACGAGAACCGCACCTGATCCTAAGGCAGCACCGATGGCGCCCATCGAATCAAAGTCTATTGGTGTATCCAGGTTCTGTTCGGGTATGAAGGCTCCTGATGTTCCACCTACCTGGACTGCTTTTAGTCTTTTGCCGCCCTTTATGCCGCCGCCCAGTTTATAGATTACATCACGCAATATATAATCAGTCGGTACTTCAAAATAGGTCGGATTGTTGGTATCACCGGTCAGGGTAAGTACCTTGGTGCCCGGATATTTGGCCGCCCCGATTCCGGCAAACCATTCGGCGCCGTTACTCAGAATATAGGGCAAGCAGGCAAAGGTTTCTACGTTATTTACCACTGTGGGTGCTCCCCAAAGCCCTTCCACACCAGGAAAAGGAGGTTTAAATCTGGGTTCTCCCCGATGCCCTTCGATTGATTCAATAAGGGCTGTTTCTTCTCCGCAGACATAGGCTCCGGCTCCCATTCTTACTTCAATATTAAAGTCTCCCAATGCTCCACATGCCTGGGCACTTTCTACAGCGTTTCTAAGTAATTTGACTATAAATGGATATTCTCCCCGACAATAAATATAGCCCTGCTTGGATCCAATGGCGGTACCACATATGGCCATGCCTTCTAATAAGGCCTGGGCATTTTTTTCACAGATAATACGATCTTTGTAGGTACCGGGTTCGCCTTCATCCAGATTGCAGACTACGTATTTGATCTCGGCAAATTTAGGTACAAAGCTCCATTTCATTCCGGCATTAAATCCGGCTCCGCCACGTCCCCTGAGTCCGGAACTTTTTACTTCCTGGATCAAATCGTTGCTTTCCATTTTACGAGCTTTTTCTAAGCCGGCGTAGCCGCCAACTTTTATATATTCTTCGGCCTTTTCGGGATTAATCTTATCAGCATATTCCAATAAGACTCTCTTTTCCTCAGTCATCCAATCCCCTCCTTTCTCTCTATTTATAGGCAGCTAGCAGCTGGGGCAGTGTCTGTGCGGTAACATTGAATACTGGCTCGCTATTGATTGTAATAACCGGGGTTGCCTGGCATTGCCCCACGCACTCGGTTAGCTCCAGAGTATATCTACCATCCGGAGTCGTCTCCCCCACCTTGATTCCCAGCTGATTCTCGATTGCTTTCAACAACTCATCAGCCCCCGCTACGTGGCAGGGTGCACTTTCGCACATACGAATGATATATTTACCGCGTTTTTCCACTGATAGATATGAATAAAATGTCGCCACCCCATATGCCTGCGCTTCTGAAATTCCAAATACTCGAGCCGCTTCTACCAGTGCCTCTCGAGAAATATAATTGCCTTCGCTCTGTAATGCATGGAAGGCTTCGATTATTCCTCCTTTTTTGTCTCTGCATCCAGCAATGATATCCTTATAGTTTGCCATGATGTCACCTCCTTTCTTTTAAATATTCAAACCTAATCTATTTACACCATTATTGGTAGTAAATTACTAGAGAATTAACTTCCAGGCCTTTATAATCAAAAATGCCTCCGGATGTAAGCCGGGGGCATAAAAAAGAAATTACCAGAAATACACCCGACCATTACCTCAGCCAGGACTAATATATCCCAACCAAAAGTATCTTCAGGCTCCTTTCCAGCAACGGGAGGCTAACCCGTTTCCAGGTTAACCCAATGGTTTTCCATCATGGCAGATGCGGTAGATGAAAAACTCGGAGCTATTTAATTTTTCTCAAGGTGGCTACGTGTATTTCGGCAATATTACTGCAATTGAGCAATTTATATTTCTTAACAATTAATTTCAAATTAGGCATGTTTTCTTATATTAATAAAAATACCTCCAATTAAGTAATATTCAATATTGGAGGCCATTCTTCCTTCCTTCGGAAGTTACTATGCCATACAGTTATTATATATATGAAATTTTCTCCTATTTTCCTGTTGGGATGTTGAAGATGAGTTGACTTTTCAGGGGTTTTTTAGCGGGCATATTAATATGTATTAACCAATCTAGCAGCCACTCTTTTTGATTGCTCCAGAACTTCCTGTTCATCAAAAGTCTTGATAACCCGGTCATGCATGATAATATTACCATCAACAATCACTGTATTCACATCAGCAGCTTGTCCGGAATAAACTAGATTGGCAATCAGGTCATAACGGGGTATAAAATGAGCCTCATTTGCTTTAATTAGTATAAGATCAGCTCTCTTTCCGGATTCAATCTGTCCCAAACCTTCAAGCTGCAGTGCCCTGGCCCCATTGATGGTTGCCATTTGTAAGGCCTGGTAAGCAGGCAGGACGGTGGGATCCATAGTACTGACCTTATGCAGCAAGGCACAGGTGCGTAGTTCCTGGAGCATATCCAGATTGTTATTGCTGGATGCTCCATCTGTCCCAAGAGCAACAGGAATACCGGCTTTCAACAGCTTAGGGACTGGTGCAATCCCACTGGCCAGTTTCATATTGCTCTCCGGGTTATGCACAACACCTACACGATTTTTCGCCAGTATTTCGATATCTTGATCGGTAAGATGGACACAGTGGGCGGCCATCACCTGATGATTAAATAGTCCCAGACTCTCCATGTGGGCAACTGGAGTTTGACCATAAATACGGTTACTATCGGCAAATTCACCGGCGGTCTCGGCCAGATGTATATGTAGTCCAACTTCTAATTCTTCGGCCAAACCCATTACTTTCTTGAGATATTCCGGCGGACAAGTGTAGGGTGCATGGGGTCCCAGGATGAATCTTATTCTGCCCTTGGTTGATCCATTCCATTTATTTATCAATTCACGACTCTCAGCTATGGCTTGCTCTTTTTCTGGCCCAACCCCTACCATTCCCCTGGCCAGAACAGCTCTTACCCCGGCCTTTTCAACAGCTCGGGCTACTTCATCCATGAAAAAATACATATCTGCGAAACAGGTTGTTCCTGACTTGATCATTTCGACAATAGCTAGCATCGTGCCCCAATATACATCGTCAGCAGTTAGTTTGGCTTCCAACGGCCATATTTTTTTCTCTAACCATTCCATCAGAGGCATATCATCAGCATAGCCGCGCAACAGAGTCATGGCGGCATGGGTATGTGCATTTATAAAACCGGGCAGGGCTATTTGATTGGTTCCATCCATTTTTTGGTCATAGTCATCAATAGGGGCAACGCCCTGACCCACCGCTTTAATTCGGTTCCCTTCCACAACTATATAGCCTTTTTCAATGAGGAAGTTGTCCGCCGTCATCGGGATTATGCTTACATTATCAATGAGCAACTTCAACTGTAACGCCCCCTATTATGGTTTCGAATAACCGGACTATCTGAAATAATCGACTTGGCTGTAAATTTAACTCTGTCATGCCCCCTATTGTGGTCTCAAGTACTCTTCATCTATCTCTCATCTATTTCAGCCTTTTGCTGTCCATAAGTACTAAAGCCGCGCTGCAGGGCTATAATCTCATCAGGTGAAAGAGGGTAAACCTGACCCAGACTCTGTGCCAGTAAAGCTACGCGGGCTGTTTCCTCGGCAATATAACATACCCTTAAAGCAGCGCTGATATTTTCCCCTACTCCCACCAGACCATGATTGGCAAGCAGTACGGCTTTCCCCGCACCAAGTGTATTGACTGCATGGGCAGCTAGTTCGCTGGAGCCGCAAATCGCATAAGGAGCAGTAAATATTTCATGGCCTATAACTTGAGCAGTTTCCTCCATTATAACTGGAATGCTAAGACGAGCAACCGCAAATGCCGTAGCATAAGGACTATGTACGTGTACTATGGCTTTGACATCAGGTCGCTGCCAATATATTTCCGCATGGGTAGGCAATTCAACTGAGGGCTTCCATTTACCCTCCACAATGTTACCCAATTTATCAACTAGGACAATATCCTCTATAGTCATGGTATCATAACGCATCCCGCTGGGTGTAATCAATATAAGGGGCTGATTATCGATTTTAATGCTGACGTTTCCCCAGGTTCCAACCACCATCCGGGATGTGGATATTTCACGAGCAGCGTTCAGTACTTGCTGACGTTCGTTCAAATATTTCATGGTCAATCATATCCCCCTAACTCGTAACAGTCCCTCTCCATAAGGAGGGGTTATTACGCCTGCTTCAGTAATAATCCCACTTATCAAATCAGCTGGGGTTACATCAAAAGCGGGGTTATAAACCGCTACCTCCGGGACGGTAATATATTCTCCCCTTATCTGGCGCACTTCTTCCCGATTGCGTTCTTCGATGGGTATTTCTTGTCCTGAGGTTATATTCATATCAATTGTTGACAGGGGAGCAGCAATATAAAAGGGCAATTTGTGATAATTGGCCAGGACGGCCAGGGAAAAGGTGCCAATCTTGTTAGCTGCATCCCCATTGGCAGCAATCCGGTCCGCACCCGCTACCACCGCATCAACTTTATGCTGATTCATAAGGTAGGCTGCCATACTATCCGTTATCAAGGTAATCGGTATTTTATCCTGCATAAGTTCCCAAACCGTGAGCCGTGCGCCCTGCAAGACGGGACGCGTTTCGCAAACCCACACCTGTTTAATTTTATTGCGCTTATGGGCAGAACGAATAACGCCTAATGCCGTTCCATAACCGCAGGTGGCCAAGGCACCCGCATTACAGATGGTCATTATCCTCCCATCCGGCGGCAATAATGCCTGTCCCCATTCACCTATCAATTTATTGGTAGCTACATCCTCATCACATATGGACTGCGCTTCATGCAATAATCTTTTCCTGAGACTCTCAATATCCTCGTGCTGGTAAGACTCGAAAACGGAATTCATTCTATTTATAGCCCAGAATAGATTAACCGCCGTGGGTCGTGTTGAGGCAAATAATCGTTCCGCCTCGCGGTAATAGATCTCTAAGTTATCCCGGGTACCAGAGTAATTTATCACTGCCAGTGCCAGACCATAAGCCGCAGCAACTCCTATCAGGGGTGCCCCCCTGACTTTAAGCTGTTTTATAGCCTGAGCAAGCTCCTGATGGCTGAAAATTCTTTCATACTCAACCCGGGCTGGAAGCTGATTCTGATTAAGGATACAAACAGCTCCGGCTTCAAAGTATATGGTTCTGATCATGCCTCATTCATCCTGACTTCTTTCAGTATTTGATTGCAGTCGCATTTTCTGGCATCGCTTAAATACTTGATGCTTTCCATAATTAGATAGCGTACATCATGAATACTGTTTTTCATGACTTCCACTACTTCGGCGTGGTTTAGTATATGCGGTGAAATACCGGCCGCATGGTTAGTAATTATGGATATATTAGCATAACAAATCCCTAACTCACGGGCCAGACATACTTCAGGAACACTGGTCATACCTATAACCTGCCCGCCCAGTAGTTTAAACATCTCAATTTCGGCAGCTGTTTCGAAACGCGGTCCCTCCGTACATACATAGGTGCCTCCATTATGAACCGTTAATCCTTTGTCATCACCGGCCTTTTTGATGGCTGCCCTTACCTCCGGGCAATAAGGTACTGTCATGTCACAGTGGACAACCCCTTGAACACCACCCTCAAAATAGCTGTTTTTACGCACTTTTGTAAAGTCTAAAAATTGATCGGCCAGAACATATTCCCCCGGCTTGCGATCAAAGTGCAGCGATCCTACGGCCGCAGTAGCGATGATGGTGTCTATGCCCAGCTGCTTTAGGGCCATAATATTAGCGCGGTAGTTAATTAAATGGGGAGGAATGCTGTGTCCAGCGCCATGCCGGGCAATAAATACAACTTCCTCATCTTTATATCTGCCGCTAATTGCTGTGACGTCACCATATGGCGTCACCTCAACAATCTCTTGCACTTCATCTAACAATTTGGGATTATATACGCCGGTTCCACCAATTATTCCTACTCTGGACATTATGCTACCTACCTTTCAATGATTATTTATCAAACAATGCTTGGGCAAATATTTGCGGCGAGAAATCTCGCAAGTCTTCCAAGCTCTCTCCAATCCCTATCATTTTTACGGGTATATCCAGTTCCTTAGCCACAGCTATAACTATCCCGCCTTTGGCCGTACCATCCAGCTTGGTCAGGATAATGCCGCTTACTCCAGTAGCTTCTCCAAATACCTTAGCCTGGCTAACAGCATTCTGACCGGTGGTGGCATCTAGAACCAGCAGCACTTCATGAGGCGCTGCTGGTATTTCTCTCTCTATAACCCTTCTCACTTTCCCAATCTCTTTCATCAGGTTGGTTTTGTTCTGCAGCCTGCCAGCAGTATCTATGATTAATACATCAGCTTTACGAGCTCGAGCAGCACTGATAGCATCATATACTACCGCCCCCGGATCGGATCCTTCATGGTGTTTGATTAATTCCACTCCCACCCGGTCCGCCCATATCTGGAGCTGGTCAATGGCTGCAGCCCGAAACGTGTCCCCGGCAGCCAGCATTACCTGGCGATTCTCCTTCTTAAGCCGATAAGCTAACTTGGCAATAGAAGTAGTCTTGCCTGCTCCATTGACTCCAACCACCAGTATTACCGCCGGTTGTTCACCGTAGATATTCAATGGCTTAGGATTAGCCCCTAAAAGCTGAGCTATTTCGCTTTTAATAAGTTCAGTGACCTCGACTGGTTCTTTAATCTTTTGTTTGGCAGCAGCAGCCCTAATTTTGCTAACCAGTTCCAGTGATGTATTCATACCTACATCAGCCTGAATCAGTATATCTTCAAGTTCCTCGAAAAACTCATCATCCAATTTCCTGGTACTTTTGATTAGGGTATCAATTTTGTCGCCAATGTTTTTACGAGTTTTGCTGAGCCCGATCTTAAACCTTTCTATAAGTCCTTCTTTGCCCTTTTTAGGGATGTCCCCCACCGATTCCTTATCTTGGTCAATAAGTATACTTTCCGCACTCACACCCTGCAGTTGCACCTCATCCTCGAGGTCTGCTTCTTCTGCTTCCTTGGGTTCCGCAATAGTAAGTTGATCGCTTTCAGTCTCCCTATCTTCTTTTTTACCCCATTTAAACTTATCAAATAATGACATCCCTTATACCTACCTTTATTTTCGAATTAAAAATTCTCTCATGTTTATCCAGCCAGGCTTTGCACATCATCACACTGAATAGATAATACTGATGAAATACCCTCTTGAGGCATAGTAATACCATAAATATTGCCCCCCGCTTCTATCGTAGCCTGACGATGGGTTATCACAATAAACTGAGTATCCTTTGCCATATTGCGGAGGAAGTCGGCAAACCGTATCAAATTCGTCTCATCCAATGACGCATCAATCTCATCTAACAAGCAAAAGGGTGCCGGTTTCAATTGTAATAAAGAAAAGATAAAAGCAATACACGTTAGGGCTCTTTCACCTCCAGAGAGTAAATTCAAGGATTGGCTCCGTTTGCCCGGCATTTTAACCACGATATCTACTCCGGCACTCAGGTCATTAACTGACTCGATATATAAACTGGCATCACCGCCACTGAATATCTCAACAAAGGTTTTTCTGAAATTATCATTGGCCACTTTCATGAATTGCATAAAATTCTGCGCCATAATTTTCTCTGTCTCCTGAAGTAAATTCTCCAAAGAGACTTTCGCAGCAGATAAGTCCTCGGCCTGCTGGTTCAAGAAACCATAGCGCGCATTTATTTCATCATATTCCTTTATGGAATCAATATCAATCGGCCCTAATAATTCTATATTGGTTCGCAATCCTTCAATCTGCGTTTGATATTCTCTAATTTGTCGGGAGGATAATGGACTATAATGTTCCCCGCTATCTTCCGATTGATATTTATCTTTCCATTGGGCATGCAATCCTTCTAATTCGGTTTCCATACGTACTATCTTCATCTCCATGGTCCTAACCTGATCCTGACAGGCGGTCAACTGCTGCTTATGTTGCAAGATTTCCGCATTAACTGTCTCTATATTTTGGCCTATCTCCTCCTCATCCTGGCGGCTAATATCCAGGCTCTCTATAATATTTTGCAACTTTTCCTGTTTTTCCTTGATTTTTTCGGTAGTGACGGCAACCCTTTCCATATGAACATCAACTTCTTTTTGCAGGCGTTCTCGTAAATCATCGGCCTCCCGAACCGATTGCCGGTAAGAATTTCTGACTTGATCAAATTGGGCAATGTTTTGGGCGTTGTTTTCTAATTCCCGTTTTTTCATGGTCAGTTGTTCTTGATGGGATGAATATCGTTCCTTTATTACCCCATAATCGCGCCGGTTTATTTCCAGTTCAGCCTTTATCAGCTCGATTTCATCACCAATAGCATCATTTTCATCCTGATATACCCTGTGGCTGTCTTGCAATCCTTGCTTTTCTTCTGCTGACTCTCTTATGCAATGCTCTAATTGAGATGTCTCCTGGTGATTTATCTCCCATTCCAATTTTAATTTTTCCAGTAGATTCTGTACACGCAGCTCTTCATCCTGAATAATTTTCAACTGAAACTCGACTTCAATCTGTCCATTTTTTGCTTCACTTAACCTGTTATCCAAGGCTTTAAGTTGATTGGATAATTCAGTCGCCGTGGCCCGATTCCTGTCCTCTGATTGTTGCAATGTTGCCAAACTTTGGCGGATACTTTTCTCCTCCTGTTTACGTTGTAGCGGGTTGGATTTATTCTGGTGGTAGGTGCCACCTGTCATAGCCCCGTTAGTATTAATTACTTCCCCTTCCAGAGTGACAATTCGCAAGGGATAGGGAAACTTTTTAAATACCCTCAGTCCGCAATCCATGTCTTGCACCAGCAGCACGCGCCCCAGTAAATATACAACCGCCTTTTCATATTCCCGGTCGTATTTTACTAAATCCCCAGCTAAACCCAGGACACCAGTCTCGGCCAGGATCTCTTGTTTGATTGGGGATTGCATGTTCTGAATCCTCAAGACATCAAGAGGTAGAAATGTAACTCTGCCCCAACGTCGCTTTTTTAAAAATTGGATCGCTTGCCGGGCTGACTCGCTAGTTTCCACTACAACATTTTCCAGGCCTTTGCCCAGGGCAACACTAATGGCCAACTCCATTCCAGAGGGTACCTCAATTAAGTCGGCCACCAGTCCCTTAATCCCTTGCAGGCTCATCTCCCCGCGGTCATACGACTTTAACAGCGATCTAACACCTTCCGAATAACCCGCATAACTCTGCTGCACCTCTGTTAAAACCAGAAGTTTATGTTCCAATTTCAATCGTTCCGAGCTTATATTTTCGTACTCCTGATCTATGACCGTCTGCGAATCACAATATGCTTGTTTTTGAACTTCAGCCCCAGCCACAAGTTTATCCCATTTTTCCTTAGCGATGTACTGTTTATCTTTTTGAGCCCGCAGGTCTACGGCATTTATGGCCAGGATTTTAATCTGCGCCTCGCCTTCCTCCAATCTTATAATTAATCTCTCTTTTTTTTCCTGTGCCTTTTTGATCTTGTGATCCAAAGCACTAATTTCATTCTTTATTTTTGCCTCTCTAGCAGCTCTTTCAAAAACAAGTTGATGGTGTTTTTGAAGAATCTTTTCCTGCTCATTAATAGAACGTTCTAATATGTTGATGTCATGAAATAGTTGTTTCACTTCATCCTGTCTATCCTCATGATGAACACGTTCTTGATTAAAGTCAGCTATTTTAATCTCCATGTCCTTTTCTAATTTTTCCAGCCTATCCGCATACTTTTTACTATCATGGCTGGCAACTTGAATTCTTTCACTGTGGTTCTTAATCCGCTCCTGGCTTAGCTTGATCTCAGACCCCATTCTGTTTAGCCCGCTCTCCAGCTCGTATTTATTTTCTCTTAACTGGCCCAGATATGCGCGTTGCTTTTCCTGCAAGCTCTGGGCATGCTGTAGGCTGGTATTTAATTTTCCCAATCGAGATGTTACTTCGTTCAGATTGGAATGCTTTAATGTCAACTCGGTATTCCGGGTCGATAAATTATCACTTAGTTCCCAAATCCGGTAAGCCATGACCTGCTTTTCCAGATTGTTATGTTCCTCTCGCATAGCAAGATATGCCTGGGCTTTTTGCGCTTTAGTAAAAAGATCAGCCTTACGGTTACGCAGTTCACTCAGAATGTCTTCTACCCGCAGCAGATCCTGGGCAGTTGCCATAATACGTTGTTGAACTTCGTCTCTTTGTTGTCGATATTTCATAGTACCGGCTGCTTCTTCCAACATAAATCTGCGATCAATAGGCTGCCCGTTTAGAACCCTTTCCAACTCACCCTGACTAATAATGGAATATCCCTTTTTCCCCAGCCCGGTATCTGTATAAAGTCTTACGATATCTTTCATTCTTACTTTGGATTTATTAAGGTAGAATTCGCTTTCACCAGAGCGGAAAATTTTACGACTCACAGTCACTTCGCTATATTCAAGTGGTAGATTGCCATCTAAATTATCCACAGTCATATCGACCTGAGCCATACCCAGTGCTTTCTTCTTATCAGTGCCGTTGAAAATTACGTCTTCATTTTTATGCCCCCGCAGATGGCGTACATTAGCCTCACCCAGCACCCAGCGGATAGCATCAACTATATTGCTCTTTCCACAGCCATTGGGACCCACAATAATATTTATACCAGGATTAAGGCTAAGTTCGGTATGGTCAGCAAAGGATTTAAACCCCTTTATCTCCAATCTTTTGAGATACACTTTATACCTCCTGATCATCACCAGTCGCCGGTGATCGATCGCCCCAAGTTATTCCTCGTCAAGCAGCCTGGTCAACCTTTCGTTTAGGCAGGACTATCGTCCCTAATCTCTTCCGTAATAATTAGACACCGGATAGGAAATATCCTTTTCCTGGTAAACTTTTGGTCGGTTCCCTGGAAATATCCCCTTCAGGTGTTGTAAGCTGAAAAAAAGAGCGAAGTCCACCCGGGCTCCACCCTTAGATTGCATGCCTTTTTATACAATCTAATACGAATAGTCATCCTCTATGTCAGGGTACGGTATATTTCATAATAGTGAATTATATAGTCTTGTCGATACCAAGAAACTCCGCGCGGGTCAGCGTGTATTCAGCATCATCGGTTCCTGCTCTGCTAACCCCTACCCAATTGCGAGCCTGAATTTGATTACTTCTTATTTGTAATGAAGCCATTTTAAATTCTTTTTTTAATTCATTAAGGTTACTCTTTTGCTTACCCACCATTTTGGATATATCACGGAAATGGACATATAAATTAATATCAGTACCATAGCCATATTTATCAAAATAGCGCCTTATAGCAACTCGGGCTTGCTGTTTAAATATGCTCTGTTCAACCAGTTCACCAAAACTAGAATGAAAAGGACCCGCCTTGACGACCCCTTCACGGCGTAATTCCTCTCCCGGATATAAACCCATTCTTATTACCCTGATGTTCTCTTTTTGGAAAATCAAGAACATATCCTTACAAATGGATACAGCTTCCTCAAGGCTCAAGGGAATAAAATCGCCCTGCCTCCACATGGTCTCCAACACTGTACCGGCAATCACCAGGGTTGGGTAGATCCGCACCGCCTGGGGTCGCATGGATATCACCTGGCGGGCGGTTTCCATATCTTGAGTATAGCTATCCTGAGGCAATCCGATCATTAACTGTATGCCCAGGTCAAATTGCCGGTCTTTGATTAAGTGAACACTTTTGAAAACATCCTCCGGTCGGTATCTCCGGGCAGATGCTTGCAAAACCCTATCACTTAATGACTGTACACCTAACTCTATCATCTTGACCCCATTATCAGCCAGTAAATCAAGTATTTTTTCATCAATGTAATCCGGGCGGGTAGAGATGCGGATACTTTGCACCCTTCCCTGTTGGAGAAATGGTTGTACTGCCCTCAGGTAACGTAGCTGCTCCTTCCTGTCCACGGCGGTAAAGTTTCCTCCGAAAAAGGCTACTTCCACGCTTGATTCCTCGGGAATGGTATGCAGATATTGCTCGATGGTAGCAACCACCTGGGCAGGATGTGGCACTTCTGGTTGGGCGGCAATCTTTTTCTGGTCACAGTAAATACAATCGTAAGGGCAGCCCAAATGGGGTATAAAAATGGGAATATTATAATGTTTCTTGCTTTGATTTCGCTCGTTCAACTCAATCGTTCCATTATGGTACCATTCTCCAAGGCCTTTCCAGCCGCATTCTGTTCAGCTTCTTTTTTACTTTTTCCCTTTCCGCAGGCCAAGAGTTCATCCTTAAGAAAAACCCCGGCTACAAAGCTTCTCGCATGAGGAGGGCCTGTTTCACTGACTATTTCGTAATGAACATTATCTTTGCTGCGCGACTGAACATATTCTTGTAAACGCGATTTGTAATCCTGATAATCACCCTGGGCGGTCTCATCTATAACAGGCTGCAGGTATTGGAGGATAAATTCTCGCGCATTATCCAGTCCTTGATCCAGGTAAATAGCACCTATTACCGCCTCTACGGTATCGGCCAGGATGGATTTACGACTCCTTCCCCCGGACATATCTTCTCCCCGGCCCAACATCAGGTATTTACCGATATTAATACAATTGGCTATTTCCACCAATGCCTTTTCGCATACAACTCGAGCTCTTATTTGCGTTAAATCACCTTCGGGCTTGTCCTCAAAGTTTCGGTACAGATATTCGGCCACGATGAAATCCAGAACTGCATCACCTAAGAACTCCAGGCGCTGATTATTGCTCACTATACTCTGCTCTTGAGCGTAGGAGGGGTGAATCAGGGCTGTAACCATAAGTTCTTCATCATGAAACTTTATCTGATGATCAACCAGAAAGGTATGGGCTGAGTGTCGATTGTTCATTTCTTCACCTGTTGCATGTATTCGTAGAGAAATGCAACCAGAGCTTCCAGACCAGGGTAATATTCCAGATCATCATCAGGAAACTCAATATCATAGACATCCTCGAGAGCCCTGATGACCTCCACTACATCATCAGAATCAGCTTCCAGATCCGAGAATACCGTATCATCATTAATCCTCTCTAACGGTATATTCAGTTGCTCTGCCATAAACTTCCTTGCTATATCAAGCATCTTATGCATTATGCCATCTCCTGGATTATTTCTTATTATTATATTATAGTGCCTTGCTTAATGCTAGTATTTGGCTCTTTACCATATCCTTGTGCACGCATTGCTCCGCGAGTCTAATCCCATTAAAAACGGCTTCCCGCTTCGAACTGCCGTGACAAACAATACTTATCCCATTAACTCCAAGCAGAGGCGCTCCTCCAACATGACTGTAATCAAATTGTCTAAAAACCGAAGGCAGTCTTCCCAATTCCTCCTGACAGGCCGCACCGATCAACCGAGCAATTCCTTCCATGCTTTTCAATAACAAATTACCGACAAAACCGTCGCACACGACTACATCACTCTTATCAAAAAAAAGATCCCGGCCTTCAACGTTACCTATGAAGTTTAGATCGGCTCGTTTTTGCAGTAGTTGGTAGGTTTCCAAGCTCAAAGTGTTACCTTTGCCCTCTTCCTCACCATTGTTTAGCAAGGCTACCCGGGGATTATCGACGCCAGTTAAAATAGACGCATAAACCCTTCCCAATAGCGCAAACTGCACCAATTGCTGCGGTCTGCAATCCACATTGGCGCCAACGTCCAGAAGCAATGATATTTTCCCTGCTATACCGGGCACTACTGAAACAATGGGTGGACGTTCAATATGTTCCAATCTGCCCAAAATAAGTGTAGCCGCTGCCATCTGGGCGCCAGTGCTGCCACATGACACTATGGCATCGGCTTTTCCCGTCTTGACTAGACGCGTAGCCACTACAATGGAAGAATCCTGCTTTTTGCGCAGAGCTGTCACAGGCTCATTCATCTCCATAATCTGCGTAGCATTAACAATGCTGATTCGATCATGATCATATGTATACTTATTAAGTTCCCTGCTGATGGGTTCTTCCTGTCCCACCAGCACCAGCTGAGTGGTTGAAGATTCAGCCCATTGGATAGCTCCGGCTACTATTTCCTGGGGAGCATGGTCCCCCCCCATTGCATCTACGGCAATTTTCATAAACAGCCTCCTTTGAAATACTCACTGTCGCCTATAGCTGCAGGCACCCCTATAAGGGATTAGAGAGTTCTAAGATGTGAATGCCTTCATGTATTATTAATCTTTCCCGGCATATCACCGTCTATTGGCTCATTTTTTCTTATAATAAAAAAAGTAAGTCCTAGCCAAAAAGCTATTGCTTACTTTTTCTTATCTATTAAAGATAGGTCATTAAATAACATTCTTACCCTTATAAAATCCACAACTCAAACATGCACGATGCGGCAACATCAGATCATGGCACTGCGGGCACGCCACCAATCCAGGGCTATCTATTTTCTTCCATTCAGAACGGCGCTTATTCGTACGGGCATGCGAATGTCTTCTCTTAGGAACACCCATCCATACAACCTCCTTTCTTACTCTAAACTCTTCAACTTCTCCCACCTGGGATCAATAGTATCTTTTTCACAGGAACAAGGGGAAGTGTTTTTATCCTGACCGCAAACCGGACATAACCCCCGACAGTCCTCGTTACATAACGGACATATCGGAATGGCCATAAAAATTACTTCTTCAACGACGGAGCCAATATCCGCCTCATCCCCATTTAGAAAAACAAATCCTTCGTCAGCATTAAACTGCTTACTCCCGGTGATTTCCACAATAGCTACATCGAATTCGGTCTCCAAAGGGCAAGCAACATCTTGTAGACAACGGGAACAGGGTAGTTGGACGACAGTTCGAAGACTACCTCGACCGGCATATATCGTGCCGGTATTCTCCACTACAATTTCAACTTCAACCGGAGACAGAAATTTACCACCTAATTCAGATAGAAAATCATCATTCCCCCCGGTTTGCAGACAAAAAGCTTCGCTTCCCATCGGATGTGTTTTTAGCCTTCTAAGATCGAGTTTCATCGTTTACACCTCATGAGAACAACAACATTCTAATTATAGTCCGCATCTAATATTATTGTCAATAAATGCGTGCGCTATTTATATGTTTTATGCCTTAAATGGTGGTTGTACCTACCTTGTCCACGAGCTGAGCAAGCTAATACTTTTACCATACTTCTGGGAAAGCTGTCTGAGTGTAAAGTCCTTCCATCCGCACTTTATGTCCTTCCTCCATCTGGGCCAAACTTGCAAATATTTTCTGCTTTTCAGGATCGTTGGTAGCAACAGCAAGGTTATTATAAGTTTTCATGGCCTCTTCTTCCTTCTTCATGGCAAGAGCAATTGCATCAGCGGGTTTCATGTCAAGGGATAACTTAGGTAGTTCCACCGCTTCTGAGATTTTGTAGTCTGCTCCTGCAGAAAACGAGAAATTTTGAATCTCCTTTTCCTTTATCGACTCTAAAGAAACCTGATGGCCTTTCTCTTCATTAGCAAATTCCTCAAATAGCTTTTTCAGGTTGGGATCAGATACCTTGGCTGCAACCTCCTGATAGAATTCATACGCCTCAACCTCGGCAGCGATAGCCATGTCCATAATGCTCTTAAATTTCTTCTTTTCCATGTTTATTACTCCTTTATTTTAATATTAGTATTGTCAATTAGGACAATAAATAAAGCTCAATGGTTTGCACAGATATTCTATCCCTTAATCCTGACTTTAAGATTAGTATCGATGGCTGAAACCCCTGCGAGCGAATTAATCCTTTTGCCCGTTGGTATCCCCCGACGGAAGAAAGGCTCTTTCCATTATAGGGAGTGATTATAGTTCAGCAACTATTCGGCCTATTTCACCTAAATCGTAGTCCCCCAGTCCCTGTAGCTCTGCTTTGAATTCCTGGGATCGTATGATTTCCAGAACCGCTTGAAACTGAGGTTTATCAATATTTTCTTTTTTCATGACCAGTTCATACCTTTCCTTTTGCAAGGGAATAAAATCAATCCCCTTCACCTGCAAAGATGCCTTTTCATTTCCCAGGCCTAGATCGGCTTCTCCGCGGGCCACCGCACTGGCTACAGCTAGATGTGAATACTCCTCCTTTTCATAGCCCTTGATTAATTTACTATCCAACTGCAAACGGCGCAGTTGTTCATCGAGCAGAACCCTGGTACCGCAACCCTTTTCCCGGTTTATCATTCTTATATCCGCTCTGGCCAAGTCCTGCCAATCTTTAATGCTTTTGGGGTTTCCATTTGGTACATAAAATCCCTGCGCACGGATAGCCAGATGAATAATTATAACCGGAATGCCTGGCAAAAGGTGCCGAACATAAGAAATATTATACTGTTGCGAATCCCCATCCCAGAGATGAATCCCCACCAAATCAGCCTTTCCATGGTAAAGCGCAGACAACCCGGAGAAACTGCCTACCTGAGAGCGGAAAGCTCGTATGGAATTGATACGAGCTTCCAGGTGACGAGCTAAAATATCCAGGATTAAGTCCTGGCCGCAAATCATCAGACTTGCCGCCTGCAACTCCACTTCCGCAACCGGAGAAGTTGACCCCGGGGTTTTAATATCTACCTGGGGAAGTGGGTCATTCTGATGAGGAAACTCAAAGTTCTTGCCCTGCTGGCGGTAAATTTCTATATCCCGGGGATCGATCCGTAGTTTTCTGCCAATCCGAAAGGCCGGAAGTTCGCCGCGTTTAATCATCTCGTAGACTGTATTTTTGGCAATCTTTAATATCGCGGCTACTTCTTCGGGGGTTAGTGATATATCATCATGCACAGTAATTACCTCCAAAACTTCTTGCTTATCATTTTACCATAGGCTAGAATATTAGCATAATCACGTTATGTACATTCCTGTCTATTTTTGTTTAGGAGGGACTAGTCTTGATTTATTGTCGGGACTGTTTCCCGACATTTAGTCTGCTTATATCCATTTATGTTCGCAACTTAACCTCAGGGCTATTTTTCCATTCAACATCTCAGACAAGAAGCCGAATGGATTGCGTAAATATTCTGTTAAAGGAGGGGCGTTGTCAGTATTGGCTAATCTTTTCTAAATTTGTGAGGAGGGAAATAACATTGAAAAGAATTTTTATTTTGTTAGGAATTATGCTTTTAACAATCGCGACTGTAACCGGATGCAACAATGGCAAGCAAGCAGTTGATACACCTAAAGCAGAACCAGTTAGCCTGACCATAGCCGCAGCAGCCAGCCTGCAGGATGCCGCCCAGGAACTCAAAACCATCTATACTGATAAACATCCTGATATTCAAATCACCTATACCTTTGCTTCTTCCGGAACATTACAAAAACAGATTGAAGAAGGGGCCCCGGCAGATCTTTTTATTTCCGCTGGCAAATCCCAAATGGATGCCCTGGTTGATAAAAAGCTGATAAAGGATGACTCCCGGCAAAATCTTTTGGGAAATGAATTGGTTTTAATCGCCAAAAAAGACAGCAATATCAGTAGTTTTGAAGATCTGACCGATAAATCGGCAGCCAAAATCAGTATCGGCACCCCGGAAACAGTCCCGGCCGGAAAATATGCCAAGGAGACTTTGACAACCATGAATCTGTGGGATAAAGTTCAGCCCAAGCTGGTTATGGCCAAAGACGTGCGCCAGGTTCTGACCTATGTAGAAACCGGCAACGTAGATGCCGGCCTGGTTTATCGCTCAGATACGGTCCAAATGAAAGAGAGCAAAATTGTGGCTACCGCCCCGGCAGGTTCCAGCAAACCCATTGTATACCCCATGGCCGTTATTGCCAGCAGCAAGCATCCTCAGGAAGCAGCCGATTTCGAGGCTTTTCTGGCCAGCGATGAAGCCATGCAGGTATTTATTAAATACGGCTTTACCGCCTTGCCAAAATAGTCTGTTAGTACCTTATTATGATATTCCATGTACAAGATTGGTTTCCGGTACTCCTTTCGGTTCGAGTAGCCTTTATTGTAGTATTTATAGTTGCCTGTACCGGGCTGCCTCTGGCTCGTTTAATGGCTCGTCGGGATTTCTATGGCAAGGATGTGCTGGAATCATTCATCACCTTGCCTCTGGTTTTGCCACCATCAGTTATAGGTTATGGCCTGCTAATTATGATTGGTAAGAATGGTCTTATAGGGCAATACCTGGGCAGCCTGGGCATAAGCATAATCTTTACCTGGTGGGCGGTGGTTATGGCTTCCACCGTGGTTGCCTTCCCTTTGATGTATCAGGCTGCCAAAGCAGCCTTTGCCAGTGTGGATATTAACTATGAGAAAGCCGCCCGGACCCTGGGAGCCGATGAATTGAGAATCTTTTTCACCATTACTCTCCCCCTGGCCTGGCCTGGCATCACGGCAGGTCTGGTGTTGGCCTTTGCCAGAGCCCTGGGGGAATTCGGCGCTACCCTTATGGTGGCTGGAAATATACCTGGACAGACTCAGACTATACCCCTGGCCATTTATTTTGCGGTAGAATCAGGCGACGACCTGACCGCCCGGACCCTGGTGGCAATTATTACCGTTTTCAGTTTTTTAGTTATTTTTTGGGTTAACCGCTGGGCCAAAAAGCAGCGGCATTAATATGTTTGTGGTGATGTATGGTGTTAAAGGCTCGCTTTAGTAAAAAATTATGGTATTTTGACCTGGAAATTAGCCTGGAGTTGGGAAACCAGATTCTGGTCTTGTGGGGTGCGTCGGGCTCTGGCAAAACTACTGTCCTGCATTGTTTGGCCGGATTGCTAAATCCATCGAAAGGCTTCATCCAACTAAATGATCGCCTGCTTTATTCCTCATCCGAAAAGGTAAATATAGTGGCGCGTCATAGAAATATTGCTTATCTTTTTCAGGACTATGCCCTTTTCCCCCACAAGACAGTAAAAGAGAATGTATACTATGGCCTAAAATGCCACAAATCATCTGGCCGGAGTTCTACCCTGGATCCGCTCGAGTTGTTAGAGTGGTGTGGGGTAAAACATTTGCAAGAACGTTATCCACGGCAGTTATCTGGAGGTGAACAGCAAAGGGTAGCCCTGGCCCGTGCCCTGGTGTTAGAACCTCAAATGCTGTTGCTGGATGAGCCTTTCAGCGCTTTGGATAAGGATAACAAGATAATTCTGAGGCAAGAAATAAAAAGGTTGCATGAAAAATGGCAGATTCCTTTCGTACTGGTTACCCACGATGAAGAAGATGCCAGTTTTTTAGGGGATAAAATAATCGGAATAGAGAAAGGCCAGATACACGAAATTGTAGTATAATGAGCTGCTACTATCACATAGCATAATAACCTTGGCCTTTTCCATTTCCATATCCAACAGGCCTCCAGGGATGAATACATCACCTTCTGGGGATAATTCCATCTGGCTCAATCGCTGAGCCGAACCAGCAAAATTATAAATTAATTTAACACCAGCGGCTTATCAACAACTTGCCCAAAGCACCTTCCTGATAATTATCCATAAGCCGCCATCTGTCTGGTTTACTTCAAAGTCTGGGATTTCCGCCTGCCGTAATACTTCTCTATATTTGTCCGCGTTATTTCTTGACATCCTTTGCTTAACTTTTTCTGGCCATTTTGGATCTTGAGCCGTCATCTGGATATCAATCTGTTTTTTTAGCTCGGGAGTTCCAAAACCACCTCCGATGTAAGCTATACCCCCGGGAGCCAGTACCCGGTAGATTTCTTGCAGCGCTTGGGGCTGGTTTTCCCAGAAAAATATGGAACCTCGACTTATAACCAGATCTATCAGTTGATCATTTATAGGAATGGCATGGACGTCACCCTCCATCATTTGTACCCTTGATTCCAGGCCCTCATTAATAATGTTTTGTTTGGCAAGCCCCAGCATATCTCGAGATTCATCAAATAAACAAACAGATAATTCAGTAATTCTAGCCAGGGCCACGCCCAGGTAGCCTCCACCGCAGCCTATATCCATACAGGTTCCGCTGGTTATACCCGTCTTTGCTTTAATTTGTTGGGCAATTACCGGATAAATGGGGGCAAATATTCCCCGAGCAATCTCATCATACTCGGCTGCGTTGATCTGCATTTTCATACCTCCCAGAACTTTAATAACTTAACGATCTTATTGGCTTACTGATTAGATACTGATAAACAGTAAAAAGCGCCAATGGGCGGTGACTTATTCTTCGTCCTTCTATTCGCTCATCTATTTTAATGGAGGGAAGTCTTAAGCAAGCTTTTGGCATCCTGGTCGCTTAAGTCAACATGATAGAACAAATGATAGAAATCCTTTACCTCTTTTACCATGTCTGGTTTATAAATGTCCGGGTATAATGTAGCAGTAAGCCATTTCAAGCCTATAAACCGGTTTACCGAAGGCGGCCGGTCAAACCAGTTGAAAGGATAATTGGGAATTTCATATACTTTTTGGTTTTTAACTGCGCTGATGTTTTTCCAGTCCGGACTCGTAAGTATTTGATCATAGGCACCACCCCGGTCGGTACCCCAGGACAGAATTACATCGGGATTCCATTTCAAAACCTGCTCTAAAGACACGTTGCTCATACCGCCTCCACCCTTGGCTTCAACATCAGCAACATTTTGCGCATTTACAATATTTAGAAGCAATGCGTGAGCTGAGGTTTTAGGTTCAGTCGCCAGTCCTTTCGGACCTTCGGCATAATATACTCTCACTTTCTTTTCTTCCGGTATAGTTTTGGTTACTTCCACGATCTCCTGCATGGTCTTATTATAATAAGCTATTAGTTCCTTGGCTCGGTCTTCAACTCCCAGCATCTGTCCTAAAAAGGTAAGTGTTTTTTCAGTACTATTAATATCACCGTCAAGCACTATTACGGGTATATTAAGCTGCTGCTGCAGTTTATCCGCCGAGCTTTTTGAAGTATCACTGAGCGCATCAGGCCCTATAGAAAATATAACATCCGGTTTGGCTTTCACCAGTTCTTCAGTATTTATCTTGGCATTCATTTGTAAACCGCCCAGATAGGGGAGCTCTTTTACCTGTGGAAGCAGGTACTTTTTTTCATTATCTGAGAGTTGCATTGACGATCCTGCCATCTTCTCGGGTGCCATGGTATATACCATGATCATACCGATAGGGCTGGTGTAATAGACTTTTTCAATATTGGCAGGAATGGTTACCGACCTTCCGGCATGGTCGATTATGGTTTGTTCCGTTGGCTGAGCCGGTGGAGTCTGAGTGATTTTTTTACTGCTACAGCCAGTAAATAGCGTGCATATCAGTATAAACATCATTGTTGCTATAATTGCTGTTTTGACTTTCCCTCGTTTAAACATTTTTAAACATCCCCTTAAAATTTAAGATATTACCATTTATCGCTCTCAACCTAACTTTGAACCACCCCTGAATGAATTCAGAGGAATGCGGCACTTAACAAGCTTCGAAGGTTTAGGGACAGGAATGCAAACCCGGATGGTTCTATTGTCCGGCAGCTTCATGCCGTTGATTTTAACATCGATGTCGTACATATCCTTCATCGATTTCTCAATAATAGTTTCCTCGGGAGTACCTATGTCTAAGAGTCGGCCCTTTTTCATCAAAACGACTTTATGAGCACAGAAAAATGCCTGATCTGGGTCATGGGTTACCATAAGTATACTTATCCCTTTTTGGGAAAGATGCCGCATGTGTTCAAGAACTAAATGCTGCTTGCCAAAGTCCAGACTGCTGGTGGGCTCATCCATTATCAGAATTTTAGGCTGCTGGGCCAGAGCCCGAGCAATCAGCACCAGTTGCCTTTCGCCGCCGCTTATTTTGGTGTAAATCTTATCTTTTAAATGACTGATATTAAGCTCCTCTAGCGATTCCAGGGCTATTCTTTCATCCTCTTTACCGGGTACGGCCAAACTAGATATATAACAGGTTCTCCCCATAAGAACAACGTCAAAAACCTTGAACGGAAAAGGTGGGGTATGGGCCTGGGGAATATACCCCATAATTTGGGCTAGCCTGGTTAGGGACAAGTATCGGATGTCTTCTCCATCTATAAGAATAGACCCTGAAGACGGGGATAATAGCCCGAGGATATTTTTTAACAAGGTCGTTTTTCCACAGCCATTGGGACCCAGCACACAAAGAAATTCACCGCCTTCCAGATTAAAGGAAAGATCATGGATAACCTGGCTGGGGCCGTAACTGTAGTTGACGTTTCTAAGCTCCAGCACCCTTTCGCCCCCTGACATTATTTTTGAGTACTCTGATATATACTGATTTTTAGTGCTATTTCCACCCCCTAACATTATTTTCAAATATTATGATGAAAAACGGCACTCCCAGCAGTGCTGTGAGTATGCCCAGAGGAACTTCTACCGACCCCAGGCAACGGGCTATATCGTCGACCAATAATAAATAGGTGGCTCCTAATATACCGGTTACTGGCAGGAGCGTTCTATAGTTAGGACCTACTATAGAACGTGCTAGATGGGGAACCACTAATCCAATCCATCCGACCATGCCACAAATAGAAACCGATGCAGCAGTTATCACTGTGGAGCTAATAATTACGATGAATCTTAACCTCCGCGTATTAATCCCTAAAGTACGGGCTTCTTCTTCACCAAACGCTAAAACATTTATTCTCCACCTGACAATAAAAAGGGGTATAAAGCCTATTAACATAGGGATAATAATGCTTGCAATATCCCTCTTATCTACTGATGATAAGCTTCCCATCAACCAAAAGGTAATTTCCGGCAGCTTGTCATTGGCATCAGCAAAATATTTTATGGCACCAGTACCAGATGAAAAAAGAGTACTGATAAGTATACCGCCGAGAACCAGACCTAGAGTAGGATCGTAATCCAGATGCTTATTTATCAGGCAGGCTAAAAGTACGGCGATCAGCCCGAAAACAAAAGCAGAAATCTGTATTACATATACAGATTGAGATAAAAATATAGCCAAACAAGCACCAAACCCGGCACCAGCAGAGGCACCCAGGATATCCGGAGAAACCAGAGGGTTCTTAAACATCCCCTGATAGGCGGCTCCGGCAGTAGAAAGGGCGGCCCCGACCAGCATACCTGCTATGATACGCGGTAACCTGATATTGAATACTACCGTGTCCAAATTGCTTGCCTGGGCGGTACTGCTACCAAAATAATGCACGTAAAGTGTTGATAAAAGCTGGGATACTGGTATCCCATAGCGCCCTATTGCAAATGAAAAAAGGAAAGCTACTATCGGTACTAGAACAAGTAGGATTACTCGGATAAATCCTAAATCTAACCATTTAAAATATTTACTCATTAGCTTCTTCCCAGTCAACGGCGATATCAACGCCTTATACAAACCATTTGTCCGCCCTGCTTGAACACCTTGGTTTTGCCGCCTTCCCGACCAGCTTGCCAACATGATTTTTCATCTAAAATAACCATCCCCGCCATGGCTTCTACCCCGTAATTGAAAAGAATGGGGGTTATCGGGACGCTGGGCCCAACCAGAATGGTTTTGGCACTTCGGGACAGTTCGAGCAGCCGCGGCATGGTCTTATTGATAAAGGCGGTACCTGTTATAAAGACATAATCTTGCAGAGGAAGTATGTATTCACTGGCCGGGTCTGGATAATCTCCGGACTGTGGTACTCTTTCAATAACAGATAGATGGCATGTTCTGCTGAGGGACTCAATGTTGGGGAAATGGCCGATTACGGCAACCCTTTTACCGGCAATTTCCGGCAAGAATTGGCTAAACGCGTTGGCCTCATCCGCCTCCATCATTTTAGTAACATCCCAGCCGGTAGTCGCCATAATGTTGCCGGGGGTATTTAATACCGAGTTGATGGCGGCCATACCCAGGGAGGCCTGAAGCATATTCCACGATTTACCATAAGCCGCCAAATCTTTGAGCGGCATACCGATAATGTTGGTAAGCTCCTTCCCTATCTGACCTCCTTTTAAGGTCATGGCAGCTCCCAACCCCTTTTCCGAGCGAATCAGAGTCCAGTGGAGACCGACCATACAATCTAGTACGAATAAATCCTCCGGTATCAAATCAATTAGCTCATCATATATTTTCCACACTGTTGGTACCCCATTTCTTATAGCTTTTCATAATATGCGCCGTTAGCACAGGCACGGCACAAGGTCTGACTATTAACCACAAGCTCCCTGCCATCCATGATGTTTTCGCCACAGCTTTCGCATTTTACTCTACTTAGAGGCTTTCCAGGGAGGTCTTCCGGTTTCAGGTTTACGCTTACCGCTTCAAATTTGAATAAGTCCTCATCAGGTATGGAATTCCAGAACCCAACTATGTCACCACTTTCTGGAGCTCTTTGCGAGGCTGATACCACGATTCTGATTCCTTTTTTACTATTCATATCTATAAAGGTTGCTGCCATTTTGCCATAATCAATCCACTTCAAGCGCCTTTTCCCCAGGGAACAGCCGGTAACTGAATATACAGCATCCGCTATACAGCGATCCGCTTCCACATATACGAGAAAATCACGGTTTTGAGCAGGATCTGCAATGCCCAGATAATTAAGTCCAGCTCGGGCTATTCTCACCCCCAGGACAATACCGTGGCATATGTGACCGTGAAAATCATGGGCCCTTTCCAAATCCTCCTCAAAATAATTCATCATGTTTTTCAATCTCCTTATTAACTTGTTTTATGGCAACAAAGCCTCCAGGACGTCCGTATTTAACGGCTTGTATTTCCGCCACTGCCGCCAGGGCTATTTCTGCGGCTAGCTCTCCTCCTAAATCAAGGCCAATCGGTATATGAACCCTACTAATTAGCTCCTCTGAAATTCCCAGTGCTTGCAGCCTGCTTAAATAGGCGGTTACCTTCCGTTTATTGCCCAGCACCCCTATATACCTGGCCGGGGAATTAATAACCACCTGCAAGGCCGGCTCATCAAATTCATGGTTGTAAGTTACTAAAACTATACTGGTGGTTTCGGTAATTTCATAAGCCCTAAGCAGTTCAACAACATCCCCCCTAAGCAGTTCACTGGCTTCCGGGAATCTTTCCCGGGTAAGCGTATCGGCTCTATGATCAATAACGGTTATGTTGTAGCCCAAGATTGCGGCGATTTTATAAATATTTAAAGCAACATTACCCGAACCGGCAATTACTAATCTGTCATCATTAAGGTCTAACTCCAAGTCGACTACCTCCTTTTGTTTACCAGGGCTTTAGGTTCTTTCTTACCGACGTATAACAAATTAATTGACCCGTTAATCGAAAACTAAAGGGATGCCACCAGCCAGCATCGGTATTGCGGCTATGTGGACATCCCCCGGAGTGATGGCGGCAAAAACTGATATTGCTCCCCATTGCTTATGGACCAGAATGTTTAGGTAGTTATTGCAATTATTAGATAAACAAAAATGGACTAAACTAATCTCATAAGGTTGTAACATCATTATGCAAGCACATTAATTGGCACCGTCATTTATATGACTCAATATAACTAATCATAACATCACTATACTAAATTATAATGAATTATATATTTTATGTCAATATGTAAAGTTTTAGAAAAACTTCTGTTTTAAAGTAGGATAAAAGCATGTTAGAGAAAAACTTAATCTCTAAAGGGAGCCTAAAGGAAATTTCAAAAAGGCGTGATTAAACACTTCTGATCACCAGCGTATTAATTTTTTGGGGGTATAAGATAAACATCATTAACCGTAAACAGGGACAAGGAACAGACCCGTTGAGCTTGTTAAATCGAGCCTGTTCCTTGATTAATTAGTCTATATTATTCTTTTCTGTAGATACTACCCTAATTTGGCGTTATATTCCGGCCTGAAATTCTTTAAGGTAGTCAGTACCGGTCCGGGTGCTGCCTGGCCTAAACCACAAAGGCAAGCTCTGGTCATAACCTGACCTAGTCTTTCCGAAAGTGCGATATCTTGAGCAGTTCCCTTACCACTATTAATTTTCTTCAAAATCTCGTGCATTCTCTTGGTACCTTCTCTGCAAGGGGTACATTTACCGCAGGATTCGTGTTCAAAGAATTTGGTGATCCTCTCAATGACATCCACCAGATCTGTGTCCTCGTCCATTACGAAAACTGCTCCTGACCCCAGAGTGGCTCCGATTGCCAGCATGGAATCAAAATCCACCGGTGTATCCAGCAATGATTCCGGGATAAATCCACCTGACGTTCCACCGATTTGTACGGCCTTGAATTTCTTGCCGCCTGCCATGCCGCCCCCCATTCCGAAGACTACATCACGAATGGTAGCATTGGTAGGAAGTTCAAAAAAGGTCTTGTTTACAACATCTCCTGTCAAAGTAAATACTTTAGTTCCGGGATATTTGGCAGCTCCTATACCCTTAAACCAGTCTGCTCCTTTTTCCAGGATTACTGGAACATTGGCATAGGTCTCAACATTGTTCACTACGGTTGGTTTTCCCCATAAGCCTGCTACCCCCGGGAAGGGAGGTTTAAAACGGGGCTCGCCCCGGTGGCCCTCAATTGATTCTAAGAGTGCGGTTTCTTCGCCGCATACATAGGCACCAGCGCCCATTCTTACCTCAATATCGAAACCGCCCAAAACTCCCTTGGATTTAGCCTGCGCAATGGCTTGATTTAGAACATCGACCACATAAGGATATTCGCCCCGACAATAAATGTATCCTTTGTCAGCCCCAATCGCATAACCACATATAGCCATTCCTTCCAGGAGCGAATGGGGGTCGCTTTCCATTATGATACGATCTTTATAGGTACCTGGCTCGCCTTCATCGGCATTGCAGACCACATATTTCTGGTCGGCAGGGGTGTTGTAACTGAAGCTCCATTTCATGCCGGCATTAAAGCCAGCTCCACCGCGTCCCCGCAGGCCCGAATCTTTCACTTCATCTATGACTTGCAACTGACTGAGACCGCGTGCTTTAGCCAGTGATTGATATCCACCGGCATTGATATAATCGTCTATTTTGAACGGATTAATTTTTCCATAATTACGCAATACTATACGCATCTCTTCGGCCATCATATACCCTCCTTTCGTCTTTATTTATAGCCGGCTAAAATGCCAGGTATACTGTCTGCATCTACATCGCCATACGGCTTACTATTGATAGTTATCACCGGAGTTACCTGACATTGTCCCACACACTCGGTAAACTCCAGGGTAAACTTGCCATCGGGCGTTGTCTCACCCATCTTGATGCCCAATTCCTTTTCAAGAGCAGCCACTACTTTATCAGCGCCGGCCACATGGCAAGGAGCACTCTCACAAATGCGTATTACGTTTTTGCCACGTTTGCCCACTTTTAAATAAGAATAGAAAGTCGCCACCCCATAAGCTCTGGCTTTCGATATATCAAAGGCTTGCGCAGCGGCTACTACTGCATCTTCCGGTATATAACTATATTCTTTTTGAATAGCATGGTACGCTTCAATAATGCCCCCGGGTAGATTCTGGTATGCGCTGATAATCTCCTTGTAGTCTGCCATTATTCATTCACCTCCTATTATGCTAAATGATCACCAATCGATATACACCCATTGGTATTAGAGTTTTTATCCTTAGCTTCTTTTTATAAGTAACCTTAATATATGGAGTTTAGCAGTAACATCGATACATCCTGCCCTGCTTCTACAGGAGGACTTCCTGCGGGCATATCAATAAGGGCGTTGCAATCGACCAGCGAACGTATCATACTGGGTTTTTGTCCAGGCAGTACGGTAACCTTCCAGCCCTCTTCATCCCAACTTGCGTGACCCCGTATGAAGCGCCGAGAGCCAGTTTTCTTGGCAAAGCCGTTTATACACCTGGCTTTTAGGCCTCTCCTATACGGTATCAACCCCTGCATGGCACGCAACACCGGAGACGTAAAAAGTTGGTACCCTACCGCGCAGGCGGCCGGATTTCCCGATAAGGCAAAAAGCAGACGGGAATTCCAGATAGAAGCTCCCGTATGACTTCCTGGTTGAATAGGTACATCCCAATATAGTATCTCTGCTCCTAATTCCTCCATTAACAAGCGGGCTTCATTACTGTCTTCAGCATAGGTCCCCCCGGTCATAATCAGGATGTCCGCCTGTTCAATCAATTCTGTAACAACTGTTTTTACTGAAGTCTCATTTTTACCTATTATTTTTATTGAGACTGGCCAACCGCCATCTTGCAGCACCAACGCTGACAGTAATGGGCCGTTGCTGTCTCGTATTTGTCCTGGCTCTGGTGTCAACTGCCAGGGAATAACATGTCTGCTCAGGCAGAGAACTGCCACCCGGGGTTTCCGGAAAACAGCGATCCTGGTCTTACCATAGGCGGCCAGTAAACTTATATCTCCCGGCGTTAATACTGACCCACAACCCAGGAGTTGATTACCCTTAACATAATCTTCACCAGCTTGTTTTATATTGTTGCCTGGCTTAATTACTTCCATCGAGAGCAGATAAGTGTCCTGAATCTCCACTTTTTCATGGGGTACAACTGCCCTGCTTCCAGCGGGCAGATCTCCCCCGGTCACAACTCCCATAGCCTGACCCGGCTCCAGAGAAACTGAGGGGATCTCTCCCAGACACAGATGCCCGGTAATAAAGTATTTAGCTGCCCCCATCGGGTTTTCATCAGCAACCGCATATCCATCCACCGCTGACTGACGATTGGACGGAAGATCACTATCTGCATTCAAGTCCTCTGCGCAGACCCGTCCCACTGCCTCCAAAATGGATACATATTCATCTTCTAAACGCTGGCTATGCTTGAGAAGCTCTATTTGTACTTCTTCTAAACTGGCATCAACTAACACCCGCATATCCTCCATTCTGAAAACTAGGTAGCTTTACCAAAGGGACACTGGGGAAAATGACAAATCTGGCACTCTTCACACAGGCCTCCATGCCCCATAGCCACAATATCCAAGCGGTTTATTATATCTCCGCCAAATATGCGCGGCAACAATAGATCCAGAGTAGTTTTGCGACTAAATAAGGCTCCTCCAGGCACACCGCATATGGGCACATGTCCCTGGTAAGCCAGCATAAACTGCGAACCGGGTAGAATTGGAGCTCCATAAAAAACCACCTCAGCTCCCGTGTCCCGTATTCCCTGAGGGGTGGCATCATCGGCATCAACCGACATACCCCCGGTAACTACGACTAACTGAGCACCTTCAGCGATAAAGTTTTGAATTTCTCTGGTAATCAGGTCAGGGTCATCTGGAACGATAACCTGTCCCATCCAGCGTCCTCCAAAGGGGGCAATCTTCTGACGTATAATTCTGGCAAAACCATCTTTGATTCGGCCGCTGTTTACCTCTGTACCGGTTGTAACCACCGCTACCCATAATGGTACAAATGGCTTTATCATGAGCATCGGCATTGACCCCGCACAGATTTCTTCGGCCTCTTCAATTATGCTGCGCTCCACCGCAACTGGAACCACCCTGGTTCCTGCTACTGTCTGCCCCCCAATTACCACCCGATCATTATGCAGAGTGGCAAAAACTATCTCGTCCAGGTTATTGATTTGATTCAGCCTCTCGACCTGTACTTTGAGAAGCCCATCGTGATCGGCCCAGATGTTAACTCGGCCCTGATTGGGTTCAGTCCAGGTAAGACCGGGCCCAACCGCCAACTTAGCCAACCTCAATGCGGCTTCATCCTCATGGATTAATTTTTCATCTGGCTCCCAGATATAGATGTGCTCTTTTCCCATATCCTTTAATTTAGGTATATCTTCATTGCTTATGATCTGTCCTTTACGAAAGGCCCGGTATTTTTCACGTCCAGGAACAATTTTGGTAATATCATAGCCCAGCATCATACCCACTGCTTCATCTACCGCTACCTTACGCATTGACTGACCTCCTAAAGCTTTTCAATCTTTACTGCCGCAACCTTATACTCACCTGTTCCGGTAATAGGATCCAGATGATCACTGGTAAGGGCATTAGTCGGGGTAGCATTATAATGGAAGGACATCCATATTACCCCTGGCAATACTCTATCGGTCACCTTCACCTGGGTTATCGCTTCACCCCGTCGGGAGGTTACTTTAACCTGGCTGCCGGTTTGCACGCCTAATTTTTTAGCATCTACCGGGTTAAGTTCCGACATTTCCTTATTCCATATACTGCTGATCCCTTTGGAATACGGTGTAGTTACGTTATAATGTTGTAGTATTCTGCCGGTGGACAGCAGGAACGGGTATTCTGCATCGGGCATTTCACCTGCTGGTATATGCTCCGAAGGCTGGAACGAGCCAAGACCGCGGGTAAATTTGCCGACATGCAGGACCGGTGTACCTGGATGTTCAAGGGTTGGACACGGCCATTGTATGCTGTTCTGTTGGTCTATTCTATCGTAATTGATACCAGCCATGGAGGGTGACAGGGAAGCCATCTCATCCCATATCTCTCTGGGGCTTTCATAGTTCATAGGATAGCCCATTCTGGTAACCATCTCACAAATGGTCTGCCAGTTGGCCTGACCGGGGATAGGTTCAATAGCCTTACGAACCCTTTGGACGCGCCGCTCGGTATTGGTAAAGGTACCATCGCACTCAGCAAAACTGGCCGCCGGCAGAATTACATCCGCATATTGAGCAGTTTCAGTTAGGAAAAGCTCCTGAACGACCAGGAATTCAAGTTTCTCCAGAGCACCACGGATATGATTGGCATCTGGATCAGTTAAAACCGGATTCTCACCCAGGATATACATGGCTTTCACTTTGCCATCATGAGCTCCAGCAAACATTTCCGGAATCTTAAGTCCCACTTTGGCAGGCAGAGTCGCCCCCCAGGCTTGCTCGTGTTTTTCCCGGGCAGCGTCTACGCCTACGCCCTGGTAACCTGAAAATACGTTAGGTAAGGCGCCCATATCACAGGCACCCTGAACGTTATTCTGGCCGCGCTGCGGGCAGACTCCGGTTCCCGGGCGACCCAGGTGTCCGGTTAACATAGCCAGATTGGCACAGCTCATAACGTTGCGGGTTCCACATATATGCTCGGTAATACCCAGGGTGTAGAATATCATGGCTTTATCCGTAGTGGCATAAAGCCTGGCTACCGCATACAGGTCATCTACAGAGAGGCCAGTCAAGTCTGCAACTCTCTCCGGGGTATAACTTTCCACAATGGCCTTGAGTTCTTCATAATTCTCGGTACGTTCCTCTATGAATTTCTTGTCTTCAAGGCCTTCTTTAATAATTATGTGCATTAGTCCATTAAGAAGAGGTATATCGGTACCTGGCTTCAGACGCAGCCAATAATCAGCTTCATCTACCAGGTCGATATGACGTGGATCACATACTACTAATTTAGCTCCGTTACGAGCTGCCTGTCTCATCTTATAACCAATAACCGGATGAGCTTCGGTAGGATTGGTACCGATCAGAAACATGAGCTCGGCCTCATTGGTAATATCACTTATCGGGTTTGTCATAGCGCCGCTTCCAAAAGTAGTGGCCAGACCGGCCACGGTAGGCGCGTGTCAGGTGCGAGCGCAATGATCCACATTATTGGTTCCCATTACCGCACGGCTGAACTTTCCAACTAAGAAGTTTTCCTCATTGGTACAGCGAGCTGAACTAAGGGCCGCAAAGGAATCGGGGCCATATTTGTCCTTGATTGCTTTAAAACGCTCAGCAATTAAATCATAAGCTTCATCCCAGGATGCCTGTTCAAATTGTCCATTCTTTTTAATTAAAGGGGTGGTAAGACGGTTTTCGTTATAGATATAATCCCACCCAAAGCGTCCTTTGACACATAAACTGCGTCCATTAACCGGGGCGTCCGGGTTGGAAAGCACACCAATGACTTTCTTGTCTTTTACGGCCAGGTCGAAATTACAACCCGTACCGCAGAATGGGCAGGTAGTTCTGACCCGTTCTATGTCCCAGCGGCGAGCAACGCCTGACATGGTCTTTTCAGTTAAGGCTCCGGTAGGGCAGACCGCTACGCATTGTCCACAGAAAACGCAATCTGAATCGATATAAGGTACATCCCCAGCCGTGGTTGCCTTGCGGCGGAAACCTCGGTTTAAGTAGGACAGATTATCTGCACCGGTCATTTCTTCACAGGCTCTCACACAAGCACCACATAGAATACACTTGTTCATATCGCGAATGATAAACGGATTGCTATCGTCAATAGCATAAGTGTGCTTTTCGCCTTCAAAAGGACTTTCCTTCACACCATACCGATAAGCATACTCTGCCAATCTACAGTCGCCCATTTTATCACATGTCATGCAATCGAGGGGATGATTGGCAATCATTAATTCCAGAATCGTCCGTCTCGCCTCCACTACTGCGGGCGATTCGGTGTGCACAACCATTCCCTGCATTACCGGGGTTACGCATGAGGCGGGCAAAAGGCGATTGCCTTCTACTTCAACCACACATAAGCGGCATGCGCCCAGTTTGCTTAGCTCTGGATCGTAACACAACCTGGGGATATTAATACCTGCACTTTCGGCAGCCTGGAGTACCGTACTCCCTGCCGGGGCTTCAACCTCCTTTCCATCGATGATAAGTTTGATTAGTTCCACTCCCATCACTCCTTTCAAAATACATCACCTGCCACGCAGGCAGAAAACTAAAACCTCCAGCCAAGGCTGGAGGTAAGGGTAACTGCATCAAGGTATGGCATTTAAATGCCACATCCAGCAACATCCATCATGGAGGCCGCTGCAATTATAACTCCTTTCCAACCACGGGAGGCAAATTCGTTTCCAAATTTACCCATAGGCTTTGCACCATGGCATCTTACTTTAGGTCCCAAAGCTCGGAATTAACAATTATATTAAATTCTGTGTTCATCAGATTAAGACTATTTCAATTATATGCCAACTATGTTTTACTTCGACAAAAAATAATAAATCCCTGCCAACATACGCCGGCAGGGATTTGTATAATTTATTATTATGCAATGTATAAATTAATCCATAAGTATTGCTACCCGCTTATTCTTGGAATTCCCTCTATCAATATAGCAACTTTCTGAATTTTTATTTATTTTGAGAGTCCTAAGGTATCTCTAGCAATAACTAGTTCTTCGTTAGTCGGAATAATAAATATTCTTACTTTGGAATCGTCGGCAGCTACATCTACTTCCTTGCCTCTTACTTTATTCTTAGCCGCGTCCATCTTAATGCCCAGTGCCTCCAGGTCCTTGCATATATTTTCCCGCATTTCTATCCCATTTTCTCCAACCCCGGCAGTAAAGACCAGGCAGTCACAGCCATTCAATTTGGCTATATAGTTGCCGATATAACCTTTGACTTTATTATAATAAACATCCAAAGCCAATATGGCTCTTTCATTACCCGCTTCAGCAGCTTCCTGAATATCCCGCAGGTCATTGGATACGCCGGATAATCCTAATAATCCTGACTTTTTATTAAAGTAGTTGTTGGCTTCGCTGGCATCCATGTTCAGTTTCTCCATCAGGAAGAATACAATGGCTGGATCGACGTCACCGGAACGAGTTCCCATTACCAGACCTTCCAGAGGAGTAAAGCCCATGGATGTATCAATAACTTTGCCGTTTTTGATAGCAGCCATACTGGCACCGTTACCCAGGTGCAGGGTAATTATTTTACAGTCTTCATAAGCTTTTCCTAACATATCTGCCGCTCGATGAGCTACATAGAAATGAGAGGTTCCATGGAAACCATATCTTCTAACTTTGAACTTCTCATACACATCATAAGGAAGTGCATACATGAAATTGGCAGGAGTCATGGTCTGATGGAAGGCAGTATCGAAAACAGCCACGTGGGGTACATTGGGCATCAGTTCCTCGCAGGCTTCGATCCCCATCAGGTTGGGGGGGTTATGCAGAGGTGCCACATCAAAGCAATCTCTAATTACCTTCTTGACCTTGTCATCAATCACTACGGATACTGCAAAATCCTCGCCACCATGAACAACCCGGTGTCCAACTGCACCGATTTCATCCATACTCTTAATACAACCGTATTCATCGTTTACCAAAACCTCTAAAACAAGTTTCATACCAGCAGTATGATCAGGTAAATCCTTCTTGATCAGGACATCATCCTTGCCAGTCGGTTCGTGCTTAAGGGTTGTCCCCGGAATGCCTACACGGTCAACCAGCCCTTTTGCCAGTACTGATTCATCCTTCATATCAAAGACCTGATATTTTATAGATGAACTACCAGCGTTTACCACTAAAACCTTCATTACAAAATTCCTCCTTCTTTCTTATAAAGATTAATATACCATGTATTGACATAAAACCTGGTGCCAAGACACCTAGGATCTAACTGCGGTCATAGCCACTACGTTTACTATATCCTCTACGCTGCAACCTCTGGACAGATCATTGACGGGTTTGGCAATACCCTGGAGTATGGGGCCGATTGCCTCTGCTTTGGCTAATCTTTGTACTAATTTGTAGCCTATGTTGCCGGCATTGCAATCGGGGAATATCAGGACATTGCACTGACCAGCCACATCACTGCCGGGAGCCTTGGAGGAACCTACGCTTGGTACCAGCGCTGCATCCAGTTGGAATTCTCCGTCCACTTTTAGTTGTGGGAATCTCTCTTTAGCAATAGCAGTTGCCTCAATCACCTTATCAACTGTCGGATCACTAGCACTGCCTTTGGTCGAAAATGAGAGCATGCCAACCTTAGGCTCTTTCATACCACACAGGCTGACTGCAGTCTCTGCAGATGCTTGGGCAAATTCAGCTAATTGCTGAGCAGTTGGGCTAATGGTAACTGCGCAGTCAGCAAACACGAATGTCCCGTTATCACCATATTCGCAATTGGGAACAATAACGATAAATGCGCCGGATACAGCAGAGATGCCCGGTGCGGTCTTAATGATTTGCAGCGCCGGTCTTAAAACGTTGCCCGTAGTATTTTCAGCACCGGCAACTTCGCCATCGGCTTTATCCATTTTTACCATCATAGAAGCGAAAAAGAGGGGATTCAGCATAGTCGCCTTGGCTTTGTCTAAATCCACACCTTTTTTCTTACGCATTTCATAAAATGCTTGTACAAAATCATCAAATAATACCGAGTTGATAGGATCAATAATCTCAGCGCCCGAAATGTCGGCACCAGCATCACTGGCGGCAGCCTTAATAGCACTCACATTTCCCAAAAGAACGGGGGTAGCTATCTTGTTGGCAACAATACCTTTAATTGCCAGCAGGGTTCTTTTTTCTGTACCTTCTGGAAGTACAATCGTCTTTCCTTTCTTAGATGCCTTTTCTCTAATTTCTGCTAATAAACTCATTATAAACCTCCTCGTTTTTTTCATCGTTAAACTGCCCAATCGGCTATCTAACGGTTTTTTATCACAAAATATGTGATAAAGATAACTTGTTATGATATTATTGTGGGATATTAAGAGCAAAGGGGATATCCTTATGTCTGTGCTGGGAATCATCTCTGAATTCAACCCTCTGCACAATGGGCACTTGCATTTCATACATTCAGCTCAGCAGGTTCAAGACTTCACCGCTACCGTTTGTGTAATGAGCGGCAACTTTGTACAAAGGGGAGAAACTGCCCTATGTAACAAATGGGTACGAACCCGTATGGCTTTACAAGCAGGAGTCGATTTGATTATTGAACTCCCTTTTTGCTTCGCGGTTCGCAGTGCTTACTTTTTTGCCCGCGGCGGTATCGAACTGTTGCACAGAACCGGGGTAGTAAGTCACCTGGCGTTCGGAAGCGAAAGCGGTAGTTTGGACGAGCTACAAACAATTGCTGCGATAATTGCCAATGAGAACCCAGCATACAAGACCCATCTTAAACATTATCTGGCCAAGGGTCTGAGTTTCCCGGCAGCAAGATCCAGAACCATCCAGGCAATTATGGGGGAGCAAATTACTGGTCTTGATTCTATTATTATGCAACCCAACAATATCCTGGCTCTGGAATACCTGCGTGTGCTGCAACAGGAAGCCATACCAATACAACCATTGACCATCCTCAGGAAAGGTTTAGGATACAACAGCCTGACTCTTTCCACGTATGCCAGCGCCAGTGCCATACGTCATTCCCTGTTAGAACACCCATTGGATTATACCAATATGGATTCTATGCCTTATCATGTCCTGGCATTACTTCAGCAGGAGATACAAGCCGGACGCGCCCCAGTCACTATTAATGCACTGGAACAAGCAATATTGGTTAAACTACGTACTACTCCACTGAAGAAACTAAGCAAAATATACGAAATAACTGAAGGTCTTGAATATCGCATCCAGGAAGCAGCTATTACCAGTGGTACACTGGAAGAACTAAGGCAGTCAATAAAGTCCAAACGTTACAGTCTAACCAAAATAAATCGGCTTCTCCTGTACGCTTTGCTCAACATAGAAACTCAACAAATGCTGAATCTTGACCGGAATGGACCATTATACATACACATCTTAGGCTTTTCTACAAAAGGTCGTAAAATCCTGCAAGAGATTAAAAATAAATCATCACTGCGGATTCTTAACCGGGGCAGCGAAGTTAAAGATGCCTGTCAGGATAGAAGTAATCCTGATCTGCAGGCTATGCTCAGTCTGGATGTGCAAGCCAACAATGTATATACACTTTTATACCCTCATTCTTCCAATCGGCACGGTGCCCGGGACTTTACCACCTCCCCTATGATAATAGATAATTGATCATGAATATCATAGGCTATCAATTAGTCTTGATTTTCAAATGATTCTATTTTATTTTTAATCTCGGCAATTTTTTCTTGAGTGGCTTTTCTACCTTGATCCACTGCTTCGCGGGACCTTTCAAATTCTTTAGGACTAATATGCCCTAATAATGGTTGTATTAGGATATCGGCGTTTTTAAATACACTATCAAAATGATGTTTTGACATAATATCAAGCGAGGTTAAAATAACATCCATGGTATTATTTATAACGGTTTTCTTACCCGGTCCAAAGGTAACATCAACTGCTATCACCAGGTCTGCTCCCTTTTCCCGCGCTACCTCAACTGGCAAACGGTCGCTGACTGCGCCATCCACCAACACCATATCACCTTTTAACAGAGGTGCAAAGACCCCTGGTATAGATATGCTGGCTCGCACTGCTTCACTAACCGGTCCCTCTTCTATGACCACTCTTGCGCCAGTGACAAGATCCGTAGCTACCACTGCCACCGGCACCTTTAATTCAGCAAAGCTCTTTTTCTTGGTCAGTAAATCCAAGAAATCGCTCACCCTATTACCCGCAATGAAACCCAGACGGGGTACACCTACATCAAATAGTATCCTGGTGTTCATGTGCTGAACCATCTTATCAAGCATATAAATATCTGCACCACAGGAGTAGATCGTTCCAACCATCGCTCCCATGCTGCTGCCTATAATCATGTCAAAATTAATCTTGTTTTCCAGTAATACCTGCAAAACACCTATATGAGCCAGACCCCTCGCGCTTCCAGCTCCCAATACCAGGGCTACTTTAGGTTTGCGAGACATATCTTAATCTTTCCCCCTCATTCTAAGGCTTCCATATGCGTGCATATATATAACCAAACAACTGAATGGGGTGTCTTATTTTGAGCAAATATTCAAGGTATTTTTTCTCCTCAGTGATTGTGATCTTAACGGTTTTTATGCTGATAAATCCCCAGGAGACTGTAACTGCCGCTTCTTCTGGATTCCATTTATGGTATGCAACTGTTTTCCCGGCTCTATTTCCCTTTTTCGTTGCCGCTGAATTATTAGTTAGCCTGCGTTTTGTAAACATATTAGGTGTTTGGCTTGAACCCATTATGCGACCCATATTTAACCTGCCAGGTTGCAGCTCACTGGTAATGGTAATGGGATTTACATCTGGTTTTCCAGTTGGAGCATTGCTTACCCGAAAGTTATACGAACAACAAATGCTTACTGCTGATGAGGCTGAGAGACTGGTGTCTTTCACCAATAATTCCAGCCCCCTCTTCATTGTGGGAGCAATCGGGGTTGGAATGTTCGGCAACCCTGCAGCCGGCTATTTGTTAGCTGCCGGGCACTATTTGTCTAATTTGTTATTAGGTTTTATATGGAGGTTTAGGCCCATATCACCATCCTTGCCCCACCGCACTGATAATCATTCGGGTATTCAACCAACTAATACAGCAGTTGATGGTATAGGTAGAATCCTGGGCAAATCAATAAATAACGCTCTTAATAACATCATAGCCGTCGGGGGGTTTATCGTAATTTTCTCGGTCCTCACCAGAATGCTTTCTTTGTGGGGATTCATGGATCTAATGGCAGCCTGCCTGGTAAAGATATTCACCTGCTGGCACCTATCCTACCCACTCGCTTATGGGCTCAGTATGGGTTTCTTTGAGATTACTCTAGGATCTAAAGCCGCTATAGCAGCAAACTCCCCCGAGATTTTGTCCACGCTTCTGGTGGTTAGTTCCATCCTCGCCTTCAGCGGTCTTTCTATAATCGCCCAAATCATGAGCATTGTGGCCGGAATGCCGATACGCTTATCTTTTTACATTCTCGCCCGCATTATGCAAATACTACTATCGGCCTTAATAACCTATAGCATCTATCGCTTGTACCTGGCTCATACCGTTAGTACCATGGGCGTGGCATCACTGCCTGTTTATAAAGTGCTGTATTCATTCAACGCCTGGGCATTATCCCTGTACAGTATGCTGGCAGGCTGTATAATAATCTTATTTATGCTAGGGGTGGCCTGGTGTAAAAACCATTAGTCCGCCTCATTGTCCATCTCCAATTTGATTTGATCCCGGCCTTGCACCACTGTGTCCAGCCCTTTTCGTAATACATACTCTATATGCCCCAGAACCCCATCTGCATACTCATCGGCGTCCTGGCGTACCTGTTGAGCCACCCTCTCACTTTTGGCTATTATTTCTTCAGCTATATTCATGGCGTTTCTGGTAATTTCATTATCATCCACCATGCGGGCAGCTTCACTTTTATATTGCTCCATATATTGGTTGGCCTCAGCGCAGGCCTCACTTACTATTCTATCCTTTTCAGATAGAAGCAGTTTAGCCGTTTCTAATTCCTCGGGCAAAATAGCCCTTATACGGTCTACCCTATCTAAAAAGCGATTGGTTTCCAGCAGTGATTTTCCTCCTGATAGAGGCATTTTTCTACTTCCCTTGAGTAAAAGTTCCATCTCATCCAATATGCGAAATATTTCCATCATCTTTTGGATCCTCCTCATGCCAACAATAATAATGCAAACTCGACTCTCCATAGTTGTTTAGTCGGTACTTGCATAATCTCTGAAACGACGGCATTTCCTTCTTACGAGGTGTTCTTATTACTAAAATCCCTTCTGCTGCCAGAAGATCTACCCCATCAATATACTCCATTACTTTATAAAATAAGCTGTCATTAGTAAAGGGTGGATCAATATATACAACATCAAATCTTTTTCCTTGACGTTCCAAGCGCTTCAGCGCCTGGAAAACATCACTGCGATATACTTCAAAGCCCGATTCGAATCTACAATTGCTTAAATTTTCCTTGATTATTTTTACAGCCTCATTCGATTTGTCCACAAAAACAACCTTCTGTGACCCCCGGCTGAGCGCTTCAATGCCCACACTTCCACTACCGGCAAATAAGTCCAAAAGGTTTGCTTCTGCAACCTTGGGTCCCAATACGTTAAACAGCGCTTCTTTGATCATATCGGTAATGGGACGAGTAGTAAGCCCTGAAGGGGCTTTTAACCTTTTACCTTTTGCAAAACCAGAAATAACTCGCAATTTTTGTCTCCTTAATATGTTTCGATTAAAGGTATCAATTACCTCTTTTTGTTTAGATTAATTTTGATTGTACCAGAAAATTTATTTTATAAAAAATGTTCTTTCTATGAATATTATTGTAAATAAAGGCAAAGATATAATTACTAGGTAGTAAACCTGGTAAACAAACCCTCCCCAACAACTTTACAAAATTCTCCTCTCCCCAAAATGGCGACTTCGGTCGCCATTTTAATTGCGGGGATACGGGAAACCCTGAGAAGGTTTTTAGTAGGGGTGGATACTATTACATTGAATTGATGATAATAAAATAAAACTAAGGAGGTTGTCAGAATGAATCATTTGTTAAGGAATTTCAATCTTAATGTTGATCTGGCGGTCGAGGCCCGGGATCTTATTCGTGGTACTACCGATCGTGAGATCCAGGGGGTAGAAGAGAAAGTAGAAAATTTAGAGCAAGTAAAAATCACCACTATAATCATTAAGGATGAGCAAGCCGCTCAAACTATGGGGCGGCCTGTCGGCACATATGTAACTATTGAGTCTCCTCCCTTGAAAATTAACGATCCTTATGTAAAAGAAGATATAATAAAGGGTATGAGCAAGAGTATGCCTGCCTTACTTAATAATGCACTGCAACCCAAGGATGTAGTACTCCTGGTCGGATTAGGAAACTGGCGAGCTACAGCAGATTCCCTGGGGCCCAAGTTTATTGAATACAGTCCCATAACCCGTCATTATTACCAATATGCACCTGACGCTTTGGTTGAAGGCATGCGGCCTACTTGTGGTATAGCCCCCGGCGTGCTCGGAGTTACCGGACTAGAAACTTTTGATGTAGTCAAAGGAGTTGTCGACAGAGTCAAGCCCGCTGTTCTAGTAGTAGTCGACGCACTGGCCGCCCAGAATGTGGACCGAATCGGTACGACTATACAAATGGGGAATACTGGTATTCAACCTGGCGGTGGTATCGGCAACGCTCGCCAGGCTTTAACCCAGCAATTATTAGGTGTACCAGTAATCGCCATTGGCTGCCCTACTATTGTAAACGCTGCCGTAATTACTAATCAGGCGATTCAAAAATTTTGTTCCAGCAGTGGAGCTGTTTTTAACGAATTGACAGCAACCAATGCGGTTAAAGATATTCTTTCCTATTTTGGAGGCAGCCTTACAGTTACCCCCAAAGAGATTGATGATATCATTGAAAACTCTTCACGTATTATAGCTATGGGGGTCGCGACTTCCCTCTTCCCTGATGTGTCTATTGAACAACTTGAATTGTACGCTAACTAAGAAATCCATGGATCATTCTTCAAGCGGGTGACTGTTATTAAAAAGCCCTTTATGGATTGGGCAAGCTATAAAACGGGTTTCCTTTTGCCTTGAATTAGACTTCTATTATCAACCCGGTAGTCGGGCGACTTTGTCGGCAAGCTAAGCCAGATATTTATCCGACCAATTACTAGGTTGGCCAATACTTTCCGAAAAATGCAAACAAGCGGATAATAATTAATCCGCCTGTTCGTTATTAGTATGGTTAGTTTTGTTATGCTATTATTTCATGCCAACTTTACCCTGCTCATAAGACTGGATCATCTTCTTTACCATTTGGCCACCGATGCTGCCAGCCTGGGCAGAAGTCAGGTCGCCATTGTAACCCTGTTTTAAGTTCACCCCTACTTCAGTTGCAGCTTCCATTTTGAAGGTATCCATTCCGGCTTTTGCTTCAGGAACCAACAGTCTATTGCTATTGCTTCTTGCCATTTAAAATTCACCTCCTTTATATTGTGTAGTCTTATTGTTTCCTATGTCGAAACTTATATGCTAGTAGATATTTCAATTGTTTTTATTTTTTACTTTGGGGCTAATGCCCATTTCCTGCCCTATTTCAAACTTCAATTTCGCTATTGATTCCTGGTTATTATTATCTTCGGCCTGGGTATTTGGGGTGGATTCTGTTGATGGGTGCTTAACCAGTTTTCTCACCTCCTTAGAATTGATTAATACGTTTTTTGTTTATTTATTAAAGACAAGAAAAAATACTGCCGTTTATTTGCGATGGCAGTATTATGTTGAGCATCTTATAGTATTTTTATTTTGCCAAATCTTCCGAATTCGTTGACTAATTCATGGAGATTAAGGCAGTCTTATTAAACTTCAGGTTGATATAATGGTCAATTTTTTCTTCTCTAATTTGCCGGGGGTCGAAGCTGGCCGCAGCTTCCGATGCCGCCCTAATCATTTCCTGATCTCTCAATAGATTGGCTACCTTGAGTTCATTGAGCCCGTGCTGTTTAACCCCCCAAAAATCTCCCGGACCTCTAATTAGAAGATCTTCGTTGGCCAATTCAAAACCATTACTAGTCTTTTCCATGGCTCTTAATCGCTTCAGAGCCTCCTCAGTTCTGGGTTCCCCGATCAAGATACAATAAGACTGCTTTTGACTTCTGCCTACCCGGCCTCGCAGTTGGTGCAGTTGGGACAGACCAAATCGCTCCGCGTGTTCTATAAGCATTATACAGGCGTTACTAACATCTACCCCGACCTCTACTACGGTGGTAGTAACCAGAACATCAATCTCACCTCTTTGGAAAGATTTCATTATATAATCTTTTTCGCTAGCTTTCATCCTCCCATGTAATAAACCAACTTTTAGATCAGGATATACTATGGTTCGCAATTCTTCATACAGTGTTGCCGCGGCTTGTAAATCCCGGTTTTCTGACTCCTCTATTAAGGGACAGACTACATAAGCTTGAGCGCCTTTTTGTATTTCCGTACGTATGAAATAGTAGGCTTTATCCCGAGATGATCTGGGTATGTAAGTCGTTTTTACCGCTTTACGGCCTGGAGGCAGTTGGTTAATTATAGATACATTCAGGCCTCCATATAGTGTCAAAGCCAGCGTCCTGGGTATAGGGGTGGCCGTCATAACCAATATATCAGGTATTTTCCCTTTATTCCCCAGTTGGGTCCTTTGCCTTACGCCAAATCGGTGCTGCTCATCAATAACAGCCAGTCCCAGATTTTTGAATCGCACTTCTCCTTGAATAAGCGCATGTGTTCCAACCAAAATATCAATCTCCCCAGCAGCGATCGCTTCTAAAATCGTCCTCCGTTCACCGCTAGTTGTTCCACTAGTTAAACGAGCAATAACTGTTGTGGTGTTATGAAAAATCCTGCTCAAGGAAATAAAATGCTGTTCGGCGAGTATCTCTGTCGGCACCATAATAGCTGCCTGGTACCCACTGGCAACTGCATGAGCCATGGCTAATGCAGCAACTACTGTTTTACCTGAGCCTACATCGCCCTGGAGTAAACGATTCATGCTGATCGGCGCTTCCATATCACGAACAATTTCAGTGCAAACCTGCCGTTGAGCTTCGGTAAGTTTAAATGAGAGGCCTTCGGTAATGCGGGCTACAAGGTCATTTTGGGGCTGATGCGCAATCGAAATACGATCATTTCTCAGGCTGATTCTTTCTAAAGCCAGGCTCAGCTTAAATAAGATTAACTCCTCAAAAGCCAACCTCCTGCGGGCCATAAGATAGGCCTCTCCGGAGCTGGGGAAATGTATATTTTTAAAAGCAAATTGTATATCACATAGATCGTAGTTTTTACGTAGTTCAACACTCAACACCTCGGGATAGGACGAAAGATAATTATTTAAAGCATAAAGCATGATTTTACGCATGGGCTTCTGATGCAAACCTTCAGTAAGAGAATATATGGGTATTACTAATAAGTCTTCATCTTCACCATCGATTATATCGAATTCAGTCACATGGATTTCGTTGGTACCATAAACATTCTTCACTTTGCCACTAATGAACAATTCTTGGCCGCTTTTAAGTTGTCGAGATAGATAAGACTGATTGAACCAGACCGCTGTAATCATTCCCGAGTCATCCTCAATTATAGCTTTAAATATATGGAAACCCTGCCTGGTGCGATTATGCTTGGTTGCAGCAACGCTTCCACGAATACTGGCAACTACTCCCTCAGACAGGGTTCCTATTTTTTCTACTTTGTTGCGATTAAAGTAGGTGCGCGGCACATTCCACAACAAATCAAACACACTTTGTATCTCCAGTCTGTGCAGCAATTTACTGCGTTGGGGGCCCACACCTTTTATAAATTGTATTCCTTGCGATAATCTATCCATTTTTTCCTCCCGCTCAGGAGTAACAATCGATTTTTTATTCTACCGATAAGAAATAGCTATAGTGAGGCTGCCCTCCATAGTGCATTCCCACTTCGCTATCAGGATACTTGCCCATTATCTTAGCCTTCAATTGCATTGCATCGTTTTCATCAATATTATTGCCATAAAATAGGGTTAATATTTCATAATTCTGGGCCTCCATTTTCTCAAGTAAATCTAAAACCACATTCTCGATGACCGCCCCCCGTATACTTATGTAATCATTTATAAGACCTATGATATCCCCTTCTTTTATGTCCAGTCCATTGACGGCTGAGTCCCTGACTGCATGAGTCACTTCAGCATAAGTAATGTTTTTAATTTCCTGGGTCATGGCCGACACTATCTGCTCCAGTTCCCCTTCCTCATTATAAGCTATCAGGGCACTTATAGCCTGCATGACAGACTTGGTTGGCACAATGGCCACCTTTTTATCACACAGATTTTGGACCTGTTTTGCTGCCATTATTACATTGCCATTGTTGGGAAGGATGATAACCTCAGGAGCATTTATCTGCATGCAGGCATTCAATAAATCCTCAGTGCTGGGATTCATGGTCTGACCGCCTTCCACCACCTCATCAACACCCAGACTCTGCAGCATCTTTTTGATTCCGTCTCCCACTGCGACCGCTACGAGACCTATCTTACCGGGCTGCTGTGTTTTGAGCTCTTCCCAAAGATGACGCTGTTCATGCACCTCTTCCAACATATTATTTATCTTAATGTCACTTAAGCTGCCGAATTGCAAACATGTCTCCAATACCTTGCCGGGGTGATTGGAATGAATATGAACTTTCACTAGGTCGTCATCACCCACCACCAGCATGGAGTCCCCCAGGGGGCCGAGATGATCTTTAATATCTGCGGAATCAATTAGTTCACCTTTAATCAGTACCTCGGTGCAATAATTGAAAGTCAGTTCAAGAATCTCCTTTCCAGCTCTATCCTGGTGAGGGGCAGATATTTTCTCTTTGTAGCCATTCAGGGCTATGTCTCTTTCCTGAGCCAAACCGTCAATAAAGCCTTCCAGAAAATATAGAAGCCCACGCCCGCCAGCATCAACAACCCCGGCTTCTTTAAGTATGGGGAGCATGGTCGGAGTTTTTTCTAAGGTCTTGTGACCCTGCTCTACACCAGCCAGCAATGAGCCCAATACATCATTGCCTTCTTGGGCCTCGTCTGCGCAGGTTCGGGCAATCTCACGAATAACCGTTAAAATCGTTCCTTCCACAGGTTTCATGACCGCCTTGTATGCTGTATCAGAGCCAGCTTTCAACGCTTGTGCCAGTTCAACCGAGTTCGCTTCTGTCTTACCTTCCATGACTTTGGCTATGCCACGGAATATTTGCGACATAATTACTCCTGAATTGCCTCTTGCGCCCATAAGCGAACCTAAAGAAATAGCCTTGGCTACCTTGCCCAGAGTCTCCTGGCTGTTCTTTTCCCCTTCTTTGGCGGCAGCCAGCAGTGTTAAATACATGTTGGTGCCTGTATCTCCATCAGGCACCGGAAATACATTTAGCAAATCAACTTGGTCACGATTATGCTCCAATCTTATGCAACCGGCCTTTAGGCTCCTGGCCAGGTCATTGCCGTTTATACTATTCAAGCTCAAACTGATTATCCTCCCAACTATATATCTCTAAGTACCTTAACTCCCTTAACGTTTACGTTAACACTTGCTACCGGAAGCTCGGCATTATTTTCCAAAACATAGGTGACCTTTTGCATCACATTAGATGCCACTTCAGTTATTTTGATGCCATAACCCACGATAACATAGACATCAATTACCAGTCCTTTATCGCTGCTGCTCACCTGAACTCCTTTACGTATGGAATCCAGGCCCAGGATATTGCTAATTCCACTTTGAATATTCTGGGGTACCATGCCCACCAGGCCATAACAATCCAGGGTTGCTAGTCCAGCTAAAGTCTCTACCAATTCACGTGTTACGGTAATATCACCCATTTCATTATTCCTAATTTTATACATTCCCTTACCTCCTATCTAACATAATCATAATTCTACAACTTATTATTTATTCCTTCTTCTTGCCCTTTCTAGTGGTATTTGTTAAAATGTTTAAGTGCATCTGTTATAGAGAGGGGGCAAAATAGTGGCAAAATGTGAAATCTGCGGAAAAGGCGTGACTTTTGGCAAGAAGTACAGCCATTCCCATATAAGAACCAACCGTCAATGGAAACCTAATGTACAACGAGTCAAGGTTTTGATTGGTGAGAAAACACCCACCCAAATGTACGTTTGTACTCGTTGCTTGCGTTCAGGTAAAGTTCAGAGAGCCCTGTAACTAATAGATTGGTTATGTCAGCCTTAGATTTTAGTCTAAGGCTTTTTATTTTGAGCCTCTATCTCCTCGCTAGTATATAGGTAACGTTCCTGGCAGAAGTTGCATACCACCTCAATATCTTCGCTACCCTGGGTTTCCCCCTGTTCCTGATCAGGGAGGCCCCTCAATACCCCCAATAACCTTTCCCGGCTGCAGTTACAAGAAAAGGCTAAATCCTGCTCGCCTATTATCATATATTCATTTCCCTGCATAATAAGCGGAACAATATCTTCCAGGTTTTCATAATTGTCAAGCAAGTTACTTATGGCCCCCAGTCTGAGAATGTTTTCCTCGATCAGTTGCAAGATATAATCATTCGCTTCAGGCAAAGCCTGGACAAATAGGCCTCCAGCAGCTTGAATGCTCAAATCAGGTCTAACCAGAACCCCTAAAGATATCAGCGAAGGTATCTGTTCCGAGGCCAGAAAATAATGGGCTACATCTTCTGCAATTTCACCGCTCACAAGCGGAACCCGCCCTGCAAAGGGTTGTTTCAAGCCAAGATCCTTAATGACTTCCAAATATCCATCCTTGCCTACTAGGTCTCCCACCGCCAGCTTACCAGGAATAATGGATGGCAGGTCAGCATAAGGATTGGAAATGAGTCCGCGCACCCCTCCCTGTGAATCGGCCGTTGCCAGCACTGTTCCAGCCGGACCGTTGCCATTAATTCTTAACGTCAATATGTCGTCGTTTCCTTTGAGGTCGCTCGCCATCATAACAGCAGCCGTCAATACTCTGCCCAAAGCGGCTGATGCAGTGGCAGAAGTTCCATGGCGCTGATGCGCCTCTTCGACCAAGGAAGTAGAACGCGCCAGGAGTAATCTTACATTTTTACCTTGATCAACTATATTTATTAAATAGTCTCTTTCCTTCATTGTCTTAATCCTTCCATGAATTATTACAGTAATTATACCCCAAATTCATCTATTGCATAGGCTAATCGGCCATCATTATTTTCCATGATCCAAAAGGAGTGGGGAAAAAGTACATACTTAGTACTGCAGATGTTATTATATAGTGGTTATATTTATTCAAGGGATAATCATATAATTCAAGCTCTCTTTTAAGGTGATTCCAGATTGATATCTTTGGAAACAGTTTGGTATTTATATGCGGCCAATAACTATCCGCGTCCATTAAAAAACGAGTCCTTCCCTTCTAATAGACGGGCAGCCTCGTTTCTTTATTACTTTATTTATCCACTGTTAGCTTTTGTAACTTTTCCTTAAGTCCGGTAACGACTACCGCAGGCACCATACTACTGACCTCCCCGCCCAGCAGGGCAGCTTCTTTGACCCCGCTGGAACTTACACACATATAATCACTATCAGCGACAATAAAAATAGTATCCGCTTCGGGAAGCAATTTTTTGTTCATCATCGACATTGTGGATTCGTATTCATAATCGCTCAATGATCTTAATCCTCTAATAATAACATTGACCTGTTTCTTTTTGAGATAATCAACCAGCAGGCCTCGGAAACATTCCACTTCGATGTTATCAAGGTGCCGGGTCGCCTCCTTAATTAAATGTACCCTCTCTTCGGGAGTAAATAAAGCCTGCTTATAAACATTATGAACTACGGCTACAATAATTTTATCAAATATAGGACTGGTTCGTTCGAGTATATCCACGTGCCCATTAGTCACCGGGTCAAAACTGCCAGGATAAACAGCAATCTTCAAGAGTTGATTCTCCTTTCATCCAAGGAAATTATTACTACTAAAAATATAGTCAATATAACCAAAAGACTAATCATTAATTAAGATGTACTTAAAATTGAGCGAAATACTCTTTAGTATTTTAGCATGGAAATTCATTTATACAAGCCATAATTTTCGAGGATACATCATTTTCCCATAATCAGAATAGAAGAGGATCAAAAAAAAGAGGATTCCCTAAACAATAAGGAATCCCCTTTATACTGACTTCTTAGTTCATCGACTGCCATAATACCTCAGCCACATCGAATACCTTGGTGTTTTCTTCTGCTTCCGCAGCCTTAACACCATCAGCTATCATAGTTAAGCAGAAGGGGCAGTTGGTTACAATCATCTGGGGCTCGGGTACCAGAAGTTGATCGGTTCTAGTGTCATTAATACGTTTGTAGCCTTCGAAGGCTTCTTCTTCCAGCCACATCCGTCCACCGCCAGCACCGCAGCAGAACCCGAAATTACGGGACTTTTCAATCTCAATAATGTTGCCCCCAGCTGACTTCAAGACCGAACGGGGTTGATCGTAAATATTATTGTGTCTGCCCAGGAAACATGAATCATGATAGGTCATCTTAGCTCCCAGAGATTTACTGGGTTTTAGTTTACCTTCCGCAATAAGTTTGGCGAGTATTTCGGTATAATGATATACTTCAAACTTACCGCCCATTTGCGGATATTCATTCTTCAATGTGTTGTACCCATGAGGACACACAACAATAATCTTTTTGACCCCGTAATTATTAAAGGATTCCAAGTTCTGGTTGGCCAAAGTCTGGTAAAGATACTCGTTGCCAAGTCTTCTCGCCGAATCACCACAACAGTATTCTTCTGTACCCAGATAACCGAAGCTGACTCCAGCTTTATCCAATAGTTTAACCAAAGCTTCCCCAACTCTCTTATAACGATCATCGAAGGAAACCGCGCATCCAGCATATAGTAAATATTCAAACTCTTTGCCATCCTCAGGCAACAGATTGACCATTTCTCTTATGCCTCTCTCTTCCAGCCATCCGGCACGTCCAGCCCAACCTACACCCCAGGGATTATAGTTGCGTTCCATGTTGGTAAACGCAGCTTGTGCTTCACCCGGCATGTCACCCTGCCACATAACCAAATTTCTGCGCATTTCAGTAATCTTAGGAATATGTTCGATATACATCGGACAGTGTTCCATACAGGCGCGGCAATTGGTACAATCCCAGATAACTTCTGAGGTAACAATATCATAGAGTAGACTCTGCTCCATGGGATTAACTGCTTCAACAGCTTCATCTGTCATGGCCATTTCTTCACTATGCTCTTCATTACCTTTGGCAGCCAGGAGATAGGGTGCTTTTTCATCCAAGTGCTTTTTCATATGTTGGATTAATGTAATTTTAGGGTTAAGAGCCTTACCGGTGTTAAATGCCGGGCAGTTTTCCTGACACCTTCCGCAGCGGATACAGGCGTCCAGATCCAGCAAATCCTTCCAGCCGAAATCTTCTATATTCTCTGTACCAAAGGTTTCCGCTTCTTCAATGTTATAAACCATACGGTTGGCAGAAGGTTCAAGATCACGGAAAACATAGTTGAACATACCGGCAACAATATGCCACAGCTTACTAAATGGTACTAAAGCAATAAACAGGAAGGCTATGGCCATGTGGAACCACCACAGTAAGCGATGCCACATGAGAAGGGTGTCCACCGATAAACCAGCCATAAGGCTGGCAAACATCCAACCGAAGGGAGATGCAATCTTCTCATAAGGCACTTGTTCCATGAAAGGAGTTTGTTGAATTTGGGCTGCTATTCTAGCACCTTCAATAACAAAACCGGTAAACAAAATAACAAATATCAACAATAGTATCCAGCCATCGGATGATTTGGTATCATTGAGGCGGTCTGGCTTTTGCACGTAGCGGATGTATGCCAAAACAATCATTCCTATTAACGCCAAGAAACCGGTCACGTCAACGATCCAAGACATTCCTATATAAAGGGTACCTGCCAGATGAGGCCAACCGATCCAATAATGCGCCGCATCAAGACCAGCCGCCGTGGCTAGAAGCGCAAATCCCCAAAATAGGAAAAAGTGCATCCAACCGGGTAGAGGTTTTCTTATTACTCTAGCCTGGGCTAAAGTATTAACTAAGAAAGATTTGATACGATCCCAAATCCTATCGTTTCTATGTAGTTCACCTTTGGCCAGCATCCATATCTGAATCCTTTTCCAAATGCCGAATAGAATAACTCCAATGGGAATAAACATGATTAAATATATAAGCCATTCGTAGGGAACGTTAGCCCCAACCTCACGCATCGGGACATCATAAAAACCTCTAATTGGGTGCGATCCGAAAATCATCTATCTAATTCCCTCCTTTTACAACAAGCAAGAATATACTGGATATGCGCTTGCGCATATCCAGTAACACCACTAGTTGCTTCTTAATTCTCTATTTCTTTAATTCGGTAACCAGAATCGGGATGACTTTAAACAGATCTGCAACTACACCAAAGTCTGATACCCCAAAGATAGGAGCTTCAGTGTCAGTGTTGACGGCGGCAATGAATTTTGAGGAAGACATCCCAGCCAGATGCTGGATAGCTCCTGAAATACCACATGCAACATAAAGGTTAGGGAGAACAACTTTTCCAGTTTGACCTACCTGGAGTTCATGTCCCAACCAACCGGAGTCAATCGATGCACGAGAGCCACCTACAGCTGCTCCCAATAAATCAGCCAGCTCCTCAACCAATTTAATACCATCCGGTCCTTTACATCCGCGTCCACCAGATACAACCACAGCAGCTTCTGCAAGGTCTGGCCTTGCAGATACAGTTGGGATAAAGTCTTTTGCTACCTGGTATACATCGGCAGCAGTTGCAGCTACAGCAGCTTTAACAACAGCTCCTGCTCCAGCGGTGGATCCTACTTCCCATACACCGGGGCGTATGGTTGCCAAAACTGGACTGCCGGCAACTTCAACCTTGGCCAAAGCTTTTCCAGCATAGATGGCTCTTGTAAATACGCCCTTGCCCGCCGAAATCTCTGCAGCAACAGCATCAGTAGCCAGACCTGCATCCAATTTCTGAGCTAACCTGGAAGCCATATCTCTACCATTAAAAGAATGAGCAAATAATAGTGCGTTGGGGCTGAATTCTTTAATCATTGCAACTATTTGGGCTACAAAAGCTCCTGTGTTGTAGGCAGCAAAAATATCATCATCAGCAACATAAACCTTATCAGCTCCATACTTTGCTAATTCAGGAGCCAGCGCCTCTACGCCTTTGCCAAATACGACGGCAGCTACTTCATCGCCACCCTTTTTGAGCTCAGACAACATTTCAAATGTAACTTTACGGATATTACCATCCTTTTGTTCAACAAATACCCATGTTCCTGCCATGAATTACCCTCCTTTTTCTACACAAATAAGAATTTATGTGATTATTTTACCTCTACTTTAACGGTGTTCTTCATCCAGTCTGCCAACTTGACTGCACATACATCAGCTTCGTCTTCTATCTTGATACCTGCAGTTTTGGCAGCAGGTAGAGCAAATTCGATAATATTGACTTTGTTTGCAACTGAAGCTGCATCAGCAGTTGCAACCGGTTTCTTTTTAGCTTGCATAATACCCTTCATGGAAGGATAGCGAGGTTCATTCCAGCTTACCTGACTGGAAATTACGGCAGGAAGACTCACTTCAGTTACAGCTGTTCCACCATCGGCTTCACAGGTGCAGATAGCTTTATCCCCGGCTATTTCTATTGCGGTGATTACGTTAACGTGTGGTAAACCCAGAATTTCTGCGATACGAGTAGGAACTTGTGAAGAACCATCATCAGCAGCAACATGGCCAGCAAGTATTATATTAGGATTCTCAGCCTTAATTGCTTCAGCTAAAGCAACCGCACGTGCATATTCGTCAGCAGCAACATCCTGTTTTACCAATATGCCTCTGTCAGCACCCATAGCCAGGGCAGTACGGATTGCATCCATGCCCTTATCGGAACCTGCGGTTAGAACTACTACTTCCTTAGCAATTTTCTTTTCTTTTAATTGAATTCCTCCCTCTACCGCTACCTCATCATAAGGATTGATGATAAGGTTTATACCAGCATCGGAAATTTTGCCGTCCTTCAATTCAATTTTGGCTTCTGTGTCAAATGTTTGCTTAACACACACTAGAACCTTCAAGTTCATTCCTCCTTTTCATCTAATACTTTTCTGCTATACAAAGTTCGAATTACCTATATACTGTGTCTCCCAACCATCACCCCCAAGAAATTTATATGTATTTGCTTTTTGCCTACGGCAAATTTACCGCCCTATCTTGAGTAGTATTTGCCTGTATAGAAAAAGATAAGACCAATGTTATACTTTCTATATTGAAGTCTAATTTCCTGCTTTTAAGTAACAATAGGCAAAATTTTTATGAATTCCATTTAAGTCGCCTATTAAAACGCATTTAAGGCCAGATTTACCGCCTCGGCAGTCTTGTTGATATCCTCAATAGTGTGTGCCCCGGATACAAAACAAACCTCAAACTGAGACGGTGGAAAATATATACCCGCCTGCAACATCTGTCGGAAAAAAAGCGCATATTTATCAGTATCGCTGCTCAGAACGGTTTCATAATCGTACACTTCTTGTTCCGTAAAAAATAATGAAAACATTGATCCGTTTCTGTTGATGGAATATCCAAAATCATGAGCATCGAAGATTATTTTTATTTTATCTGATAATTGACCAGCCAGTTGCTGAATACGTTCATAGAAGCTGCCGTTTTGTAAGTTTTTTAAAGTAGCAGTCCCGGCGGCCATAGCCAGAGGATTACCCGACAGAGTGCCTGCCTGGTATACGTCTCCTTCCGGGGCAACCCGATCCATAATTTCCCGCCTGCCTCCATAAGCTCCAACCGGTAACCCCCCGCCTATAATCTTACCTAGAGTCGTCAGGTCAGGTTTAATCCCGAGCTGGGTTTGAACCCCACCATAACATACTCTGAATCCAGTTATAACTTCGTCAAAAATTAACAGACTGCCATACATCTTGGTTATGTCTCGCAGTCCCTCCAGAAAACCAGGCTTAGGATTTACAAGGCCCATATTAGCGGCGATTGGTTCCACAACAACCGCGGCAATATCGGGGCCTGCCTGCATAAAGGCCTTTTTTACAGATTCAAGGTCGTTATACCTGCATACCAGGGTTTCATCAATAAAAGCCTTAGGTACACCAGCACTGGTTGGTATGCCTGTGGTAAGCATACCTGACCCGGCCTTTATTAAAAAGGTATCTGCATGTCCATGATAACAGCCCTCAAATTTGATAATCTTGTCACGGCCAGTGTAGGCTCGCGCCAGACGCACCGCACTCATAGTTGCTTCGGTCCCCGAGTTGACCAATCGCACCCTATCTATGGATGGAAAGGCTTCGCATATTAATTGGGTTAACTCGATTTCTCTGGCACAGCAAGCGCCAAAACTGGTGCCCTCCTGGGCGGCCGCGCATATTGCCTGGACTACTTCTGGATGACTATGCCCCAAAATGAGCGGCCCCCACGAGCCCACATAGTCAATGAATTGGTTGTCATCTTCATCATAAATTTTAGACCCCCGGCCTTTCTTAATCATCAGCGGGGTCATCCCCACCGACTTAAAGGCTCTGACTGGACTATTAACTCCACCGGGCATATATTTCCTGGCTCTATTAAACAATTGTTCCGATTGTCTGGTATCCATGGTGGGTTTCCTCCCCTATTATTTATTCCTTTAACTTGTCTTCTAGAATACTCAAATGTATTTCATGCTCGCTTTTTTAAATTCCTTAAGGCTCCTAATAACTACGTAGTTACTCAAACCAGTTCGCTGGGCTACAGCGGCTACAATTTTCATAAGCTGTTCCTCACTTTGAGCATGAATCATAGAAAACAAATTATATGGAAATGAATTAGGAACCTGTCGCAAGTAACAGTGACTAATTGCTTTGTATCCGGCCATTATTCGACCTGCTTCGTCAGCACTTTCTAATCCAACCTTCCAGGCGACCATAGCATTGGATCCATATCCGGCCTGCTGATGTCGGAGCACAACTCCCCATCTTCTCATGGTACCTTTTTGTCCCCATAATTGTATCCGCTCAACTATCTCCTGTTCAGAAATACCCAGTTCTTCGGCAAGTTTCTGAAAGGGACGTGATTCCAGGGGGAGGTCTCCCTGTATTAAGGCTATAATACCCCTGTCTATTGAATCATACATCATTAGAACTCCCCATATCGAAAGATACTTTTATTTTATAAACCTTCTGAGCCGGCATATTGGTGATTTTTAGGCCTAATAAGGTTTCCAGTTCGCCAAGTTTTGCTTCCAGCTCCTCGCGGGAGGGCATTGTTAACGTAAACCACATATTATATTCATGATCCCTTAGATAATTATGAGTAACTCCCCGCAGTTGATTTATTACCTCAGCTGCCTCTTCAATTCGGGCCTCCGGAACGGTCACGGCACACAGGGTAGAATAAAAGCCCAAATTACGGGAGTCCATGATGCCCCCAATTCTCCTGATCACACCACTGGCCTTCATCGCTCCAATTCGGGTCAGGAGTTCTTCCTCACTGATGTTCAGTCGCTTAGACATTTCCTGAAAGGGCTGTATAGCCAGCGGAAAATCATTTTGTAATATGTCCAGAATTTTTCTATCCACATCCTCCCAGACACGCACCTAAACATCCCCCCTGGGGTGGTATAAACACCAGTTATCTTCGGCCATATAATCACCATTGTAATAATTCGCTCTGGCTCTGCAGCCCCCGCAGCGGCTCTTATAATCACATATCCCGCACTTACCCTGATAATCCATAGTGCGCAGCTTATGCAAAATCTCATTTTCCCGCCAAATACTATCGAAGGACTTTTCCTTAACATTACCGAGGGGCATATCCAGGTAGGCACAGGGCTGTACATTCCCGGTAGGACTAATAATACAGTAGCTGATCCCCGCCAGGCACCCTTTGGAAAATCTAAGGGGTATACCTTTTTTGTCTGCTACCCTGATGAACTGGGGAGCACAGGTAGGCTTTATTTCAATCGAAACCGTCTTCTGTTTTTCCATCACTCGAGCTATGGTTTTCTCATATTCAACTACCCGTAAAGCCTCATCTTCTATATTTATAGCCCTCCCGGTTGGCACCAGGAAAAAAATGTGGTGGGCCATTGCACCGATCCTAACAGCAAAATCTGTTAGCGCTTCTAATTCTTCCACATTCCAATCCATAACCGTGGTATGAATTTGAAAAGGCAAACCTGCTGACTTGAGGTTTTCCATGCCTTCAACAGTCAGCTGATAGGCGTTGTCCAGTTTGCGGAAAGAATTATTTTTGACGGGGTCCAGGCTATCAAGACTAACGCCCGCCGCCATAAAACCTGCTTTTTTCATCTTACTGGCCACATCAGGAGTAATAAGGCTCCCATTGGTTCCCATAACTGCACGCAACCCCTGCTGGGTTGCATAAGAAGCCAGTTCATAAATATCCGGGCGCATCAAAGGCTCGCCACCGCTAAAAATCATAATCTGGAAACCAGCCTTTTTAATCTCCTCGATCAATTTCCTGGCTTCGACAGTAGAGAGTTCTTCTTTAGATTTAACGCCCGCATCCCTATAACAATGGTCGCAAAACATATTACATTGGTTGGTGGTATTCCAGGAAACCAACATTGAAAAACCCCCCTCATTCTTAACTCATCAAGTCTATTGTCCCTAAATTATTTGTTGATCAGCCTGGCCATATCTTTGGCAGCGTAAGTAATAATCATATCAGCACCCGCCCTCTTAATGGCGATCAGTATCTCAGTCATTACTGCCTCTTCATCAATCCATCCCTGGGCAGCGGCGGCTTTAACCATGGCATATTCACCACTCACATTATAAGCAGCGGTCGGATAAGCGAACTTTTCCTTCACCGCCTTCAACACGTCCAGGTAGGCTAAAGCCGGTTTGACCATAACAATATCTGCACCTTCGGCAATATCAAGCTCCACTTCGCGTAAAGCTTCCAAAATATTGGCCGGATCCATCTGGTAGGTCTTGCGGTTGCCAAACTTGGGAGTTGATTCAGCCGCTTCCCGAAAAGGACCATAGAAGGCCGAAGAATATTTAGCCGCATAAGACATTATGGGGATGTGGTTATAGCCCTCGGAATCCAGTATATTCCTGATATAACCTACTCTGCCGTCCATCATATCTGATGGTGCTATAATATCTGCACCTGCTTCTACATGTGATAAGGCTTCCCGGGCTAGCAAATCCAGACTGGCATCATTATTGACACAACCATCAGCTTCCACAATACCGCAATGTCCGTGATCCATATACTCACATAAACAAACATCGGTTACAACTAATAAATCTGGACAAGTATCCTTAATGGCCCGGATTGCCTGCTGTACTACCCCATCCTTATCATAGGCTGTGCTGGCCAAGTTGTCTTTATATTCCGGTATCCCAAAAAGCAACACTGCCGGAATCCCCAAAGAATTTATTTCATCTATTTCCACTTTCAAATTATCCACCGAAAGTTGGAATACGCCGGGCATTGATTGCACCGGAGTCCTCTTATCTTTTCCGAAAGTCACAAACAGAGGGTAAATGAAATCTTTTACATTAAGATGGGTTTCGCGGACCATGCTGCGAATGTTTTCATTAGCCCGCAGTCTTCTCATTCTATTTATTGGGAAACTCATATGATCACTCCTTAATTTAAATTCACCACATTGCGTAGAATTTTATTTCATACTATACTGCATGTACCTCAGGGTATCCTTATGCTTGGCAGGTTTCTAATTCGGTCAAATAACAGGCTTGATCTTAGGCCCAAATATCATTGTAAACAGCTCGAGCTCTAATCCTGCACCCTGCACATAAGGTCTTATAGTCACAACCTCCGCATTTACCTTTGACCTACTGGTCTTTTACTCTCAATTTTACCATCAATTCCATAACTGGCTGAATGGTTTTTCCCGGACGTTACCAACCGTATAGTCTTGCCAGGCAATAGCAACAATATTTAACCGGGAACTGCTAAGATTTGAGGTCTTGTACAATTGAGTCCAGTAATGCTTCAATAGTATATTGGGCGGGCATAATATCGACTGTAAATCCATGTTCCTGAGCTGTCCTGGCTGTAATCGGGCCGATACAGGCAACCTTTACTCTAGCATTGAATTCCTCAATATTTTCCGGCCCTATTATATTAACAAAATTATTTACGGTAGAGGAACTAGTAAAAGTTATATAATCCACCTCTCCGTCCCTTATATTTTGCAGCCGGGATGGATTGACATGAGAAGCTGTTACAGCCTGATAGATGATTACCTCATCGACAAGGGCCCCTAACTGCCGCATACTCTCAGGCAGGATCTCACGGGCTCCACGGGCCCGGGGTAAAAGTATGCGCTCAGCAGGTTTTAGCAGGTTCTTTAATTCGGCTATGATACCCTCAGCACGATACTCTGCAGGTATCAAGTCCACTAATAATCCCTGCCGGGTAAGCTGAGCTGCAGTGGCCGGACCTATAGCGCAGAGTTTGATGCCCTGTAATTGCCGAATATCAATCTCCCTCAAGCGGAGTTCCTCAAAAAATATATCCACTGCATTAACACTGGTAAATATTAACCAGGCATAACCATTAAGTTCGGTAAAGGCCTTATATAGAGCGGTTAAATCATCTTCCCTGACGATTTCTATGGAAGGAAACTCAATGGCTTCTCCCCCCTCATTTCTTATAAGCTCCAACAAACCGCTGGCTTGGGCTCTAGCCCTGGTGACCACAATTTTGGTTCCCCAGAGCAGACCATTTTCCCTCCATTTTAACTCCTGGCGCAGATTTACGGTCTCCCCCACGACAATAATAGCCGGTGGTTTAAAATTTGCCTGCCGGACTTTTTCCACAATATCAGCCAAGGTACCGCAAATAACTGCCTGATCGGGAAGTGTCCCCTGGCGAATCAAGGCTACAGGTGTGTCCTGGCTTCTCCCGGCCTCCAGTAGATTTTTTACAATAAACTCCAGATTCTCAACCCCCATCAGAAATACCAGGGTACCTATTCCAGTGGCTATTTTGTCCCATTGAATGGAACTAACCGCCTTACCTGGTTTTTCGTGACCGGTAATTACCGCAAAACTGGAGGTGGCATCTCTATGGGTTACCGGAATGCCTGCATAGGCAGGTACGGCAACAGCTGACGTTATGCCAGGCACTATTTCAAATCTCACCCCATGCTGGTGAACATACTGTGCTTCTTCCCCACCCCGCCCAAATACAAAGGGGTCGCCCCCTTTTAAACGGGCCACGATTTTGCCTTCCCGGGCTTTTTGCACCAGCAGTTTATTAATTTCATCCTGGGGCAGCGCGTGATTGCTGGAGGCTTTGCCGACATAAATAAACTCCGCATCCTGAGGTGCATAATCCAGTATATCCTGACCAATCAATCGATCATAAATAACAACATCCGCAGTTTCCAGCACCTTTTTGCCTTTGATCGTAAATAAACCGGGGTCTCCAGGACCGGCTCCTATCAGGTAAACAAATCCTTGCTTTGGCATCAATTATTCTCCTAAACGCTTTATTTCTTCCAGGATTCTATGTGCTCCCCTGTTTAAAAGGTTTTGGGCCAATAATCTGCCAATTTCCTCAGCCTGATCCAAAGGGCCCGAATAAATGTCTTTAATCAATTCTTTCCCATCCATAGAGGCCACCAAGCCTTCTAAATGCAATAGGTCGTCTTTAATGTGGGCCAGGGAAGCAATAGGAACCTGACAGCCTCCCTCTAACTCCCGCAGTAGAGCTCTTTCGGATTGGGTGGCAATATCAGTAGGCAGGTCATTTATAAGCCCCATGATCTTTATGGTCTCATAATCATCCTCCCGCACCTCGATCGCAATAGCTCCTTGCCCTACTGCAGGTAAAATTGCATCCGTGCTTATGATTTCTGTAATCTGCCCGGTATAGTTCAGGCGTTTTACTCCTGCGTAAGCCAGGATAATACCATCCAAATTCTGGGTTACCATTTTTTTGATACGGGTTTCCACATTCCCCCGCAGGTCGATTGTGCGAAGATCGGGTCGCAACGCCCTAAGTTGTGCTATCCGGCGCAGACTTGAAGTGCCAACTAATCCGTTATGGGGTAAGGTTGTCAGGGTATAACCTTTATGAGATATTAGAACATCCCGGGGGTTTTCACGTTTTAAAACCGCTCCCAAAGTAAGACCAGGAGCTAAAAAAGAGGGTAAATCCTTCATGCTGTGTACGGCTAGATCAACTTCACCTGCCAGTAGTGCATTCTCTATTTCTCTGGTAAAAAGCCCTTTATCCCCTATTTTGGATAAAGCCACATCTAATATTTTATCACCCTTGGTTTTAATAATATTTATTACAATATTTAGATCAGGCGCTTTACCTCTAATTTCCCTGGCAACACAATCGGCCTGCCATAGAGCCAGTGCACTACCCCTTGTTCCCAGTCTTAATTGTTTCATAATCATCCTGCTCCTCGCCCGGTAATTGCAAACTAAACAGCTTTTTCACTACTTCAGCATAGAGATGTCCCTGGTTGCTTACGGCCATCTCTTTCAAGTTTATCACTGGATAATGCAGCAATTGATTGATAATGGAATGGGCCAGTACAGTGATAATCTCCTTTTCGTGGTCAGAAACTTCACCCAACCTGTTAAAGGTTTTTTTTAGTTCATTCTGTTTAATGATTTCCCCATGCTTTTTTAGAGCTGATATGACAGGCACTACGTACAGACTGGCCATCCATTCGTTGAATTCCAGCAATTGATCAGCAATAATATCATTCGCTTTGATGGCCGCTTTGTGCCGGGCAGTAAAGTTTGAATTAATTACACCCTGCAAATCATCAATATCATACAGATAAACTCCTTCAATGGTGTTGAGCACCGGATCTATGTCTCGAGGTACAGCGATGTCAATCAGTATTATTTTCCGCCCTTGACGAGCCAGCAGGGCTTCACGGCAATTATCTTCCCGAATCACATAATGCCTGGCAGCTGTACAACTGATGACAATATCAGCATTCTTCAATTCTTCCGCCAGTACATCAAATCGCACTGCCCGACCGTTTAAATACTGTGCCATCTCCACAGCTTTTTCATAAGAACGATTGGAAACTATAACCGAATGCACACCATTTATCAGCAAATACTTGGTGGTTAGGTCGCCTACTTCCCCTGCTCCCACCATCAAAACGGTTTTATCTTTCAAAGGACCCAGTATCTTTTTGGCTAGTTCCACCGCTGCATAACTGACCGAAACAGGATGTTGGTCTATAGCCGTCTCGGTACGAACCTTTTTACCCACATATAATGCCTTCTGAAACAGAGAATTCAGTACTCCATCGGCGGCCTTAAGTTCCTGCGCCTTCTGGTATGCCTCCTTGACCTGCCCTAATACCTGGGTTTCTCCTATTATCATAGAATCTAGTCCCGATGATACTCTAAAAAGGTGTTCAATAGCCTCATAACAATCCGGCTGATAAACGTATCTGTCTAATTCCTCGGCTGATAAGCCCGAATAAGATAGCAAAAAGGATTTCAAGTAATTCTGACCTGCTTCAATGTCCCGGGCAGTAGCATATAACTCGGTACGATTGCAGGTGTTAAGTATAACCAGACCTTCAATATCTTCATTTTTCAATTTCGCGTAAGCATGCTCCAACTGAGAAGGAGCAAAAGCAAATTTCTCACGGATATCAACCGGCGCTGTCTGATGATTTATTCCCGTAAGCAAGACATACATTGCACAATACGCTCCTCTATCTTATCTTTCCTACCCTCTTTGAGCAGTTCCAAAATATCAGAATAAACTAGAGTCTCAAACAATTTCTGTCTTTCATTTATATCCAAATTCGACTTCTTGATATCTCCTCTAAGTCTGCCTAAGATTTCCACCCATTCCCCATATTCGGCAGTGATTATGCTTTCCAACTCCCGCCGCAGTTTAGCAGCCAGGAGAGGGCTCTTGCCTTCGGTGGAAATTGCTATACATAATGAATTACGTCTAAGAATTGAAGGAACATAAAAATCACAGTTGGGCGGGTCATCAACGGCATTAACTAGAATACCTTTCTCGCGGCATAATGTGGTTATAGACTTGTTGACGTCATTGTCACCAGTAGCAATAAAAACAAGAAATATATTATCCAAATCTTCAGGCTGAAAATCTCCCCGCCGCCAGATAATCAAGTTCTGGGTTGCCCAGCTATCGATCATGGGAGTAACATCAGGGCTAACCAACAGTACATTGGCCTCATATTCCAGCAAAGTGGCAACCTTGCGTTCAGCTACTTTCCCGCCGCCAACCACCAGACACCTTTTGCTATCCAGATTCAAATAGATCGGGTATAAATGTGACATTTTGGCTCCTTAAATCCTTCATACTAAAAAAGGCCTGCCAGCAGACCTATTTCATTTTTCCTTGGAATCAATTTCGTCTTCATCCTCTTCTTTAGCTTTTTTGAAGCTTTGCAATGCCTTCCCCAGAGATTCTCCCACTTTAGGCAATTTCCCCGGGCCAAAAATAACCAGCACTATCACCAATACCAGGACTAGTTCCCATGGTCCAATGTTACCGATAAATCCAAACAAAACATTTCCTCCTTCAATGTAAGCCAGCAGAGGCTTGGACGATATTCATCAAAACCAGCCAAATGTTTACTCGCAAATATACATCTCCACCAAACATTATGACAAAAAGTCCATACTTTGTAAAGAATGTGCGCTAGACAGTTTCTTCTCTCTACTAACCGTCTATTCCTGCATAGAATCTGTCGTGTCCGAATCTTCAACCTTCGGGCGGGGTTTAGCCCATTTGGCAACTATTACACTAACCTCATATAGAAAATAAACCGGTACTGCCATCATTATTTGACTGATGGGGTCAGGTCCAGGAGTAAGCACCCCAGCCAGAATAACGATAACCAGAATTGCATATTTTCTGTTTTTAGATAACATCTGTGGCTTAATTACCCCTATTTTGGTAAGAAAGAAGGTAAGGACAGGTAGTTCAAAAACAAGACCGAAGGGGATTACAAAAGACATTACGAAGGATACATATTGGTCAACCTTAAACATGGTCTCGAGGTTTTCTCCGGCTATATATACGAAGAAATTGAGCACCAGAGGCAGGATGGCAAAGTAGGCAAATAATACCCCGCCAGCAAAAAGAATAATAGTTATGGGGAACAAAATATAAATGTATTTTCTCTCGTGCGGATAAAGAGCTGGTTTAAAAAACCTCCACATGGCCCAGGAAACGATCGGGAAAGCAAATATGAAACCAGCCAGAAAAGACAGCTGCAGTTTGACGAAAAACGCTTCCGTAACTCCGGTTACTATCAATTCCTGATTGATAACACGTAATGGCAAGGTCACGATTTTCAATAAATACTCATTATAGGCAAAGCAGATTATAGCAGCAATACCAATTGCGGCCACACTTATAAGGATGGCTTTTCTTAATTCACTTAAATGTTCCAGCAAGGTTTGCTTTTCTTCACTTGACATGTCTTTAAATGCCACAAATATTCCCTCCGATGACCTAGTATTCTCTACCGGAAATAAAATCGGCTATTTCATACAAAGAATTTTTCCCCAGCATATCGGGCAGGAAATCTAACTGCTGTCTGGCCTTTTCTGCAAATCTATTGCTGATATAGTAGGCGTAATCAATACCATCACTTTCGTTTATCAAGTCTACAATCTCTTCGGCCCGGCTTAAACACAAGTCCGGTGATGACAAAAGTTTACCCAGTTGTTCACGTTGGGATCCGCACTTCAAAGCATAAATAGCAGGCAGGGTAATTACCCCTTGTCTAATATCGCTTCCAACTGGTTTCCCGAGAATTTCCTCATCGGCCACAAAATCCAAAATATCATCTGTGATCTGAAAGGCCATGCCCAGGTGGTATCCATATCTCTTAAGAGCCAGAACCTGAGCTTCCGTGGCTGGACTGATCATTGCTCCCAGTTGACAACTGACCGATATCAACAGGGCGGTTTTTCTCTCGATCCGACGCAGATAATCTTTGAGTCCCTGGTGAATATTATAACAGCTGAGCATTTGCTTAATCTCACCTTCACAAATCCGCATGCTGGTATCGGCCAGAACATCTAATATGTCACTGCGCTGGTATGGTGCAACCAGGCATAGAGATCTGGCCAGAATATAATTGCCGGTGTATATGGATAAACGGTTGCCCCATTTACTTTTAACGGTCGGTTGTCCACGCCGTAGTTCAGAATTATCTATGACATCGTCATGCACCAGGCTCGCCATATGAATCAATTCCAGAGCGACAGCTAGGGGAATAGCATGCTGCACGGAATTATTAAATAACTTGGCTGCCAGCAGTGTAAAAGCGGGTCGCAGCCTCTTGCCACCTGCTTTAATCAAGTGGGTGGAAGCTTGATCCAGCACTGGTATTTGCGTATCAATGCTGGTGGTTAATTCCTGCTCAACCAATTCCAACTCTGTACTTATAGGATTAAATATATCTAAATTTGTCATTATATTCCCCTCATCAACCTAAATACTATAATATAATTATATATTTGAATCCATCTAAAAACTAACTTAAAATGGATCAACAACATCTTGTCCCTGATATCTACGAAATATATCATGGGGAATCTTCATTACATCTAATACTTTTCCCACCATAAAAAGTATTATTTCATTTATTGATTCTGGCCGATGATAAAAGGCAGGCATAGCTGGGACGATGGCAACACCCATATCCGCCAGCATTAACATGTTGCGTAAATGCACCTTACTTAAGGGTGTTTCCCGCGGAACCATGATCAATAACCTTTTCTCCTTGAGCATAACATCGGCAGTGCGCTCAATAAGGTTGTTTGACATGCCGTTGGCAACAGCTGCCAGAGTTGACATTGTACAGGGAATAACTACCATGGCATCTGCAACAAATGAACCGCTGGCTATTCGAGCCCCAATATCAGTATTTTTATAATAATAAAGCTTCCCCGCCGGTAAATGCGCGCGCAATATTTCTTCCGGGGCAGTATCGCTCGGCCAGTCTATTTCCTGCTGCAATACCAGTACGCCTGGTTCACTAACTACCAGATGCACTTCGTGCTCCCGTTTTAGCAGTTGGGCAATAAGCTCCAGGCCATATACGACCCCACTGGCACCGGTTAAAGCCACAATATATCTCGACAATAAATCACCTTCTTATGTCCTTTAGTGGTATTTTGGTCCTCCCTGCCAACTGCAGGATTTTAGTCTAGGCAAGTATATCCAGAAGCGTCGTAGTAAAAATGATCAAACCAACATAATGATTAATTTTAAAAGAAGCAAAATTAACTCGCGCTAAATTGCCCGGAGTCACAATAATATGTTCAGAGAGCAGCAGCACGCCCGTGAAAATAGTTCCTGCACAATACCAGATCCCCAGATGTAAAACTATCCCATTTAGAATCAAGAAAACCACCGTAAATAGATGAAATACTGCTGAAAATATTAAGGCCCCACGTTCCCCAAAACGCGCCGGAATAGAATAAAGACCACGGGCACGGTCAAATTCGATATCCTGGCAAGCATACATAGTATCAAAGCCGGCTATCCAACAGGCTACGGCCATCCATAATATTAAGGGCTCCCAAGCAAATTGTCCTGTTATGGCTATCCAGCCCCCAACCGGACCTATTCCTACCGCCATGCCCAAAAGAAGATGACACCACCAGGTAAATCTTTTAGTGTAGGAGTACACCCACAAGATTAAAACAGCTAACGGTGCCAGTTTGACGCATAATAGATTAAGCTGCCCGGCAGCAAAAAACAGTATCACAAAAAAAAGTACCACCAGCAACCAGACTCCAGCAACAGGCAGTTCACCCGCTGCCATAACCCATCCCTCAGTACGGGGGTTAGCTCGATCAATTCTGCGATCAATTAAACGATTCAGGCATAGGGCAGCTGAACGAGCACTTAACATAGCTACTGTAATCCACAGCAACTGCTTTATTGAGGGTATACCCGGTATGGCTAGAAATGCCCCCAAATAAGCAAAAGGCAAACCGAAAAGCGTATGTCCAAAGTCTATCATTGCCAAAAATTTGCGAACTTTAATCAATTCCGTATTCACTCCACCGGGCCGTTACCTTATCAATTATTTCCTGGCTCATTATTATATCATCCGGCCATTCACGCATGTGTCCTTCACTGGCCCATTTCTTGGTAGCATCTATACCCATCTTAGAACCGAAAAGCGGCAAGGGTGCCGAATGATCAAGAACATCGAGCGGACCCTCGACAATCATAGTGTCCCTTTTGGGATCGGCATTATTAAAGACTTTCCACAAAACTTCAGATAGATTCTGAACATTTACATCTTTGTCAACCACTACGATATACTTGGCAAACATCATCTGCCCCATACCCCACAACGCATTCATTATCTTGCGGGCGTGGCCCGGATAGGCCTTTTTTATCGATATGAACACACAATTATGGAAGACCCCTTCCATCGGCATATGCATATCCACCACTTCGGCCAACTGCATTTTCAGAAGCGGCAGGAAGATCCTTTCGCTGGCCAGGGCCAGATAACAATCCTCCTGGGGAGGCTTGCCTACGATTGTGGTCGGATAAATAGCATCTCTACGATGGGTTATACATTTGATGTGAAAGACCGGGTATTCACCGGGCAGCGAATAATAACCCGTATGATCTCCGAATGGTCCTTCTATACGACTTTCCGCAGGATCAATATAGCCTTCTAAAACGATTTCGGCATCAGCGGGAACTTCCATATCAATCGTTTTACATTTTACAAGTTCTACCGGTTTCTTCCTTAAAAAACCGGCGAAAATCAGCTCATCTATCTCTTTGGGCAGAGGCGCTGTAGCAGCATAAGCAATAGCCGGATCTCCTCCTAAAGCAACTGCCACTTCCACCACCGGGGTGCCCATTTCTTTATTCAAACGATAGTTCTCTGCTCCATCATGATGGATATGCCAGTGCATTCCGGTTGTATTCTTATCGTAAACCTGCAGTCGATACATGCCTACATTCCTTTTTCCGTTGCGAGGATCCCGGGTGTAAACCTGAGGAAGGGTTATAAATTTTCCCCCATCATCCGGCCAGCATTTGAGAATTGGCAATTTATCCAGAGATGGCTCCATACATACAACCTCTTGGCAGGAGCCGCTTTTAACCATCTTGGGAAAGAAAGAAGAAAGCTGGGCTAATATCGGTACCATCTTAACTTTACCCAGCAAAGAATCGGGAACATTATCGGCCAATTGCAGCAATCCCGTGATTTCATCGCCAATAGCATCCAGGTCTTCAACTTGCAGACTCCAGGACATGCGCTTGCTGCTGCCGTAAGCATTGATTAAAACCGGCATCTCAGAGCCTTTTACATTCTCAAAAAGCAAAGCCGGTCCCTCAGCCTTGCTGACTCTATCGGTAATTTCAGTTATTTCCAGTTCCGGGTCAACCAATGTTTTGATGCGGCACAACTCTCCCCGGTCTTCCAGAACTTTAATGAATTCGTGTAAATCCTTATAGGCCATCTGCGTCACCTCCGGTATTATTGCTTATTTGTTGCATCAGGGCCTCCATTTCTCCAATTTTTAAAACCTCAGCGTCCTGCAGCTGTCCCATTAGTGACTGCGCTTTATATAAATAAGTACGACCACACTTTTCCTGGTGATAAATATATATTAACTCTACAGCCATACCTAAATTATGTCCAATCTCACTATAAATCTCTGCTGTTTCAGGTTTTAATCCCGCCATTTTACCAGCGGTGAGGAAGGCGTTGGTATATAGAGGGGCTCTAGTTTTGGTCAGCACATCCTCCAGACCGCCATGCAAAGTATGTTTAATTACCAACCCTTCATTGATACTGCATATCATGGTGGCAAATATATTTAGTAATTTGTCAGCATCAGCCTCAAGCAATAATTTTAGGACTCTGCCGAAAATATAATCTCCAATGAGTATCGCAAACTGTAATTCCTGGTTGTGTATTTGCCCTTCCTCGTCGTCTTTAGCAAGTATGTGAATTATATTGGCAAAGTTTATGGTCTTGAAAATATTTGCCATCTGAATGGTCAATTCCCGTTCAATCCCTAAATACCTATAGGCATTAATGACCATGGCGGGGAGCAATTTGTAACCTAAATCCCTGTCCGCTTCGGGAACATAGATAGATATTTCATCCCACCAGGGCAACAGGCTTCTTTGGAATGTATTATTAACTTCTCGTAGATCGTCTTGCATCTCCCTAGTGAAAATAAACTCCATGGATAAGTCCCCCCCAGTCAAAAGATAACACAGTTATTAATAAGTACCGCTTTTCTATCATTCAACAAAATACGAGTATTTCCTGCCTAATATTATTATTTACATTTAAATAGTAAATATTTTAACATGCTGCTTGCCTTTATATCATACATTAATAATCATTACAATTAAATTATAATTCATAGCACTCTTCCCATTATTTGAGCCTATAAACAACTAGACCTCACTTGCAACTATTTCAAGTAAGGTCTTAGTTATAATTATTAATATTTTTACTCCTACTTCGGTCTACTAAAATAGTATCCCTCCTAAATATTTACCACCATGCGCTCTTCCTGGTTTACTATTAATCCCCTCGTAATTTCCTGTGCATTTACATATTCGGCTCCAAACGCTTCTGCAACAAAATTACATGCGTCCCATGGATTTACCTTTTCCCCACAGGTAAAGACATCTACTGCTGCATATCCCAATTCGGGCCAGGTATGAATCGCAAGGTGAGACTCTGAAATAACAACTACACCACTTACCCCTTGAGGACTAAACTTATGGAAAACCACTTCCCTAATCTCAGCGCTAGCCTCCAAAGCCGCATTTACCATGATATCCTCTACCTTTTGGATATCATTTAACGCTTCAAATCGACATCCGTAAACTTCGGCTAAAACGTGTCGCCCCAAAGCCTGCAATAATGTCAACCCCCTTCAATTCAATTATAATGCCGTTCCCAAACCTCCTTTTTATTATTAGCAGAAAACATACATGTAGAATTTTAGCACAATCATTTTGCATGTCAACAATTCATTAAGAAATTATCATGTGAAATTTTACACGCTTACCGGCTCGCTTTTTTCAGCCCTTTTTGTACCTGGGACTTGAATTTTCCAGCTCGTAATGATAATTTTAATGTTGGTTTAACATTCAGGTTAAATTGAAAAGCAGGAGGAACTAAGGGATGACAAGCAGGAAGAGGATACTGACCGGTGACAGACCCACTGGCAAGTTGCATCTGGGCCATTATGTAGGCAGTGTGGCCAATAGAGTCAGACTGCAGGAGGAATATGACAGCTATATTATTATTGCCGATGTTCAGGCTTTAACCACCAATTTTGAAAATCCCGAGAACCTCAGTAAGGATACCTGGCAGATTGCTGAGGATTATTTGGCCGCAGGACTTAATCCAGAGATTTCGACCATATTCATCCAGAGTATGATTCCGGAGATTCATGAATTAGCTGCTTATTTTTCTATGTTCACGTCAGTCAATGTATTAAGACATAACCCCACCGTGAAGTCTGAAGCACAGCAGCATGGGTTCAATGATATGACCTATGGTTTTTTAGGCTATCCCGTTAGCCAGACAGCTGACATTAGTATTTTCAAGGCCCACCTGGTTCCAGTTGGGGAAGACCAGATTCCCCATCTCGAATTAGCTCGCAAAATTGTAAGACGATTTAATGACCTGTACCGACCTGTATTAGTGGAGCCAGAAATATTGGTGGGCGAAGTACCCCGTCTGGTCGGACTGGACGGTAAAACTAAAATGAGTAAAAGTCTTAATAATGCCATCTATTTAAGTGACAACTCCCAGGAAATAAGGAAAAAAGTTATGGATGCTGTGACCGATCCAGCCAGAATTCATAAAAACGATCCCGGACACCCGGAGGTCTGCACAGTCTTCGAGTATCACAAGGTTTTCAATCAGGTGGAGGTCCAACAAATAGAAGAGGATTGTCGGCAAGGAACAATCGGTTGTGTGAACTGCAAGAAAAAGCTGGCCGGATGTATTGATGCCCTGCTCGAGCCCATGCACGAAAGACGCCAGAAATACTCAGCTAATCCCGCCTTAATCAAGGATATATTGATGGAGGGAACCAAGAAGGCACACCAGGTAGCCAAAGAAACCATGCGCGAAGTAAGAGACGCTATGGGCATAAACTACTTCGGTTAGACACGACACAAGGACGTTTTTGGTTTGTCATCTTACCATAAGGGGATGGTCCTTTTGTTACAGTTGAGGAATGTAACAGAAAGGCCGTCCCCTTGTTACACTCCCCTTTTTAAGCTTTACCCAGGTATGCCTTACGTACTTCTTCGTTCACGGCTAGTTCCTTGCCTGGCCCTTCCAGAACAATACGCCCTGTTTCCAGGACATAGCCGTAGTCTGCTATCTGCAGCGCAGCGGTAGCATTCTGCTCAATTAGCAATATGGTCATACCCTTTTTATGTATATCCTTGATGATACGAAATACTTCCTTAACCAGCAGAGGTGCGAGGCCCAGGGAAGGTTCATCCATCATCAAAAGCCGTGGGCGTGACATCAGGGCTCTGGCAATAGCCAACATCTGCTGATATTCTAGCACTGTGTATACAATAATCAAAGCACTATTTTATCGTCCAAAAGGGCTAATTTTACTATCTGTTCATGCAATTTCCGGAAGTTGTCCGGGGTTAAGGATTGTTTTCCATCCGAAAGGGCACGATCTGGTTCGGAATGAACCTCTACCATTACCCCATCAGCTCCTGCCGCGATGGCAGCCTTGGCCACCGGAGCCACTATTTTCCAATCTCCGGTAGCATGACTGGGATCTACTATTATAGGTAAGTGGGATAGAAGTTTTATTAAAGCTACGGCCCCAATGTCAACCGTGTTACGGGTATAGGTTTCGAAGGTGCGGATACCGCGTTCACATAGAATTACATTAGGATTCCCGCTATTTAGTATATATTCGGCTGCCAGGAGCCATTCCTCAATGGTAGCCGCCAAACCCCTTTTAAGAAGGACCGGCTTGTCCAGCCTGCCCACCTCCTCAAGCAGAGCAAAGTTTTGCATACTCCGGCTGCCAATCTGGATGATATCAACTTGTTCGCACATATAATCCAGGTCTCTGACATCCATTACCTCACTTATCAGGGGCAACCCGGTGATATCACGAGCTTCAGTCATGATAGCCAGTCCATCTCTACCGAGACCTTTAAAAGAATAGGGTGAAGTACGGGGCTTAAAAAGACCTCCCCTTAGTATATGAGCCCCCATCGCTTCAAGTTTAAGAGCAATCTCCAGATAATCTTCCCGGCTTTCAACCGCGCAGGGGCCGGCAATAATGGTGCAGTAGCCTTCCCCTATGAATATAGTACGCCCCCGTGCCGGTATTGCCACCACAGTATCCTGCACTCCCGCAGCGCGCGCAGCCATTTTAAAAGGTTTCATGTATAATCCTCCACAAATTAAAACCTAAAGAATATTTGCAATTAGTATAACATGAGCTAAACTGAAAAATACTTAACAATATTGTATAACTTTTTTCACCCATATAATGCGCTTTTTTTTATTGGCTGGAAAGGTTATGTGAAAAGGAGAAATAGATGACTGCCAACATGAAAATAGCAGTATGTCAGATGAGGGTCTCCGAATGGAAATCTCAAAACCTCAAGCATGCTGGAGAGATGATTAGGAAGGCTTCCCAACAAGGAGCCCATATGGTAATTTTACCCGAATTTTTCAATGCTCCCTACAATACACGGATTATGGCTGAAAATGCGGAGTGTTTTCCGGGAGAAACCACCGCTTTTTTGTCTGAGCAAGCCAGTAATAATGCGATTTTATTAGTGGGTGGTTCTATCCCGGAAGTGGATGAGGACGGCAAGCTATATAACACCAGTTATGTGTTTGATGAACAGGGCCTTCTGATTGGCAAACACCGCAAAATGCACCTCTTTGATATTGATATTCCCGGGCAAATTAATTTTAAGGAGTCCGAAGTCCTCACGGCCGGGGATGACCTGCAAATAATAAGACATAATGGTTTATCTTGCGCGGTAATAATATGCTATGATATTAGATTTCCTGAATTGGCCCGCATGGCAGCACTGCAAGGAGCACAGATTTTAATAATACCTGCCGCATTTAATGGGACTACCGGCCCGGTTCATTGGGAGTTATTGATGCGAACCAGAGCGGTTGACAACCAGTTGTTCGTCGTCGCTGCCTCTCCCGCCCACAACCCCGAAGCCAGTTATCAGCCCTGGGGACACTCCCTGGTGGTTGACCCCTGGGGGACAGTTATATCCGAAGCTGGAACCGATGAAGAAATACTGGTTTGTAATCTTGATTTATCAATATTGGGCAGGGTGCGGCGAGAATTGCCCCTTTTGAAGCATAGAAGAACTGACATCTATGAGTTGAATTATAAGAAATGATAAGTATCGGCATACTTTCTATTAAACTGGTGGGAAGCTATCCTGAATGGCCGCAAATTTACACAGTTGGGGAAAAAACAATTAACTGCCTGCGAGAGAGGATGTGTCATCCTATTTCTTATAAATAGGATGGAAATAGCTATGCAACTACGCTTTAACTTTAATTAAATCCTTACGTAATTGAGCAGCATCCTTAAGGAAAATATGGTTGATCTCCTCCTGTTGCTTGTCGGTATTTACATGAAGCAATACCCGGATGCAGAGCGGTAGTGCATCGGCGACAGCTATCTCCTGGGTACAAAGCAGTGGAACCTGCTCCAAACCAATAGAGCGGGCGGCTTGAGCCGGGAAGGCAGACTTGAGGTCGGGTGTGACTGTGAATAAGATACTGGCAATATCCTGCGAATTTAAATCGTTTTGTTTAATAATTTCTTCCAACAACTCGCGGGTAGCCTGTAACACTTGGCTTTGGTCATCTTCTTTTACAGTGGTCGCTCCTCTTATTCCCCTTACTAACATTCTTCCGTCCCTTTCATCCTTGCTCCCTGGGTTTTCCAGGCCTGCCCGCCCTGTACCTCAGATAAAGCCCTTATCTCTGGCAATCTTTAGGGTACAGCACGGTGCCCAAGACCGATTGAAACCTCATCCAGATGCAGTAAACCAATACCAAAAAATATAGCCACACTCACATGATCATTATATCGAGCAACCCCTATTTTACCACCAACATTAAGCCCCAGAGCCTTAGGCATAATCTGCGCTAAAGCTTCACGCGCAGCACCAGCCACAGCCCCCTCGTCAGGGTGTGTATCTTTGATAACTCCTTCACGTTTGGCGGCAACCACTGCCCGCTCAACTATTTTAGCTACTGACGATATGAATTCTCCCCCATAATCGACGGCCACTGCCTTAATGCCATATTCATGCGCTAATTCCTTTTTTATTTGCGTTTCCTCCGTACGAGATGAAGAAAGGGCCATTTTAATAGCAGCCGTAGCTGCAACTTTACTTCCTGCCTCCATTAGCATTACCCCCACCATTCATTTGTCTTATTTTACTATAATCTTGCCCACCATTACTACAGTCTGATTCGCAGTAAATGTCTGCTCCGGCTTGGGATAGGCCAAATTTGATGATACCGCTGCAATTTCATAATCGATAGGGAAGTTGTAAGCAGTCGAGTCTATCTCCACCGTATCGCCCGCATTTATTTCAATAGTAACCCTTTTGGCTGAAAAATTGTATTTTTCCTGACCATTAATTAAAACCTTGGCTCGCGGGAGAGATGAGAATTTGCCAGCTTCTATGACAACCCGGGCTTGCGGCGATATGGCTTCCGCATCGGCAGGATAAGCATTTTCCTGGGTTGAAGTCACAGGCATCTGTATAGTTTGGCCTTCCATTCTTTCCCCCCAGCTAAGGTAAAAACGGATGGGGTCGATGGTCATCAATCCTTGCACCAAAACCATGACCATTATAGTCAATACAATAAATCTTATCAGGCCTTTTTCCACCCGATTGATAAAGTTTTTCAAAATACCATCCCCTCAGACATATATTTCTCCTCTATCTTATGCCCGATGGAATGGCTTTATCCACGAAATGTATTTAATATGGAAATAGCCAGAGCAGCTGCCCCATATCCGTTGTCAATATTTACAACCCCTACCCCACTGGCACAGCTGTTGAGCATGGCCAGCAGGGCCGCCAATCCTTGAAAACTGGCCCCATAACCGATGCTGGTCGGTACGGCAATTACGGGTCGTTTGGTCAGACCTCCCACTACACTGGCCAAAGCTCCTTCCATTCCGGCCGCTACTATTACTACCTGTACTTCATTTATCAGGGGGATCTTGTCAATCAAACGATGGATGCCTGCAACCCCGACATCATAGATTCGCTCGGTTTCAGCACCCATTATATCAAGACACACAGCTGCTTCTTCTGCAACTGGTACATCAGCTGTTCCAGCCGTTATTACGGCAACTTTACCGATTCTGGCTACCGGTGTACGGTGCATGAATAGTACACGTGCTATCGGGCTGTATTGGATATCAGGCAGCAGTATTTTAGCAGCCTCGAAGACTTCCGTTCCGGCCCGAGTGCCAATTATATTGCCATTTTGAAGAGCCAGATGCTGAAATATTTCTATGACCTGCTCAATTGACTTGCCTTGGCAATAAATCACCTCCGGAAAATTATCCCGTATAGAACGATGATGGTCAATTTTGGCAAAGCCCAGATCCTCATAAGGTAATATTTTCAAGACCTGGTAGGCATCATCAACTTCTAAGCATCCGCCATGCACCTGTTCTAATATTTTGTATAAGCGGTCTTTATTCATGCCCATCTCTTTTCCAATCTATTTATACTTCTTATAATCTTCAAAGCTGGTTCGGTTCAACAAAAAGCTAAACCTTTTACATTGGCAAAACAACAACATAAAAGGTTATCAGCAAGATATTTTGTATTTTGCATCACAGCTGCCCCAGGGATATACACCCCTCAGAAAACCAGAGTTTTATTAGGGGTGTATATCCCTGGTAAAATGAAAGCTGGTCATGACTACCAGTTGTTCTTGGCATACTCTATGCCCACTAAAAATGCTTCTTTGTTTTTCTGAATTACGCTTTGTTTTTTACCTTTAAAGATAATCTCAAAATGTTCCAGGGCCTGTTCAGTCGAGACTACATTAGTTTTTTGCAGACATGCCCCCAAGAGTATCATATTGGCTGCATGTGAGTTGCCCATATCGTCGGCAATCTGATTAACGGGGATCTTAAAAACGGTTAGGTCATCACGTACCAGCGGTCTATCCACCAGCGAAGTGTTGATAACCAGGGTCCCATTTGGTTTAATCTTTTCCTCAAACCTATCTAAAGAGGGCTGATTCAAAATAATTGCCATTCCAGGATGCTCGGTCAATGGTGAGCTAATCTCATCATCGGCAATTGTAACCAGGCAGTTGGCGGTTCCTCCCCGCATTTCTGCTCCATAAGAAGGTAACCAGGAAACATTTTTGCCTGCCCCCATGGCTGCATAGGTTAGAAATTTACCCATCGACAAAACGCCCTGCCCTCCAAAACCGGCAAACAGTACCTGTTTTTCACTATCCATGCTGCTTATGCCTCCTTGATCTTGAATTCACCCAATGGATAATAGGGAATCATGTTTTCTTCCAGCCATTTAAATGCATCAATAGGACCTAATCCCCAGTTAGTAGGACAAGTAGACAAAACTTCCACCAGGGAAAAACCCAGACCCTTCATTTGCGTTTGCAAAGCTTTTTTTATCGATTTCTTGGCTTTGATTACATTGGCCGGGTTGTTGACTGCCACCCTGCTAATATAGGCAGACCCCTCATTGGTGGCCAATAATTCTGCCATTCGAATTGGGTATCCTGCTTCTTCTTTCTTCCGCCCATAAGGCGACGTAGTTGTTACTTGTCCCAATAACGTCGTGGGAGCCATCTGCCCACCAGTCATACCATAGATGGTGTTGTTCACAAACACCACGGTAATATTCTCACCACGTGCTGAAGCGTGTACAATTTCAGCCATCCCTATAGATGCCAGGTCACCATCACCCTGGTAGGTCAGGACGCAGCGCTCCGGCAATATCCTCTTGATCCCGGTAGCAATTGCCGGGGCTCGCCCATGGGCTGCTTCCAGCATATCAAAGTTAAAATAATTATACGCCAAGACCGAACAACCGACTGGACAAATGCCGATGGTATTCTCGCGCATATTCATTTCATCAATACATTCTGCGACCAGTCTATGTATAATACCATGGGTACACCCAGGGCAATAATGAGTTTTGGCACGGGTAAGGCTCTGAGGTCTCCGGGCTACAATTTTCATTAGAATCCCTCCCTTTCGGCTAGCATAATAATCTGCCCGGCTATTTCCTCAGGACTGGGAATCATACCTATTCTACCGTAGAACTCTACGGGTACTTTGCCATTTACAGCCAGTCGGACATCATCGATCATCTGCCCCATGCTTATTTCCACCGCCAGGAACATTTTGGCGCTCTGCGCAGCATTTCTAATCTCCTCTTCAGGAAATGGCCACAGAGTAATCGGCCTGATTAGCCCTACCTTATGCCCTTTTTTTCGCACTTCCATAATCGCTTTCTTGACAATACGCGACATAAGTCCAAAAGCAACCACTACTAGATCCGCATCTTCGGTCAAAAAGGTGGCGGCCTTCTGTTCATTGGCTTTTATTAAAGAATATTTTTCGCCTAATACATGATTGCGATGCTCCAAGAATTCCGGAGACAAATGCAGCGTATTCACAACATTAGGGGCCCTGCCCTTACAACCGTTAACAGCCCAGGGTTTATCGATAAAATGGGTAACCTTGGCACGTGGAATCACCGGTTCCATCATCTGACCCAGGGTTCCTTCAGCCATAATCATAACTGGTATGCGATATTTATCAGCCAAATCAAAAGCATCCATGGCGAAATCCAGCATTTCCTGAACGGAAGAGGGCGCCAGCACCATGATATGATAGTCACCGTGACCTCCACCGCGAGTTGCCTGCCAGTAATCGGATTGGGCTGGCTGTATCCCTCCCAGTCCCGGCCCGCCCCTGGAAATATTAACAATCAAGCAGGGCAGCTCAGCTTCCGCAATAAACGATATTCCTTCAGATTTCAAACTTATCCCCGGCCCGGAAGAAGCCGTCATAACCCTCGCTCCGGTTGAGGCCCCGCCATAGACCATGTTTATTGCTGCCAGTTCACTTTCGGCCTGTACAAAGGTTCCCCCCAGAAGGGGAAACTTTCTAGCCATGTATTCCGCTATCTCGCTCGAAGGAGTGATGGGATAACCGAAAAAAGCAACACATCCTGCAGTAAGCGCTCCTTCTGCCAGTGCTTCATTACCTTTCATCAATACCTTTTCCATACTATCACTCCCTTTCTACCTCGATCACTAAATCGGGACACATGAGAGCACAAATCCCACATCCCGTACAGCTATCCGGCAGCAGGTCCGTAACCGGATGGTAACCTTGAGCATTGATTTGTTCCATGTCCAACCCCAGTACATCTTTGGGGCAAAAATGAATACATAGTCCGCAGGCCTTGCATTCTTCCACAAAAAAACTAACTTTTCCCTTAGCCATGCTACATTCCCCCTTCAGAGCATCCTACAGCCATTCAGGCCTTAAATATAAATTAATTACCTTCAATAATTCTCCATAGTCAGGATAAAGTTCCCGGTAAAATTTTCTTTCTATGACCAAACATCTAATCGGTATATTCAGGGCTTTACTAAAACCTGCAACCTTGGCGTGCCCGTCCCGAATAATAGCAGTACTTGTCTCCTGCAACAAATTAGGATTGCTTACTATACCGGTGAACTTGATATGGGCCGCTCTCTCCAGTTGATTCCTCAACAGAATCACGTTTTCCAAATCCTGGGCAAAAGGTCGATAAGGATTTAATACTAATAAAAAATCATAAACTGGGCGTGATAATATGTATTTACTCAAATACCCCAGCACCAAAGATCCAACTTCATCGCCAGCTACATCGATAACCATATTATTTTCCTGCCTGGTCAAGCCAATTATTTCATGAGGTATGGCGGGTACGTCTCCGAAGGACAAATTCCCTGCCGGGGCCACCAGTCTAATACCGGCCAGCCTGAGTGCATCATGAAGATCTCGGGAAGCAAAATAGGGGTTGACCAAATCCAAATCGGCCAGAATTACATCTGAACACGTACCTGCCATCTGCATGGCATGATTTAGAGCGAGTTCTGATTTGCCGCTGCCAAATCCACCCGCGTAAATAGTCATATTTCCCAACAAATTACCCTTTCTTAGCAGATCTTATTGAGTAATAATAATAGATTAAGATAAGATTAAAAGCAATAAATAATTTAAATAAAAAAATGGCTCCTTAAAGCCATTTCAATCCGTTATGCAAAATCTACCTGCCAAAGTTTTATGTATTTATAAAGGTGAATTGGGGCTATTTCCAGGTATCAACCTTACGGAAAAGATACTCCCTATATTCTGATAGTTCCAGGCTTATCCTGAACAGCAGTTTTTCCATATCACTTTTGGAAAGCGTCAACTCATCGGGTTCGATAATTTCTACGGTTCTAAATTCTTCTTTTACTATGAATTTAATAGCATCTTCAATGCTATCAGCATAAAAGGTAATCACTACCGGGGCATAAGCCACCTTCTTGCCGGTAATATCATCAATTAGAGAATAAATATCCTGGCTCATATCTATGTCGTCAATGCTAATCCCTTGTACCGGCACATTCCTCATCATAGTAACCTTATGCTGTCTGGCATCGTCGGCAAGTTGCTCCGGATTCTTGTTGCCAAAAAGTTTGCTCGATTTAGCTTTACCAACATAATCAAAACGCAGTTTAATTTTTATTGCAGGCAAAATCATCCAACTCCTGTTCCTTGGTTTATATTATATTGGAGTGACTCATATGATTGGACTATGGGGGTACTCCATATTTAAAGATTAGACTGGCTAAACCTGCGGAAGTTGAGATTCATACGAAACCATTGCTTTCAAAAGGTCAACTTCTTCCTGTTGCAGGAAACGGTACTGCCCCTTTTTCAAACCCTCCAGAGTCAGCAATCCTATAGCGGTTCGCTTGAGACTTATTACCGGATGTCCTACTGCTGCGCACATCCTTTTAACCTGTCTCTTGCGGCCCTCATGGATAGTAATTTCAATCATTGAATTCCTGGCATCTCTTTCTATTACGCGCACATCCGCCGGGGCAGTAATACCGTCCTCCAATTCAACCCCCTCCCGTAGGATTCTCAGTTCATCATCCTTAATAAATCCTGTCACCCAGGCCTGGTATTTTTTATCTATTTTATAACGGGGGTGAATTATAAGATTAGAAAACTGTCCATCATTGGTCAGCAACAAGATTCCTTCGGTGTCAAAATCCAGACGCCCCACTGGATAAATGCGCTCCTTCACCTCGGCTACCAATTCCAATACCGTAGATCGACCCTGGGGGTCATGGACAGTACTAATAAAGCCGCCCGGTTTATACAGTAAAATGTAAACAAAGTCTTCCCTAACAACTGAATGCCCATCAAACTCAATACAATCATATTGAGGATCTACCTTGGTAGCTACCTCTCTTACCACACAACCGTTTACTCTGATTCTTCCTTGTGTAATTAATACTTCCGCCTGTCGGCGCGAAGCAATCCCAGCATGGGCCAGGTATTTGGCAAGCCTCAATTACAACCTTCCTTTGTATATTATTCATGTCGCCGCCTGTGCAACTATTATACTAACTTTTCTCCAAAAAGTATAATATTCCTCCTGTTTCAGCCATGTTATTCAGCCAATAGGTATGAGAGCAGAGCCTTTTTTAAGCAGTTGTAGGTTGCGCAGCTGGCGTTTATACACCCAACATGTATCTGGACCAAGGGAATTTAATCATATTCATATGATCACCGGATGATCTATGATAAAGCACTCATTTTAACGCCCATATCTACTGGCCGGCCGAAATAGACAGCTGATGTTACTATTACATCAACCCCGGTCAAGGCATATGATTGTACATTACTTTCATTGATCCCGCCCGCAGCGAGTATAGTGATCCCAGCATCAATGCCCCTGATTATTTCCACCGCCCTGCTTAATTCCCTCGGGGATATTTTGTCAAACTGGACACCATCTGCCCCTGCCTGGCATACTTTAACTGCCTCATTGATTGTCTTTACCTCTATAAACACTTTCTTTTCCCGACTGCGCAATTTTATATCCTTAAGCCTCCCCAGCAAGCCATCCAAGCCTCCTAAAAATTCCAGGTGCTGGTCGAAAATCAAAATGGTTTCTGATAATCCCAGCCTATGTGGCAACCCTCCTCCAGCTATAACCGCTTTGGTACTCATTTCCTTGGTACCAGGAAAGACCTTGCGGGTAGCGGTAACTTCAATGTTTGGATTGACTTCTCGGGCTTTCTCCACCATCCTCCTGGTGCGGGTAGCTATTCCTGAAGTATACTCCAAAATATTCAAAGAGACTTTCCAGGCCATATGGAGGTCCTCGGCATTCCCCTCCGCTCCTATTATGATGCTTTGTGGTTTTACCGCAGTTCCGGATGGCAAATATTCCAAAGGAATAATATTAAGCTGGCGAAATACCTTTAGCACCTCTTCGGTACCGCAGATTACCGCTTCTTCCCGGCAGATATACTCCATCTTCCCTTTTTTGCCGGCAATATTCAAGACCAGTGAGGTCAAGTCTATATAGGGTATATCTTCCTTGATAAATCTTTCAATCGTTTCATCCGTAATAAATATCATCATTCAGCCTCCTTCAATTCCCTTTTCTAAATTGGACTGTAAGTTTGATAAATATAATCTTACAATAACATCAGAATACCATAATGCATCCCTATATGTTTTTACATAACGGCAGGATTTCATGCAATAGTCAACGAACAATTCATAACGTGCCCATATTTGTACAGGACATTTTGGCCAGAAAGGATTGGATAATATGACAGATGATTTAAGTATCGTTCTTAAACCTATTGGAGTAGTGAGATCCGAAATGATTAATCCTAATGATGTCCCTATTCCCGGACAACCGTCCCGAGTAGAAATTTTTCCGCAATATAGTCAGGCGCTGCATCGAATTGAGGAAAACTCACATCTATGGCTCTTGTTGTGGTTTCACCAATCAGATCGTAATTGCCTCGTTACGGTACCCCGCCGGGTAAATCCGAATCTGCCCGAATATGGAGTGTTCGGACTAAGATCACCCAATCGTCCTAATCCCATCGCCTTATCTCTAGTGCGTTTGAATTCAGTGGCAGGCAATATCCTCCAGGTGGGTGGTCTGGACGCAATTGATGGGACACCCGTGCTGGATATTAAATCTTATTATGAGCAAGACATAATATTTTCGCCCCAAACGCCTTATATCCGAGCCCATAATCCTATTATGCGTCGTAATATATTCTTAAAGCAAGCCCTTTCCCACCATCAGGAAGAATGTCCGGAATTATTTATGGCGATTCGTATGGCTCTGGTAGCCGATCAATATATGGGGCATCTTAATCGGCCGGATTTAAAACTTACTGTAACCGGTTCGGCTTGTCTGGCAGATACGTTACAGGGGTTAAGCCGAGCCAGATTGGCTAACCCCCCCAGATTTGTCTTTCATGAGGATACGACGCTACCGGGCAGTATCTGGACGGACAGCGATCACAGGTTGAAGATAGAAGCGCGCTGCAGCCTGAACCAGGTGACATTCACCGAGCTTGCAGATGAGGACCTTTTCAATATTGATTTTAAGTAATTATAATTTGGAAGGAGCACACCCAGATCAAAAAAGGTGAATGGTACCTTTTTAGATACCATTGGACATAATAATTATTAACTCCATCTTCTCTACTGGCTTGCAGATATACTCGCACAACTGGTATTATTTTAATTAATTTTGCACTAATATATTTATTTTAGAGAATAGGGAGAAAACTATGCATAACAAACCCGTAGACAAGGAAAAAATCGAAGCAGGCTTCCGGATGATTCTGGAGGCCCTGGGAGAAGACCCGGAACGGGAAGGATTAGCCCAAACCCCTAAGAGAGTAGCCCGGATGTATGAAGAAATCTTTTCCGGTATAAACAGCGAACCTCAGGATTATCTGGATGTCTCTTTTACCGAATATCATGATGAACTAATCCTGGTCAAAGATATTCCTATTTATTCTATGTGCGAACATCATTTTCTGCCCTTTTATGGTTGGGCGCACGTTGCCTACATACCCAAAGGCGGTAAAGTAGTAGGAATAAGCAAACTGGCCCGAGTAGTCGAATCCTATGCAAGACGACCACAATTGCAAGAACGGCTCACCTCACAGATTGCGGATTGTATTTTTACTGCCTTAAAACCAATGGGAGTAGGAGTGGTAATTCAAGCTGAGCATATGTGTATGACTATGCGGGGAATCAAAAAACCGGGGTCTTTAACTGTAACATCGGCAGTTAGAGGTATTTTTGAAACCCGCCCAGAGACCCGAGCCGAACTATTCTCACTAATTCAGAAGTAAATCAAGCCCGGTTTGCCTATGGTCGGCCAGACAACGGACAAAAGTGAATATCAGAGCATGAGAAAAGTCCGCGATTAAAGCATATAAAAAGCAAGCTGATTGAACAGGCTTTTTGAAATAGCACAGAGATTCCCTTTTTTATCGGCCTGAAGCAGCATCTTTTAATGCCTGGTCGTTATATAGCATAGTAATATGTTCTGAACAATAACTGGGCTGCACTGAAACACCTCTATTATAACCTGCGGTAGTTTTAGATATTTGGTAATCTACCAAAATGGTGTTTTGGATTTCCATGATAAGCTGCTCAATTCCGTGTTCGAGAATACACGCTTTTATCTCATTGTTCAGATATCTGTTTGAGTCTTGGGCAGCTCTTTCCTGAGCATTGCTTTTTATACTAACCAGTCTTTCAAGTATTTTAAGTTTATCCACCCGGATACCTCCCATCAAGAAATAGCTAATCCTCCTGATATTAAAAGATAAAGATAGGATAGGCGGGCGGTGCAGCATAAATACCCGCCTATCAAAAATATTGGAGGAGTCAATAAACAAAAAACGACAATTTGCACTTTACCCTGCTACTTAAACTATTTTGTTGCTTCTTACCCAAATTTTCATCTGTTCAGCTTCTTTGATCAGTTCATCACGTAGATCGGGATGGGCTATATTGATCAATGCTTCCGCCCTTTGCCAAGTCGATTTGGCTTTCATCATAGCTATACCATACTCGGTAACCACATAGAAGTTTATACTCCGGGGTACGGTTACAATCGCTCCCGGGGTTAGTACAGGACAAATTCTAGATTTCAAATTACCATTCTTATCTGTAAAGGTAGAGGTAAGACAAACCAAACCCTTACCTCCTTTTGAATAATAAGATCCAGAGATAAAGTCCAGTTGTCCGCCGGTTCCAGAAATGTGTCGAATTCCGGATGATTCTGAAGCCACCTGACCATAAAGGTCTACCTCAATGGCATTATTGATGCCGAACACCTTATCGTTTTGCCCGATTATAAAGGGATCATTGGTGTAATCCACTGGATAAATAGCACAGGATGGGTTTCCATCCAGGAAATCATACAATTTGTTGGTGCCCATGGCAAAGGTATACACCATCTTACGTTTATCCAGCTGTTTACGGCAGCCAGTAATCCGGCCGGCTTCATACATATCGACGAAGGAATCCACCAGCATTTCGGTATGTACCCCCAGATCCTTTAAATCAGATTGAGCTATCATGGCGCCGACTGCATTGGGCATGGCTCCAATTCCCAGCTGCAAACAGGCTCCATCTTCGATTTCTTCCAGGACAATAGCGGCAATCTTCTTATCAATATCTGAAATGGGCAGCTCGGGTAGTTGAACCATGGGTTGGTTATCGCCTTCAACGATATAGTCCACCTCGGAAATGTGAATAGATTCCCTATTCCCCCCCAGACAAATAGGCACCGTTTTATTTACTTCAATGATGACTGTTTTAGCAGCATCACAGATTTGGGGCGTAAATGAGATCGAGGTTCCAAAGTTGAAAAAGCCGTGTTTATCCATAGGAGCCACTTTAATCAAGGCCACATCTGGCTCTACGTAGCCCCTTTCATAGAAGCTGGGACCTTCATGGTAAGTTAACGGAACGTAATTACAGAGATCTTTATCGTGTAATTTACGGCTGGCGCCACTCATATGCCAGTCATTATAAATAAAATGTTTCCTCTCTGGATCAGCCAGAACCGCTTTGGGCGGGAACGGGCAGGTTGTAGTCCGAATATTAACGTTCTCTAGTTCATCAACCCTTCTAGCCAGGGCCCCATCCAGATAGGCGGAGTTCATGACAAACTCACCATATTGCACCAGGTCACCTGATTTAACTATTTTCATAGCCTCGTCTACAGGGGTTAATTTACGTTGGTATTCTGTACTATAATCCACTTAGTAAAATTCCTCCTTTTTGATAAGGAATATCTTATCGTAGGTTTTAAAACAGCGGAACGGCTGGACGGTAACGTTTATACGGCCTGATTCCATCCAGCCGCACGGTTAATTCTATTAGCCCCTGAGCAAGTCGCCGGCAATAACCATTCTCTGTACTTCGCCGGTTCCCTCATATATCTGGAATATTTTGGCATCACGATAGTATTTCTCAACCGGATAATCCTTGGTGTAACCATAACCACCAAATACCTGTACGGCTTCAGTAGCGCAGAATACTGCGGTGTCACCAGCAAAAGCCTTAGCCAGTGAAGCCGCCTTGCTGAACCGCGGCACGTCCATATCCTGCAGGGAAGCAGCTTCCATATAGAGCAGGCGGGAAGCCTCAATTCTCATAGCCATATCGGCCAGTTTGAATTGGATAGCCTGGAAGCTGCAAATGGGTTTGCCGAACTGGGTGCGCAGTTTGGAATATTCCAGGGAGGCATCCAGACTAGCTTGAGCTACACCGGTGGCCATAGCGGCAATACTGGCCCGGGAAATATCGAGAGTCTTCATAATGATGTAGAATCCCTTGCCTTCACTGCCCAGCAAGTTCTTGGCCGGAACCCGTACATCCTCAAAGATTACTTCAGTTGTATTGGAAGTTCTAATACCCAGTTTATCCTCGGTTTTGCCAACAGTTATACCCGGAGTATCACGATCAATTATGAAAGCACACATACCCTTGGTACCCATTTTTTTGTCTAGGGTTGCCAGGAGAGTATATACCCCTGCAGTTCCACCATTACTTATAAACTGTTTAACTCCGTTAATAATATATTCATCGCCAACTTTAACGCACTTTGTAGAAAGGCCCTGTACATCTGAACCTGCTCCCGGCTCAGTCAAACAGAAGGCTGCCAGTTGACCATCGTTTAAACGGCCATAAAAATCCTTTTTCTGCTCGTGGTTCGCAGCTACCAGTACCGGGTCAGATGCCAGCAGGGTGCTGGCTACCATGACCGTACCTACTCCAGCATCACCCCAGCATATTTCTTCGGCTACAATATTCTGGGCTAAATGATCCAACCCTGCCCCGCCGTATTCGGCAGGAACGCCAATGGTCATAAGTCCTACTTCATGCATCTTCTTGATGCAATCCTCGGGATATATATGCTGGTTATCCCATTCACTGGCATAAGGAGCTATTTCATTAACCGCAAAATCGTGGGCCATCTTTTTCATCATTTCTTGTTCTTCACTTAAACGAAAATCCATTATTTATTCCCTCCATCTTTATCATTTATTTTTTCATCATTTTAAAGAGGTAGGTGAGGCCCAATAAGACCATCACCTACAATATAGATTATAGAGAGGAGGCTCTATATATCTCTAGTCCAAAGGGAACACAGCGCTGGTCCGCCACCAACACAGAGTGAAGCTCCTCCAATGGTCTTACCCTGTTTTTCCAGTTCATAGTACAGAGATACAATGATCCGTAAGGCGGTACATCCTACCGGGTGACCGAGACCAATTCCGGAGCCATTAACATTAACCTTGCTCAGATCCATTTCAATGCCGAAATCTTCCTTGAGCATTTTGCCGACACCTATAAACTGTGAAGCAAAGGCTTCATTGATCTCCCAATATTCCACGTCTTCATACTTCATGCCGGCTTCTTTTAAGCATTTGGGAATGGCAACTGCCGGACCCAGGCCCATTAATTCCGGAGCTACCCCTTCAGCACAGATGTTTATCAGTTTCATCAAGGGTTTTAGTCCTAATTCCAGCGCTTTGGCTTTGGACATTACGATTACAGCGGCAGCCGCATCGTTAACCCCGGAAGCATTGGCCGCCGTTACGACTCCACCCTTTTTAAAGGCGGCCGGCAGCTTGGACATGGCTTCAATGTTGGCATCAGGAATCATATGCTCATCTTTTTCATATAACTTGACGCCTTTTCTGGACTTAAGTTCCACCGGCACTATTTCCCGCTGGAAGGTTCCATCCTGGGTAGCCCGTGTAGCACGTTGATGGCTTAAAAGAGCTAACTCATCACATTCTTCACGAGTAATACCGTATTTTTCCGCAATATTTTCAGCGGTCAGACCCATATGCCCGGGTACTAATCTGTCAAACAATCCATCATGAATCATGGCATCTTCAACACTGCCTGGGCCCATCCGATAACCCATTCTGGCTTTGGGCAGCATATAGGGAGCATTGGTCATACTCTCTACCCCTACAACCAGACCAATATCGGTTTTACCCAGTTGAATATGGTTTATTGCTATATCCAGTGCCCGCATACCTGAAGCACAGTTCTGGTTTACGTTGCAGGCATTACTTCTAACCGGCAGACCCACCGCCATACCGACCTGGCGTGCAGGAAGTGATCCCTGCATATGGGGATATACCTCACCCATTACGATTTCATCAATAGTATCCGCGGCAATACCCGCTCTGTTGATAGCTTCTTTAGCTACGGTGATAGCCAAATCTAATGCTTGGACATCTTTGAGGCTGCCCTGAAATCTAGCAATAGGTGTTCTACACGCGCTAACAATAACAACGTCTTGAATCTCCTTCATCATTTAAAATCCCCCTTAATTAATTTCGTGGAAATTATTTATTCTGAAATACCGGTTTTCTCTTTTCCAGGAAAGCTCCCATGCCTTCCTTTTGATCCAGGGTAGAACAACACATTCCAAACATATCCGCTTCTATACCCATAGCCGTATCCAGGTCGGCCTGCATTCCCTTACCAATTGCATATTTGGCGTATCCCACCGCCAGGGGTGCTTTTTTAGCAATCTTGGCGGCCATCTTCCTGGCTTCATCCATTAGTTGATCAGCAGGGTATACGTGGTTGACGAGTCCCAAGCGATAAGCTTCATCGGCCTTGATATTATCAGCTGTATAAGTAAGCTCTTTGGCCCGTCCTTCACCTATTAAACGGGGTAGACGCTGGGTGCCGCCGAAGCCCGGGATAACCCCCAGACCTACTTCGGGTTGGGCAAACAAGGCATTGTCTGCCGCCAGCCTTATGTCACATGCCATAGCCAATTCGCACCCGCCTCCCAGGGCAAATCCTTTTATGGCTGCAATGACCGGCTTTTCCATTATCTCCAGCATGCGCATGATTTTCTCTCCGTAGGCGGAGAATTCACGTGCTTCCACGCCGGATAGGGGCTGCATGTAGGCGATATCTGCGCCGGCCACGAATGCCTTGTCGCCGCTGCCGGTAATAATCATCACCCTTATGGCCTCATCGGCGCTTACATCTTCTATGGCACTTCTAATCTCGGTTAAGGTATCTTTGTTCAGGGCATTTAGAGCTTTGGGACGGTTGATATAAAGGATTGCTAAATAATCCTCTTTTTCAAGAATGATGTTCTCATATGCCATGATTTTTCCCCCTCTCGTCCGTTTGGCATCTGATTTATTTACTATTTGATTTTAATATTCATAGAAACCCTTTTTGGTTTTCATCCCCAGCCAGCCGGCACGGACATACTGTTTTAACAGTCCAGAGGGACGATATTTGGGGTCTCCGGTTTCATCATACAAGGTATTCATAACGGCCAGAGCAATGTCACCACCTACCAGATCGCACAGGGTAAGCGGTCCCATAGGCCATCCAGCCCCAAATTTCATAGCTGTATCAATATCTTCAGCAGTAGCCAGGCCTTCATAAAGGATGGCACAGCCTTCATTGATGGTGGGCACCAGGATACGGTTGACAACAAACCCGGGTCCTTCTTTAACCTTTACTGGTTTCTTACCGATTTCTATGGAAAGATCAACCACCGTTTGTACGGTTTCTGCGGAGGTTTGCAGGGCAGGAATAACTTCAACCAATTTCATTACATTGGCCGGGTTGAAGAAATGCATGCCTACGACTTTGTCTGGTCTTTTGGTTATGGCTGCTATTTCGGTAATGGAAAGAGATGATGTATTAGTGGCGATTATTACTTCAGGTGCCAGCAAAGCGTCTAGTTTCGTGTAGACATCTTTTTTGACATCCATATTTTCGAAAACACCCTCGACTATGAAATCAACGTCTTTTAGGTCCTCGAATTTATCGGTTCCAAAAATATTTCCCAGTACAGCATCCTTGGTGCCGGCAGCAGCTTTGCCCTTCTCTTCAGCCCTAGCCAGACTTTTGCCAATTGCATTTATGGCTCTATCGATAAATTCTTTTTTGATATCATAAAGTACTACCTTCTTGCCGGCAGCTGCCAGAGCCCAAGCGATACCTTGTCCCATTGTTCCTGCACCCAACATTCCAATTTTGTTAATGGCCATTAAGATAAACCTCCTCATTTAATAAATAATTACCCCCATACCCGGCGGGCTTAACCTATCGTTCCTGTTTTCATACTAATTATCCAAAAACGGGAACTGCCAATAAAATTCCTCCCCCTCCTTTCGATAAATTAAAAACTCTGCATAAAAAGCAGTAAATTGGCTTCTTATCTTCTCCTCTCTATTTAAAGCAACATGTATGCCAACCACCCCGAGGAGGTATGAATAAATGCAGCAAAAAGCGACATGCCGCATTTCTACAGTATGTCGCCCCACATTAATCCGTTATTTATTTAGCTTGTTAGTATCTCAAAATCATATAGGTAACTATAGCCATGAATGGCTTAATGATGACTATAATCGACATTTCAAGGGGTATATCATAATAGGATACCTGCAATACTTCAAATAATTGCCATGTGATTATGAAGGTATTTCGGGGAGGTATGGCTGGTCATATCAATAATAATGTTGATATGGCTATATATGGTCGTGAACCAAAATAGGATACCAATAATAAAAAGATCTTATAATTGGTCCAAACCATATTTTTCTAATTTACGGTATAGTGCTGAAGTATAAATGCCCAGCAATTTAGCTGTTTGAACTTTGTTGCCATTAGTCTTTTCTAGAGCTTGAAAGATTATTTTTTTTTCCAATTGTTCTATAGCGTCTGGAAGTGTGGCTGGATAAGCAGCATCCTCTTCATCTCTCAAGCTGCTCTTCTCTACCAAAATAGGAAAATGTTTTATGGTAATGCTGTTTTCACAGTTCATATCCGCCAGATTCAGCGCTCTCTCCAGCAAATTCTCTAATTCCCGGACATTGCCCGGCCAGGCATAATTTTGCATAAGCTCAATGGTTTTAAAAGAAATTTTATTAATCTTGGTACCTAATCGCTTGTTTATTTTGAACATAAGGGCATTTACCAGGATGGGAATATCATTAGTCCTTTCTCTTAAAGGAGGAATATTCAGCCTCACCACATTCAAACGATAATAAAGGTCTTGACGGAATTTCTCATCAGCTACCATTTGCTCCAGGTCGCGGTTGGTGGCGGCTATAACCCGAACATTAATATAAATGGGCTTGGTTGCTCCCACTCTTTCAACCATTCTATCCTGCAATACGGATAATAGCTTGGTCTGCATACTCAGCGGCATGTCGCCTATTTCATCAAGAAATATGGTTCCGCCCATAGCTAATTCAAATTTACCCGGTTTTCCCCCCTTCATCGCTCCAGTAAAGGCCCCCTCTTCATAGCCAAACAGCTCGGATTCCAGAAGATTCTCAGGCAGGGCAGCACAGTTTATTCTGACAAAGGGATGTAAACTGCGGTTGCTGGAGTTATGAATGGCATGGGCAAACAATTCCTTGCCAGTGCCGCTTTCACCGGTTATAAGTAAAGTGGATGCAGTATGCGACAATTGTTCAGCAATGGATTTAACTCTCAGGAATTGGATATTGTTGCCAATCAGATCCTTAAATTGCCATGTTGCCCGGTAGCCCTGGCGCACTTCTTCTTTGTATATATTTAACTCTCTTTCGGTTTCCTGCAATTTTTTCATCAGGATTTTAGCCCCGGACATATCCATAAACAGGCTTCGGGCAATAGCCCCGATGATTTGACCGTCTTTGATAATGGGCAGACGAGTTACTATGGTGTCTTTACCGTTGATAGGATATACATCCGCCTCGTCTATGCGTCCGGTCTTGAGGATTTCCGGCAATTGAGAGTCAGGGGTAATTTCCAGAATACGCTCACCCACCACCTGGCTCTTTTTCAACCCCAACGCATCCAGATAGGTCTGATTCATGGCGGTAATTATACCATCTTTATCAACTATGACATAAACCATGTAGGGGCTTTCAATTAAAGCCTCGGAAATAGCCCGGAATTCCTTTTCCGTTTCCTGTAGTTTATGCATTAGAATCTTGGCCCCGGACATATCCAGGAACAAGCTTTTGGCAATGGCTCCTATAACTTCCCCGTCTTTGATAACCGGCAGCCGGCTCATAATAGTATCCCGTCCATTTATAGGCCAGATAATGGCTTCTTCGACGTGTCCGGTTTTCAGAATAGCCGGCAGCCCCGAGTTTGGCACTATTTCCAGGATGTGCTTGCCCAGCACTTCATCCTTCTTTAAACCGTAGGCATCCAGATAAGTCCTGTTAACAGCTGTAATTATCCCATCCTTGTCTACAATCACATAAATCATATATGGACTTTCGATAAGGGATTCCGAAAGTGCTCTAAATTCTTTCTCCGTCTCCTGCAGTTTTTGCATCATAATTTTGGCGCCCGACATATCCAAAAATAGACTCTTGCCAACCGCACCAATAATTTCACCATTTTTTATAATGGGTAGACGGGTGACGATGGTCTCTCTTTCATTCACCTTCCAGATATCAGCTTTATCGATGTGACCGCTGCGTAAGATTTCAGGCAAGCGGGAATTTGGTATGATGTCCAGGATGTGTTTACCGATTACGTCTTCTTTACTTAACCCCAGTGCATCCAGATAAGTCCGGTTCATCAAGGTAATACGACCTTCAAGATTTACAGCTACATAAACCATATAGGGACTCTCAATAAGCGCTTCGGAAAAGGCGCTGAATTCCTCTTCGTTTTCTTGCAGCTTTTGCATTAATATTCTGGCTCCGGACATATCCAGGAAAAAGCTCTGTCCAATAGCTCCAATAATTTCTCCATCTTTCATAATTGGCAAACGAGTTACCACCGTGTCATTACCTTTTATGGGCCAGATGTCGGCCTTGTCTATTCGGCCGGTTTTAAGCACCTCAGGAAGTTCTGAGTGGGGCAAGACCTCCAACACATGTTTTCCGATGACCTGCTCCTCAGTTAACCCCAGTAAATCCATAAAAGTCTGGTTCATTATGGTAATGTAACCGTCCTTATCCACCATGACCAAGGCCATGTAGGGACTCTCTACCAAGAGTAGATTTATATCTTGAGTATCATAGTCTGACACTGCGAACTGCCCCCTTCAGGCAGTGCACCTGGATACTTATTGTCTCCAGAAACACTGCCGATTCTGGTTTGATAGCACCAGATATAACCTGCTTTGCAGACCTATAGGATTTCTGCCGCCAAACTTCTGAATTTCAAAAATTAAAACAAGCCAATTATTTCCCCACTGGGTAGAATGTCGATTTTTTCCGCGGCAGGGGTCTTGCCTAAACCAGGCATAGTCATAATATCACCAGCAATAGCCACTATGAATCCAGCCCCGGCTGATAACCTGGCCTCCCGAATGTTGACAATAAATCCCCGGGGTCTCCCAATGGCGGTAAGATTATCAGATAATGAATATTGGGTCTTGGCTATGCATATAGGTAAATCTCCATACCCAAGTTTTTCGTAACGAGCTAACATATTATCAGCTGCCTTACTATAAGTAACTCCATCCGCACCATAAATTTGCTGGCAAATGGTCTCTATTTTGTTTTTCAAAGGTGCTTGCACTTCATACAATAATTTGAAATTAGAGGGTTGCTCAGCGGCAGCTATCACTTTCCCGGCTAGTTCTTCGCCACCCTTTCCCCCTTCACTCCAGACCCGAGAAATGGCTACTTCAGCACCCAAGGCAGCACACTTACGTGTAACCAATTCGATCTCTTCCTGCTTATCGCCCGGGAATTCATTTAAGGCCACCACTACCGGTACACCATACATATTCAGATTCTCCAGGTGCTTTTCCAGATTAGCGGTGCCATTTTCCAGGGCTTGCATATTGATCTCATTAAGCTTGTCCTTGGGCACCCCGCCATGGTTTTTCAAAGCCCGTATTGTAGCAACCAGCACTACGGCGTCCGGTTTCAGCCCTGCATAACGGCACTTAAGGTCGAAGAATTTTTCGGCTCCCAGGTCAGCACCAAAACCCGCCTCGGTTATCATATAATCACCCAGTTTTAAACCTATCTGGGTTGCCATTATACTATTGCACCCATGGGCTATATTTGCAAATGGTCCCCCATGAATGAATGCCGGGGTGTTTTCCAGAGTTTGAACCAAGTTGGGTTTGATAGCATCTTTCATCAACAGGGTCATGGATCCAGCTGCTTTTAAATCATTAGCCGTCACCGGAGTTCCATCGTATCTATATGCGACCACCATACGGCCCACCCGCTCTTTAAAATCCATCAGGTCGCTAGACAGGCACAATACCGCCATTACCTCCGAGGCCACGCTGATATCAAAACCTGATTCGCGTGGAATCCCATCAGCTTTACCACCCAGACCAATTACTATATTCCTTAACGCCCTTTCATTCAAATCCATGGCCCTGCGCAAGACTACCTGGCGGGGGTCAATGTCTAAAGGATTTCCTTGATGAAGGCTGTTGTCCACAATAGCTGCCAACAGGTTATGAGCTGTAGTCACAGCATGAATATCACCCGTAAAATGCAGATTGATATCATCCATAGGAATAACTTGAGCGTAACCTCCGCCCGCCGCGCCTCCTTTAATTCCAAAGCTGGGTCCCAGCGAAGGTTCCCGCAAGGCTATAATAGCTTTCTTGCCCATTCTATTCAAGGCCATGCCCAGACCCACAGTAGTAGTAGTCTTTCCCTCTCCAGCCGGGGTGGGATTAATAGCAGTCACCAGGACTAGTTTCCCCGATGGTTTATTCTTCAACCTCTCCCATGTTTGCAGCGATACTTTACCCTTATACTTACCGTATAACTCAATATCATCCTCTGCCAAACCAACTGATTCCGCTATTTCCAAAATGGGTTTCATCTTAGCACTCTGTGCTATCTCAATATCGCTCCTCAAGTCACATTCCTCACTTTTTCATTAATTATAGGGCGTACAAAGCAGTAAATAATTGTCAGCTTGTTTGGGCCATCTTCCCAAAGCTCTATAAGCTATTATTATACTATCCAATTTTTTGAGTGTCTAGCACTGGAGCCTATCCAAACCTTTTTAACTTAGCATCCTTGAGGCAATTTGTTATTTAAATAAGAGATTACATATATATATTGATGCCAGCAAGCCGGTAATATCTGCACTTAGGCCAGTTATAACCGCATATTTAAACCTCTTGATTCCTACCGAGCCAAAATAAACAGTGAGGACAAAAAATGTGGTATCGGTGGTCCCCTGCATGACAGAAGCCAGGCGGCCGATCATCGAATCTGGTCCATAAACTCGCATTAGTTCAGTCGCCAGGCCCAAAGCACCACTTCCCGACAGAGGCCTCATGACTGCCAGGGGCAGAACTTCTGGCGGAGCACCTATGGCGCCCATAAATGGTCTCAGCGCTCCAACCAGATAATCCATAGCTCCCGAGGCACGGAAAACTGAAATAGCCACCATCATACCCACCAGGAATGGTATTATTTTTATGGCTGTATAGAACCCTTCTTCGGCACCTTCCACGAAAGATTCATATACCGCAACTCCTTTGCAAAAACCATAGAGAGGAATTAGTAGTAAGAGGAGAGGTATGGCCCATCGGGAAACCGTGGTAAGAACGGTTAGCAGCATCAGTTTTTTCCTCCCCAACGGCTGTGCTTGCGGAACCAATAATCGAGGGAAACGGCAATTATCATAGCGCAGCTGGTGGCGAAAATACAGGCTCCCACAATTTCAGTGGGATTAGCCGATGAAAAGGCCAACCTTATGCCAATAATCGTGGCCGGAATCAGAGTAATACAGGATGTATTTAAAGCCATGAAAGTGCACATTGCTGCCGATGCCTCCGGTCTATCATGATTCAAACGCTGTAATTCCTGCATAGCCTTCATACCAAAAGGAGTGGCGGCATTGCCCAGGCCCAGCATATTAGCACTCAGGTTCAAAATTATGGCACCCATGGCGGGATCGTTCGGGGGCACACTGGGGAAGAGTTTGCGCAGCAAAGGTTTTAAGATGCTGGCCAGCCCCTGTATCATACCTGCCTTTTCCGCGATTTTCATTATGCCCAGCCATAAAGCCATTATGCCTATTAAATCAAAACAGACTTGCACGGCTCCCTTGGCTGCTTCCATCGCAGCCTCAGTCACCACTTCCACATGACCATTTATAGCTGCTACAACTATTCCTGAAGCCAACAGTACTAACCAGATTATGTTCAACATACTATACCCCTCCGCAAAGGCCGAACTCTTCTAGAAGGGTATGAAAAAGAGCAGAAAAATAGAACAGTCCGGCATGGACCGGACTGTTAAACTGGTTTCATAATCAATCACTTTCTAATTTTTGTTCATAAGTTTCATCCTTATTCTTTTCTCTTTTTTCTAATATTCTCTCTATCTTATCGAATATCTGGGGAGCAACATCGACGACCCGTTCTGCCAAAGGGTTGCCGGCAACTGAGATTAACCTCACATCGTTCATCCTCACCACCAGAAAACCGATTGGCTTAACTGATACCCCGGCTCCACTGCCACCGGCAAAGGGGAGTTCCTGGACCTGGCTCGATAAGTTATCCGTCTCATATTCCCCGCCACCGGCCGCAAAGCCACAGGCGACCTGGGAAATGGGGATGATAACCGTGCCATCATTGGTCTCTACTGCATCACCTACCACGGTATTTACATCTACCATTTCTTTTATACTCTGCATGGCAGTTTTCATTAACCCCTCAATGGGATGATTGGGTTGTTCCTGCTGCAAATCCATTTATACACCACCTGACTTTTATTACGCTTGCATATGCCTCTACAATTATAATGTGTACCGTTCTCATTTTTAATATGCATCTAAAGTTACTCAAAAAGTGGGGGTTCGAAAAATCCGGTTTTACATTCAACATTATTTTGCCTACCTTACATTGACTACTCAGCACCCCCATTATTGATCCTTTTAAAGCCCAGCACAGGCCAGTGTTCAGAGCTGTATGAAGTGCATCCTGGCTTCCCACCGTACTGACCCATTCCAACTCCTCAACAATAATATACCGCAAAACAATGACAAAAATATCCCGATTCTCCATGGTGAGCCTGCCAATGTTTCGCGAGGGAAAACCTTTTAATCTTTGTATGAAATCCTCAGCTTTGTCACTAGATATAGTTGGGGTTTGGTGATCAGTTTGGCGTTTCTCAATAGCGACAAGAAGAATTGATTCCAGCAGGCGAAGTTGGGGATCAGTATAATTATAGCAACGATTTATTTGATAAAATAAAGAATGAATCTGCACCTGAAATCCCTGACAAGACTCATCTTCACGGATGACAATGATGATTTCCGCCTTTATATATAATAATAGGAATGAAATGACGAGAAATAATATTATTCCTCCTAACCATAAGGTCATGTAAATTCACCCGTTTTTCCATATCATTCCCACCCACAGAAGGGTTATACCCTAAGCTAGTGCGTTTTTCCATCTTCTATGGCTTTTTCGATACAGGTGATTACTTTTAGCATTTCATCATCTACTTCGATATTAGCTCTGCCCAGGCGGAAGGTCGGACAATGCAGGTTATAATTCAATATCTTTTGCTTAATTTTTTCAAGTTCCCGTTTTTTTTCAAGATAAAATACAGCCTTTTTCTTTTCATATCTATTAATAGCTACAGCCATATGTTTCTCATTGGCAAAATTAATGCTGTAACGTTTAAATTCCTCAACCTCCTGCCACAATTTGGCGGTATCCGCATCAATATCCTTTCCCAATTGAATCCAGAAGGGGGAAAAATCATTATTCTTTAAAATCCTGTATGCCATACGCATATCTGGCGGTTCATATGGGTTCTCCGAAAGGTCAATGGGTTTGCCTGCGCCTTCGAGATTATCAAAATCGCCTCTTTCACGAGCCTTACGAATCTGCTCCTCTACTAATTCCTCCGTACTGCTCATATATTTAGCTAATTTTTTATTTTGCTGAGCTTTTATTTTGATTTCCTCGTCTATAGATCTTTCAGACAACCTTAATTATCCTCCTCATTTTCAAGTTTGGGTAATTCCTCCAGGCTTGACAACGCAAATACCTTCAGGAATTCATGAGTTGTCCCATATAAAGCAGGCTTGCCCGGAACGGCTTTCTTACCCAGCTCCTTAATTAAACCTTTTTCCATCAGGGTGGCTATAACTCGATCGGTTTTCACGCCCCGGACCTGTTCTATTTCTGCCTTACTAACGGGCTGACGATAAGCAACAATAGCCAGAGTCTCCAAAGCCGCAGGCGACAAACGTCTAACCGCTGGCTTTATCATCCTGCCAACTACCGGAGCATACTCTGGTTTGGAACCCATTATATACCCTCCATCCAGAGTCAATATCTGAATACCCCGTGGGGATTGATCGTATTCCGCTATCATTTCTTGCATAATTTGCTTGAGATCGGCTTCCGCCAGATTGAGGATTTCCATCAATTCTTCCCCGCCAATCCGCTCACCGCTGACAAAAAGCATTGCTTCAATAGCGGCCTTAATCTCAGCCCGCATCAACATTATCAACCGCCACCTGTAAACAAAGTTTTATATCGCCAAATCGGTGTTCCTGGCAAGCCTCCACTTTATGCAAACGTATCAGCTCCAGCAAAGCCAGGAAATATGCCAGGGTTTCACTGCGCAACGAATTACCACCATAAATATCCTGAAAAATGACTGTCGTCCCATCTTCCGGCAATGCCCTTAGTATAGCCTCCATCTTTTCTCCGATATTAATACTTGGCGGAAGGCCATATTCTCCGACTTCGGCATTTCTCTCCATGACCGAATACCAGGCGTTGAGCAAAGCATTTAAACTGCTGCTGACTACACTCGCCGCCCAATTTATTTCAGCCTGGCCATAGCGGAAAAACACCCGCTGCATATCATTATTATAACGGGTGGCCAAATATTCTCCCAGCTGCTTGTATTGTTTGTATTCCAGAATTCTATATACCAATTCATCGCGGGGATCTCCGGCATCCGTTTCCACTTCTTCCTCTTCTGCCCAACCGGGCAAAAGCATCCGGGACTTCAAATTAAGCAGGTAGGAAGCCATGCTTAAAAATCCGCCAATATTCTCCAGATCAATTTGCCCTGTCGTATGAATATAATCTATGTACTGATCAGCAATTAGGGCAACGGGTATGTCATAAATATCAATTTCTTCCCTTTCCAGCAAATATAACAGCAGATCCAATGGGCCATAAAACTTGTCAAGGTTTACCAGATAACTCATCCCGATCCCCCATCTGCATAAGTCTGCATCAACAATGCTCGATGTTGTATAGTCTATAAGGCTACTAAAGCGTTGAGCATACCATAAAGCAGGTTGACCAGCGGCCAAATAATCTTGCCCACCATATTAGTGACAATAAGCAGCAACAATATCAGCGGTCCATACTGTTCCAGAGAATATACGAGTTGTGCTCCTGAGTCTGGAAGCATCCCCGCCAGTATTTTGGAACCGTCCAGAGGCGGTACCGGCAAAAGATTAAAAGCAGCCAAAATTAGATTGATATAAACCAGCGGCAGAAGCAGGGACACCAATAGAGCTCCCCACGTACTGCCCTCATAAGGGATGAGCAGCTTTAAGAACACCATGCTTACCAGCGCTAAAAGTATATTCATCCCTGGTCCAGCCAGGGATACCAGCATCATGCCTTTTTTCTGGCTGACGTTGGTAAAGTTGCGAGGATCCACCAGTACCGGTTTAGCCCATCCGAACTTAAATATCAGGAGCATCAGAAAACCTATCCAATCAATATGAGGCAAGGGGTTAAGCGTCAATCTTCCCTGCTGGAAGGGAGTTCGGTCTCCCAGACGGTCTGCCGCCAAACCGTGCGCAAATTCATGAAATGTTAAAGCGATTAGTATAGCCGGCAGCCACATCAACGTATCAATTAGCCATTGCATCTTCAAATCTCCCTTCGGCTATCCATTGCATAACTATATTATTCTCATCTTCCCGGCTATTAGCGATTCCGTCCAATTTACAGTAATATAATTCTTCCAGTATAGTCTTGAACAGCGGGCTAGCCTTGAGCCCCAATCTTTTTAGGTCATGCCCGTTGATTTCCACCTTGACCCTTTCCTTTAAATCACAGTAGTTTACGATTCTTTCCCAGACACTTTCTTCTTTTACAAGCAGCAAAAGATATACTATATTCTCCGTGCCCAGGGGGGCCAGCATTCTATCCAGTTGACTGGGGCGTAAATCCGGTTCATCAGTAATTTTATGAACCAGTTGGGGAACCTGGGCAGAATCCTCTATACATCGCTGCGCATATTTATCTAATGGATAGCGGTTTAATACCTCCGCTACCTGTTCCGGGCTTAGTTTGGAGAAAATCGCCAGCAGATAGACCAGCCATGTCTTGATCCCGCTGCCATAATAACGGTCCTCCCACCAGCCTATCACAATCGGTATCCTCTTAAAGGGCACTTTGGTCAGCTCTTCTAATTTAACTTCCGGTAAAATATATTTCCATACCCCTGTTTCTGTCATTCTCTCCAGGGCTGACATAGGGTCTTTCTCACTCAATATCAGAATAAGTTCATGCATTATTCGTTTGTAGGAGAGTTTGCCCAGCATGCGCCGTTCAATGGCATCCCTAGCAAAACGCAAGGTATCAGTTTCAATAGTGAATTTGTATCTCTGTTCAAAACGTATGGCACGCAATATCCGGGTAGGATCTTCCACAAAGCTTAAGTTATATAGTATGCGGATATAGCGGTTCTGGATATCTTTACGGCCCCCGAAATAATCAATCAGATCTCCGAATTTGTCAGGGTTCAGACATAAGGCCAGGGTATTGATGGTAAAATCGCGCCGATACATATCTTCTCGAATGGACGATCTTTCCACCATCGGCAGTGCGGCCGGAAACTCGTAATATTCAGTTCGGGCCGTGGCAACGTCTATCTTGGTGCCTTCTTCCAACAGCACCGTAGCAGTCGCAAAACGTTCATGGATACGAACCTTGCCCCCCAGTCTTTCTGCCAGTCGCTTAGCCAGTTCACAGCCTTCTCCCTCCACGACCAGATCTACATCAAAATTAGGTACATTTAGCAAAAGATCCCGGACATATCCGCCTACACAATAGACCGTACTGTCCAGCTCTTCAGCTATCTGCCCGGCCAATTCCAGAACAGAAAATATATCTGCGGGCAGCCTGTCGCGCATCAGGTTGCGAAAATTCTCCATTCCCCCCTCACTATATGAATAGAGTACTTCATAATCATCAGGATAATCTTCCCCATGTAGTATCCGTAAAATATCGGTACGGGAAACTATTCCCACCAAGCGTCCCCTTTCCACAACCGGGAGCCTGCCCACATCATATTCCACCACCATTTTTTGGATCTCATTGACAGGGGTCTCCGGGGAGATCGATATTACCTCGGTAGTCATAAACCCCTTGACCGGCGCATGGCCTAATTCGTGCAAAATGGCCTTATCAGCATCCCGGCGGGAGATCATGCCCACAACCTTTTCGCCGTCCACAACCGGCATGCCTGTGTGACCATATCTTAACATGATACGACCGGCTTCCTCCATGGTTCGGTAGAGGTCAACTGTCTTTACCGGGGTAGACATAATATCCCGAGCAATAACGGCGGGACGAATCTTCGTACAAGCATGTTCCAATATTAAGTCAGCAACTTCCCGACTGCTTTTTCCTTTAATTATCGCCGATGCCGCCCGGTCATGACCTCTGCCCCCCAACGGATGAAGCACCTCATTTACTCTCAGGTTTCCGGTTCCGCTTCTTCCAATCACATATACCTTGCCCTGCATTAGAGCCACGACAAACACAACATCGCATTCTTCCATTTTAAATAATCGGTAGGCAACCAGGTCGAGACCCGGGATAAATATATCGCCATTGTAAATAGCTATCATAATATCAACATTATCCATCTTATGATGTTCAGCATTATCAATGAGAATTTGTAATATCTTGCGCTGTTCTCCGGAAATCTGGGTTTCCATAAAGTTGGCAACTACTTTTAGATTGGCTCGGCGGCCGAGCAGAAATGCTACTGCCCGGGCATCTCTTTCGGTAGTGCTGGGAAACAACAGGCTCCCGGTATCTTCATATATGCCTAATGCCAAGATGGTAGCCTCAAATGGATTTATATCAATATGGCAAGCAATTATTCTTTCCACCATTATGGTGGTTGTCGCTCCAATCTGTTCAACTAAGTGAATAGTTCCCTTGAGATCGTCTTCGGCTTCAGGATGATGATCATAAACATGGAAATCGAGCATCGTATTTTCGCTCAAACTTTTCAATTGACCTAACCGTTTGGGGTTGGCAGTATCGAGCACAATTACTCTGGTCAGCTGTTTGAAGTCTATCTCCTTGGGAGTTTTAATCAAAAGCGAGTCCTGATAGAGGGCCATAAACTGTTTAATCTTCTTAGAAACTGTTCCTGAGAATACCATGATGGCCCCCGGATACAACTTACTTGCCCCCACCATGCTGGCCAATCCATCAAAATCCAAAGCATTATGTGAAGTAATAATTTCCACGTTATATCTCCTCACTATATGATGTCTGCATTATACCATAATAACTACGGACTTCTATGTGATATGCGAGGCGCCGTGGGAAGGCATTGCAACAGCAAGGGCTGTAGAAAAATAACCCCCCAGGAAGGTGCCCAATATTGGGCAGCGCGGAAACAATGCACGCTCTTCTGATTATCTTAACTTTCGCAGTTAATAAAATAACATTGATTATCGCCAGGCAATAATGACGCTTGTCTATTCAGATTAAAACAACCTCTCACTATCCAGTAATATTGTGCAGGGACCATCGTTTTCTATTTCAACCTGCATATCCGCCCCAAACACACCGGTTTCAACCTTAATTCCCTTTCCCCTTAAATATTTAATGCAATAATCAATTAAAGGTTCGGCTTTATCCGGTAATTCTGCTTCAGTAAAGCTGGGTCTCCTGCCCTTGCGTACATCGCCATACAGAGTGAACTGGCTGACTATGAGTAGTTCCCCATTTATATCCCGGAGGGATTTGTTCATCTTACCATTTTCATCCTCAAAAATGCGCAAATTCACAATCTTCTCCATCAAATATTCGCCATCGGTGGGACTATCACCCCGTTTGACTCCCAGCAACACCATCAATCCTTTATTAATTTGGCCCTTTTCAATTGATTTAACCAACACCCGACTACTCCTCGTCCTTTGGATGACTGCCCGCATTTTTTACCTCGCTTCTCCCGATACTCCTCCATCGGGGGGAGCATCATTGGGGATATTATCCCGGGGAATAGACTGTTTTTCCTTTAAAGTATGGATTTCCTCTTCGTATTTTTGATTAGCCTTAATTAACTTACGCAGTTTTTGTCCGGTTTTGAAAGCACGATAACTATCCAATAAAAATGTAATCAACGCGCCCCCGCATGCCGATATAATTACTACCATCGCCAGTGATATGTTCGACGATTTCCAGTTAATAAACTGCACAGACACCTGAGTGTCATTCTGGACAATAAAAACCAACATTGCCGCAATAAAGGCCAGAGCACCTAATAGATATGCATTCATCTTATCATTCTCCCATCTCTGATAATTTATAAAAGATGCTATTCTGCTATTTTAATATTTCTATCCCTATTAAAAAACTCCTTTATCGAGAAAGACCGTAATTTTCTTCTGGTAATCCTATGTTCATTTATGTTATACTTAATTATGTCTAATCTGTAATCATGCATATTTGTTCAATCTGGTACATGTGAATCAATATTCATGGGAAAGAACAGTCAGGCCGCCTGGCCAGGCTCGATCAGAGCAGCGGATTAACCGCGGGACTTTAATGTTTTATTAAAGTCCCGCTTTTTTCATAGGGAGGTTAAGATATGGGTTTGATTGCTTGGATCAAAAGAGTTTTGCAAGACGATAAGGCCAAGGTAGCTGCATTATCTGTTTTTTCCAATACAACTCTGGTAATTTTCAAGCTGATCGCTGGAATCATTACCGGCTCTGTCAGTATCCTTTCCGAGGCTATCCATTCAGGTCTGGATTTGCTGGCGGCGATAATCGCTTTCATTTCAGTACGTATCTCCGCTCGTCCTCCCGATGATGAACACCGCTATGGTCACGGCAAGTTTGAAAACATCTCGGGCACAGTTGAGGCCTTACTTATATTTGTGGCCGCCATCTGGATAATGGCAGAGGCTTATCAGAAGCTTATCGGCGGGGGCGAAGTGCATACATTGGGGGTAGGTGTTCTGGTAATGGCCGTGGCTTCTCTAGCTAATTGGATTATTTCCAATATGCTCATGAAAGTGGCCATAAAAACTGAATCCGTGGCCCTGGAAGCGGATGCTATGCATTTACGCACCGATGTATACACCTCAGTTGGTGTCTTAATAGGCCTGGGGGTTATAGCCATAACAGATATTCAGATTTTAGACCCTATTATCGCTATTGGAGTGGCCTTGCTTATTACTAAGGCTGCCTGGGATATTACCGTTAAATCATTCTCCCCGTTGCTCGATTCGGCTCTGCCTACTGATGAAGAAGAACAAATCATAGAAGCCCTGGGGCAAATAAAGCCCGACGGCCTGGTGGGTTTTCATGAACTCCGAACCAGACGAGCAGGCTCAGAACGCTACGTAGATATGCATTTGGTTGTTCCCCGTCACCTAACCATTACTGAGGTTCACGAACTGTGTGACCTGGTAGAAATTAAAATAACTGAGCGCTTACCTATGGTAAATGTGCTGGTACACGCCGAACCCTGTGAAGATGAGGACTGCACAGTATGTTTAGGATGTGAACGGATTCAAAGCCAATTGCCCCAGCACTAATAACAACGCACTATCCTCACGTTTAGTCAGACTATAGCCGTGGCATTGCTAATCCATACCGGTTTTTCCTCCTTTTCCGGCTCTGGTTCAGTCATATTATAGTCCGGTGAATCGCCGGCCGGCCCTTCCTGGTCAGCTCAATCTCAACACCCTGCCAGAGCGATCAAAAAAGGTCAACAGCAAGACAATCGGGCGAAATAAGGTATGGGGACACACCCCTGGGGGGGAATGTCCCCGTAACATGAACGGGTCTTCCCAATTAACGCAGCACCCAAGGGCACCACTGATGTATCGCAAGCGGTACTGTTAAAGTTGCTATTGGCCTTTTTTGACAGTCTGAGGGGCTTCTTACTATCAAAGAAGCCCCTTCATAATTGCTATTTTTTTATTATGTTTATTGTTACGACAATAATTCTATGACAGGTAATAGACTGGTTGCCTCCCGCTTATTATGCCCTTTGCTTAATTTCATAGTACAACGGGCTGGCAATGCAGATGGAGGAATAGGCGCCATAGACGAAGCCGACCAACATTGCTATTACAAAAACCTTGATCGTCCCGCCTCCAAATATCAACAGAGCAATTAATGGCATCAAAACGGTTAATACTGTATTAACTGAACGGTTCATGGTTTGCATGATGCTCTTGTTTAATAGAGTCATCATCGGATCCTTCTTCTTCATCCGCAAATTCTCTCTTACCCTGTCAAAAATGACTATGGTATCATTGATCGAATAACCAATAATGGTTAGTATAGCCGCAATAAAAGCGCCGTTAACCTCGAATTGGAACAACGAGAAAAATCCGCACACGAATAACACACCTTGAAACAAGGATAAGACCGCAGCTAATCCAAAGGTCCATTCAAATCTAAATGTAATGTAGATAAGCATCAATACCAATGCAATCCCAATCGCCAGGAAGGCATTTGTCACCAATTCACCTCCGATGGTCGCACCGACGCTTTCTGCACTCAGGAGTTCTATAGTACCATATTGCGTCTCAAGCGCATTACTTAGCTGCTGAGTTTGTTCCTGGTTCAATTCATTAGTACGAATATAAAATTCGTCGCCGCTCTTTTGTACACTAACTTCAGTAACTATTTGCAAATCTTGTATCGTTTTTGTAACTGCTGGCGTTTCGATAGATGCCTCCATTTTATAGCGCAGCATAGAACCACCTGTGAAGTCGATTCCCAGGTTAAAGCCCTGCCAAAACATTGATATTATTCCAGGAATTATAACCACTAGGGAAAATATATAGAACCATTTCCTTTTTTCTATTATTAGCATTTTCTACCCTCCTTACACTCCATATAATTTATTGTTCTTGGTGATATCGGCAAACAACACCAGTAAATACCGGGTAAAGGTAAGTGCTACCAGCATACTGGCGACGATGCCTATAGAGAGGGTAACTGCAAATCCTTTAATAGGCCCGGTTCCAAACCAGATGAGAACCAGAGCGGCAATAAGAGTGGTTAAATTAGAATCAAAAATCGTCCAGAATGCGCGCGCAAAACCAGATTCTATAGAGGCTTTTAATGTCTTGCCAAAACGCAATTCCTCTTTAATGTGTTCATAAATAATAATATTAGCATCAACAGCCATGCCTATCGACAACACGAAACCAGCGATACCTGGGAGAGTCAATACAGAACCCAGAAAAGCCATGGTTCCCATTACCAGAATAGAATACAAGACCATCGAAATAGTGGCCACCAGGCCCGGCAACAGGTAATAACCTATCATAAATATAAGGATAGCAATCAAACCCACAATTGCGGCTTTTACGCTCATATCCAGCGAATCCGCTCCCAGGGTTGGCCCCACAGTACGTTTTTCCATTATGCTGAATGATACCGGCAGAGCACCGGAGCGTAATAATACAGCCAGGTTTTGGGCCTCATCGGCGGTGAAGCTGCCATGTATTTGAGCTCTTCCATTAGGAATTGGTTCATCCACCCGAGGAGCGCTGATAACCTTATTATCGATGACAATTGCCAGGGTTTTCCCAACGTTGGCAGCAGTGGCCTCAGCAAATAGTTGGGCGCCGGCTTCGTTAAATTCCAGGTCTACAGTTGCACCTTGAGCACCGGTACCAGGTGAAGCCTGGGCGTCTTTAAGGTCTTTGCCCGTCACCATGATATTGCCATCCTCATCCCGGAACTCCAACTGAGCAGTGTTTTTAATTATATTAACAGCCTCTTCGGGATCATTGACTCCTGCTATTTCAACCACAATACGGTCTTTACCCTGGGGATAAATAATGGGTTCCTTAACCCCCAGGCTGTCAATGCGGTTTCTTAAGACTCCAATGGATTTAGTAATCGTATCTGATGATATCTCCTGCCCCTCTTTCTCATCCGCCTGCAGCACTACATGCAGGCCACCCCTTAAATCAAGTCCCAATTGCACATTATTTAAGATAGGCCGGCTGGTAAAATAGGCTAATCCTATTATAATGACAATAATAGTGGCTACTATTGCCATACTGGTATTCTTGCGCACCTGTTTATCCTCCTTCCAACAACTTTTCTGTAACCTTTTTTATAGGAGTTTGACATTATTAATAATTAAAGCAAATTCACAATTCAAGAAGTTCGCAGCCCGACTACATAATAACATACGGCTAAGAAATATCTCAAAATACTCCATTACCGGGCATATATCAGTGTTGATCGTCAAGTCCATAGTTATCATCCTGCCCGAACCATCAACCTTTAGCACAGATTTTTCCACCGCATAGTTTACACGGTCATGAATATCATATGTAGCAACATCAGTATTTCTAACCCGGTTACGATGCACATGCGACTTGTCAGCTAAAATCAAGGCTGCCGAAACGGCATTAATGGGATGACCACTCCCCTCGTCATGATTACCTATAGCTGAGACTATTATAGATATTTCCTCAGGCTCCATCCCCAATCTGCGCAGGATTTCAAATGACATCATAGCCCCGCTCTGGCTGTGACCCAGGCGGTTAACAACATTGCCCAGATCATGCATGTAGCCAGATATGCCCGCTAATTCCGCCAGGCGCTGATCATACCCCAGGTCCAGTAAAATCTGGCGGCTCAGGCCGGCTACTAAACTCACATGGACTAAGCCGTGATCAGTAAAGCCGATTGTGCCCAGATGCTCGTTGCCCTTGATGATAAAGGTCTCTATCAGCTTACTTTCTTTTACGGCAGCGAGGGTTATCATTACTTATCCCCGTCTTTATAAGCCACCGCGTTCTTTATGAACTCCAGCTCTGTGCTCTCATTTATCTTTATAAGCACAGTATCTTCTTTTACTTTGGCAATTTCACCCTTAAGCCCACCAATGGTAACCACCTTTTCCCCGCGCTTGAGGCTGTCCATAACTTCCTTGTGCTTCTTTTCCTGTTTCTTACGCGGCATGATGATAAAAACATAGAAAATAGCCATGAAAACCCCTAAATAGATGGCAGCCGTAAGCCAACCCTGTTGTTGTGCACCCATTATATCCCTCCTTAATTTTGTACAACCTTATATATCTTCGCCAATGTTGGGCAAGATCCTTTAATTAAAACCTGTAATTTTTGTAAAATTTGGCATAGAAGTTTTTAAAATTCCCATGGTTAATAGCATCTCTAATATCTCTCATTAATTTTAACAGAAAATATACATTATGATAGCTTAATAAACGATGCGCCAAAATCTCTTCGGCTTTAATAAGATGCCGGATATAAGCCCGGCTGTAGTTTTGGCACACATAACACTCACAGGTGGGGTCAACCGGAGTAAAATCACGGGCCCAGGCAGCATTTCGTACTACCAGTTTTCCCTCCCGGGTAAAGGCAGTTCCGTGCCTGGCCAGCCGGGTTGGCAACACACAGTCAAACATATCAATCCCGCGCTTGACCCCTTCCAGCAGATCCTCAGGAGCCCCCACCCCCATCAGGTAGCGAGGCTTATTGTGGGGCAGCCAGCTATTGATTGAATCCAGCATGGCATACATGAGCGGTTTGGGTTCTCCCACACTCAACCCTCCCACCGCATAACCAGGAAAATCCAGAGAAGTGATCTCCCGGGCACTGCGCTCTCTGAGATCGGTAAAAACGTTGCCCTGAATGATACCAAATAAGGCCTGGTCTGCCTTACTATGACTCGTCCTGCATCGTTCTGCCCAGAGACTGGTTCTTCGTACAGCTCGTTCAGCTTCTTCATAGCTGCAGGGATAGGGAGAACATTCATCAAAACACATGGCTATATCAGCACCCAGCTTTTGTTCTATCTCCATAACCATTTCAGGAGTAAAATAATGAGGTGAGCCATCAATATGCGAAGTGAAGTGGACCCCATTATCGTCTATTTTACGCAATCCTTGCAGACTAAATACCTGAAATCCACCACTATCGGTTAATAAGCCTCTTTTCCAGTTCATAAAACCATGCAGGCCGCCCGCCTCGGCTATTAAATTCTCTCCGGGTCTTAAGTGCAGGTGATAGGTATTGCCCAGGATGATATCAGCCCCCATCTCATACAAATCATCCGGGGTTAAGGTCTTAACTGTGGCCTGAGTTCCCACCGGCATAAAAATAGGAGTATCAAAAACTCCATGGGAAGTAGTAATCTGACCTAGACGCGCCGAACACGAATTTTCAGTTTTAATAACTTTGAAATTCAGAGTAATTCCTCCTACTTAACTCTATGTCATTAACATTAAGGCAACTCAACCGATCTACATTATCAGCATAGCATCGCCATAACTAAAAAAACGGTATTCGTTTTCAATTGCATGTTGATAAGCCGACCTGGTATTGTCCACCCCGGCCAGACCAGCTACTAACATAATCAAGGAAGAACCGGGCAGATGAAAATTGGTAATTAACTTATCAATCGCCTTAATAGTATAGCCTGGATAAATAAACTTATTGGTTTCCCCACTCTGACATAAAAATCCGCATTCATCATTATATACTGTTTCCAGTGCTCTTACCACTGTTGTACCGACCGCCACAATACTCCGTCCCCGTTTTCTGGTCTCATTTAACAGGGCTGCCGTCTCTGCATTTACCTGATAATACTCATAATGCATGTGGTGTTCTCTGATATCCGGGCTGCTCACCGGCCGAAAGGTTCCCAGACCTACATGTAGTATTATTGGGGCAATGTTTATGCCTTTGGCTTTTATCTTTTCCAACAGCGGCTCAGTAAAATGCAGGCCGGCGGTGGGGGCAGCTGCCGATCCCGGTTCCCGGGCATAGACAGTTTGATAACGCATTTTATCGCCTGGTTCGGCAGCGCGGTTGATATAGGGAGGCAGAGGCATATGCCCGGCCTCATTTATGAAGAGCTCAACATTGGGGCAGTTATGGAATTTCAAGAGCCGTCCTCCATCTAAATCCAGGTCGGCTACTACTTCAATTTCCACTTGGTTATGCCCTACAATTTTAACCCTGCTGCCTACTTTCATCCGGCGGGCTGGTTTGACCAGGGCTTCCCAATTGTTGTCTCGCTTACCCAGCAAAAGTAACTCAATCCTGGCCCCGGTATCTTTGTAAGCATACAGGCGAGCTGGGATAACCCGTGTTTGATTAACAACCAGAGTATCGCCAGCCTCCAGGTAATCTGTCACTTCATAAAATATCCTGTCTTCCAGACGGCCGGTTTTTTTGTCCAGGACCAGCAGGCGGGAACTGTCCCGGGGTTCCGCGGGGAACTGGGCAATTAAACCAGGGGGCAGATTATAGGTGTAGGCATCCAAACTAAATATATCATTATCGGTAAAATGTTCATGCATGTATGTTCTTATCTCCTAGCAAGGGGACAGGTTTGCCGTCCCACTCAGCAAACTTAACGCAGGACAGTAAACCTGTCCCCTTGTCCCATTCATTTCAATAATTGGCGCACTTCTGCAGGGGCATAGCGTTCTACCTCGCTGTATAAGCAGCCACAGTACTGCTGGCGGTAAAGCCCCATAGATCTCGATATTTCACCTGTTTGCTTAAATCCCACTCTAAAATCACGATACAGAAAAGGTACCCCATATTTTTTACCAATTGCCTCGCCCAGTTCGTGAATGGAATCATGTTTCTGGTGTTTGCTAACCAATAAAGTAGTGGAGAAGTAATCGAACTTGCCTCTTTTCGCAATATGAGCCGTCTGTTCCAGCCTCATCTGATAGCAAATGAGGCAGCGGTTGCTTTCCCGATAGGTGATTTTTTGAAAGTAATCAATAGGATTATATTTCTCATCATAAATAACCTTTAAATCAACTGCCTCGGCATACTGTTCGAGTGCCTGCTTTCGTTGCAGCCATTCGTTGTAGGGATGTATATTGGGATTATAAAAATAACCAGCCAGCTCAAAACCCTCTTTACGCAGAGCAGGGACAGGATAGCTGGCACAGGGTCCACAGCATATATGCAACAAAACCCGGGGCATTCTTAATCACTTCCATAATAAATTAATTTAATTTTCACAGTTGACCAAAGAACATTTTTATCGCCAGAGCAATCTTGCTTCAGGTACACCTGCTGCTCCCTCTGGCCTCGATTTATGGCTGCCTGATGCTGGCCTTAAAGCAAGTGCGAAATATGTGTAACTACTATTGATTTTCGCTAATCCTCAAAAAGGGATTTTTCTTCTGACCGGTTTTTCATTGGGTATCCCATTAGTCGGTAAGCCTGTTCCGTTGCTACTCGACCCCGCGGGGTTTTATTAATAAAGCCCAGCTTCAACAAATAAGGCTCATACACGTCGGTTAAAGTATCTGTCTCTTCCGAGATGCTGGCCGCCAGAGTCTCTAACCCTACCGGTCCACCGCCGAATTTAATTATTATAGCATCAAGTATCATCCTGTCAACCATGTCCAGGCCATAGCCATCAATTTCCAGCATTTCCAGCGCCAGGGCTGCTGTATCCCTGTCGATCTGACCATTTCCCTTGACCAGGGCATAATCCCTCACCCTCTTCAAAAGACGATTGGCCACGCGTGGAGTTCCCCGTGAGCAGCGGGCAATCTCATGAGCACCAGCACTGTCTATAGCTATACCCAATATTGATGCGGCCCGAACAATAATGCGAGTCAGGTCTTCCTCCCCGTAAAAATCAAGCCGGCAGGTAATCCCAAATCTATCCCGCAGCGGAGAGCTCAGCAGCCCAGGCCGGGTGGTGGCTCCAATCAGGGTAAAAGGCGGCAGATCGATCTGCAGTGTGCGAGCTGCCGGTCCTTTGCCAATTACTATATCTATTAAAAAGTCCTCCATGGCCGGATACATGATTTCCTCAATACTACGGTTCATACGGTGTATCTCGTCTATAAACAATACATCGCCAGGTTCCAGATTGGTCAGAATAGCCGCCAGGTCGCCGGGCCTTTCAATAGCTGGACCTGATGTCCGACGGATAGAGCAACCCATTTCTTGAGATATGATCGTTGCCAGGGTGGTCTTTCCCAACCCCGGGGGACCGCTCAGGAGGACATGATCGAGGCTCTCACCTCTCGCCCGCGCAGCGGAAATAAATACCACCAGGTTATCCTTAACCTTATCCTGACCGATATATTCAGCTAACCGCAATGGCCGCAGTGCGCTGTCGGTATAATCTTCTTCGCCCAGAGCCTGAGCAGAGACCAGGCGATGATCCTGCAATTTAAATCTCCTCCTACCTCTTTATCTGCATAGCTTTGTACCGCAAAACTTTCTTGATATTCTCTTCAACTTTATCCCCCAGCTCTCCCTGTGATTTCATGTTCATAAGCAGGGGAAATATTTCGCTGCGCTGGTAACCAAGTGTTTCCAACGCCTCCAGAACTTCTTCCAGGGCAGTACCATCTTCACTGCCGGCCATAACCAGGCCCTGCTCCTTACCCACTTTATCCTTAAGTTCAAAAACCAGTCTCTGGGCTGTTTTCTTACCTATGCCTGGCACGGTCAGTAATTTTTTTTCATCAGCACTGGCAATAGCCTGGTAAAATTCAGCCGGTTTCAGAACCGACAGTATATTCAAAGCGGTGCGGGCTCCCAAACCCGATACTGCCAGCAGGATTTTAAAAAGATCTATTTCCTCCCGGCTCAGGAAGCCAAATAATTTAAGATCATTATCCAGTACCTGCAGGTAAGTATGTATCATTACAGGGGAACCAATCGCAGGCAATACTGATAAGGCGCGGTTGTGAATACCTACTTCATATCCTATCCCACTTACCTCTACAATAATGGCATCCTTATCGGCTTGGACGAGTATTCCACGTAAAAATGAAATCAGGACTATCGCCCCCTTTTCAATATATTTCCCAGACGATACGCATGCAGATGACACAGAGCAATCGCCAGAGCATCAGCAGCATCATCAGGTTGAGGAGTCTTATCCATAGCAAGAATCTTCTGCACCATGATTTGCACCTGTCTTTTGTCGGCATTTCCAAAACCGGTAACAGCCTGTTTCACTTGTAGGGGGGTGTATTCGGCAATCTCTATATCTCGCAGCGCGGCCGCCATTAAAAGAACCCCGCGGCTCTGGGCAACGGTGATTACGGTTTTAGCATTCTTATGATGGAATATCTGTTCAATCGCTACCGCATCCGGTTGATACTCATCCAGCAATTCATTATATTCCCGGTTAATCTTCGCTAGCCGCTGCGGCATATCCATAGTGGAGGCCGTTCTGATGACCCCGTAACGAATTAAAATTTCGCATCCTCGTTCTCGTCTAACTAATCCAAATCCTGTAATGGCCGTGCCCGGGTCTATTCCTAATACAAGCATAATCCTGGTACCTCAAGCAATCATTGTGATTCTGATATTTATGATACTGCAAAACGCCGGCGGCGGCTATGTTAAATAAAGAAAACCCGGCTTGCGCCGCTACATTATTAGCGAACATAGAGAGCATCAGCAACAATAATAGTGAGTGTAACGAACATCAGGAATCCCCGTAGGGGGTAGTACACGCAACATTAATTGTGACCGAAGGGAACATCAGTAGTACCCGAAGGGTGAAGGGTGAAGGGCGAGCCTTTAGGCGACGGTGGAACCGTGGTTGCACTTATACTATTTTCCTTAATGGCGACCATGGGAGCATATGTAATACCCGCAGGGTGCATCATATTAAAATGTTATACTTTCTGATGGTACAAAAAAAGGGCAAGGTTCCTTAAGAACCTTACCCCTTTATATAAACCCGGCAGTCAACCGGGAGCCGGGTTAGAAGTATTCGTCTAAATTCTCCAGGGCATCATTTACAGCGGCTTGGTTCTCGAATTCATATTTTCCCTGTTGGATTGCCTCTCTAATAGTGGCAGGCAGAGTTGAGAATCTTATCGCGGTAACTTTCAGTAAACTGTCATTTTCCTTGTCAGGTCCATTATAAATAGCCACCATCCCCTGGTATTCTTTCAAACGGCATTTAGACTTATCTTCAGGTGACCAATCATCAATAGTTTGGCGAATAACCAGACTGCCATCCTTGAAACTTATTAAAAACCCATTGGCAGACGTATATTTATTACGAATTTCATCCAGAGTGAATCCAATAATATCCTGTTTATTTTCAAATTCAGAAATTACCACCTTTTGCGAGCGAGTATATTCTTTCTCCAGAATGATATTTGTTCCCGCATCCATTCTAACCTCGACAGGCCCGGTGTTAATAGCAGGTTTTTGCTGTTTATTGCCTATTAGCCTTAACATATCGTCCTGGAAATAATAACCTAATCCCAGGCCAGCGATTATGAGTACCCCCAGCAACGCACCAATGACTTTTCTACTCACCTCTATCACCTCTATTCCCTATTTTCGCCACCGTTTCTAATATTTATACCTAAATTTGAAAATTTGGGGAATAAGATTATTGGGTAACCAAAAAGCGAGCCTCTCTGCAAAGGCTCGCCTGATAGTTTTTGTTGCTGTTGGGAGATTGTTGATCGGTTTTCATTGTTGTTTCTCTTAGGCGCTGGTATTTCTATAGTTCTCTAGCTTGTCATAATATTTGTAGTAGGAATAATAACCGCCCATAAAGTGCTGTACATCATCTATCCTGACTCTATATCCGTCATGCCGCACGCAAAATGTGTTAACTATTCTGGCGGGATTTTTTAAATACATAGCATATTCCGGGTATAAATAGCCATTGAGCTGGTGCCTTGCCCTATGATAAATGGTTTCGATAAATTTCTGTTGGTTAAATTCCTGGAGATAGGCCACCTGGATTTTATTTTCTTTGATTCTATCAAACGTTTCAAATGTTGCCATGAGCAATTCTAAATAAGTATGGTACGAGGTTTTTTGATTATAAATTTTATCTAAATTATTTTGGGCATTTTTCAGGGCAAACTCGAAATATCGTTCTTCAGGCACATATTTCGTAATTTCATTCATAGAATAGGCCACCCAATGATCTCGGTGTACTGTATAGTCATTGGCGATAAAATAATCAGCCGCTTTTTGGGCTGCCTTTAGAAACTTTTCATCTTTAACGTAACCATATAGTTTGGCCAGCGCAAAGGTAGCCTCACCATCATAATACACGGTACGGGTTTCCTCTTTCTTGGAATAATCCTGGTAATTCAGTACATGATAATATTTGCCTGTTTGTGGGTCTTGCAGCTCCAGAATTCCATTGCCAAGCTTTACGGCTAAATCCTTGTATTTATCCGTCTCGAATTCGTCCATGTAGTCAATGAGCATTATAATAGCAACCGCGTTACCTCCCAGCTTGACTTCATCAGACTTCCTTTCAATTACATAGGCAATATCATCTTTGGGATACTCAATAGCTCCATTTATTAAATAATTTATGGTACTTTCAATTTTCGGCACCAAAGTCTCGTCCCCGGTGGTTTTATATTGAGCAATCAAACTCCAAATTGTGCCTGTGTGGCGCAAAATATTATAATCCTGGAGTTCTTTATCATACGTAGGATAATAACCATAAATAAACTTGCCGTCCTCCCGCACAGAATTGGCCAAAAATTGCGATGATGTGTAAATTAGATCTTTAACCACTGCCTTATCAACAACATCAACCTTGCGTCTTCCATAATCCAGATCGTCTGTATATAGCTCATATACTGTATTGGTATCATCGCAAAAATAGCCCTGGCACGAGAATAAAATCAAGTCCTTAGGAATCTCAGCCAAACCAGGGCGGTTATATTCCTTAAGATATTTATTCAATATTTCCAGATCTATTTTATTCTTATCATAATTTATTATTTTGTTACCATTAATCTCCGCCTCCAGGAGGGCAGTATTAAAGGAATCATCAAAGGCAATCCCCTGGCGGAAGAAGTTATCATACAAATCCTTGGTTTTTTTGCCGATGTCGGCGCTATCTATTTTTTCCGTTGCGTTTACAATATCGGCTTTAACCCATACCGGATTATAATTGCTTTTAATGATGAATTTCTTGGTCTCGCCAGCAGCGTTATCCCATGCTTCCCTTAACGTTGGGCCGGTGCCATTCATGACAGTCGCCCTATTATGGGTATCACAAACCGAGAAAAACACTACATATTTCGTGTTTTCACCATCCGGCCAGGACTTATTAATTTCTCCTTCCAAATCAGGATCCGAAAATACCTTTTCCTCTAATAAAACAACTTTTTGTTCAAATTGTTGCTTAAAATCATTTGAGAACCAAAGTATTGCTGCAGCAAAAAAAGTAACTATTGCCAAAAGGACAATAGCTACCATATAAAATATATTACGTTTACCCTTCTTCGCTATTTCAGCTTTTAGTTTAGCAGTATCTTTCTTACTCACAAGAAACCTCCCCATCAATTCCCTCTGAGCGATCAACCATTACAGCAAACCAGCCGGATACCGGAAGCTGCCTTTAATCAGCAAAAGCATAAGTGAGCTATATCAATTTCAACCTGTCAATTACATGAGTTTTTCCATAATTTCATCTGGAATATTGAAGTTGGCATAAACATTCTGTACGTCATCGTGGTCCTCCAAAACGTCGATAAGCCTCAGTATCCTGGCAGCCATTACTTCATCATTGATATCCACCGTATTGTTGGGCATCATGACCACATCAGCTTCTTCCAGGGCAACAATGGTCTCCAGAGCTTCCTTGACCGTCATAAAGGCGTCGGGAGAAGTAATTACCTCTATCTCCTCTTCATCCTCCCTGACATCATCTGCCCCCGTTTCAAGAGCCTGGAGCATGAAATCATCCATGTCCATCTTCAGGTTTTCACGCTTAATGGTCAACAGGCCTACCCGTTCAAACATATAGGCAACACAGCCGGTTTCACCCAGGTTGCCGTTGTTCTTGGCAAAGAGATGTCTGATATCGGATGCAGTACGGTTGCGATTATCGGTGGCAATCGCCAGCATAACGGCTACTCCTCCCGGAGCATAACCCTCATAGGTTAATTCCTCAATCACATCGCTCTCAACTTCTCCCGTACCCTTCTTAATAGCCCGAGTAATATTTTCATTAGGCATATTTACGGCCTTGGCATTTTGAATAGCCAGTTTTAATTTAGAGTTGGCATCAGGGTCTCCTCCCCCGGAGCGAGCAGCAATTATGATTTCTTTGGCGAGTTTGGTGTATTCTTTGCCTTTCTTTTCATCCGTCCGCGCCTTTTTATGTTTAATAGTCGACCATTTGGAATGTCCTGACATACGCCTGCCTCCTTGTTTTATTAATCACCACAAACCAGGGATAAGTTTTTTGGTCCTCTTAATATAGTCACGATAAGTATTGCCAAAATGCCTGACCAACAGCTCCTCTTCCACATTAATCCTGTAAATCAAAGCAGGCAGGGTGGTGAAAATCATGATGATCAAGGCTCCCCAGGAATTGAAAATCATGGGTATGGCGATGAAACTTAACAGCGAACCCAAATATAAAGGATGACGAATATGCTTGTAAGCGCCGGTGGTAATCAGTTTATGGTTTTCATATACAGCTACCCGGGGATTAAAATACTTCCCAATCGACTTAAATCCCCACCAGCGAATTAAGCAGGATACTACGAATAGTCCGAATCCAAAGTAAATTATATAAGGCTCCCAGCTCATAATGCGAGTATAGTGCAACCCCACAAAATCAATTGTAGCAAATAACAGGGCTATCATGAAAGTCAACTGCAGATATATATAGGACTTGCGATCATCATCTTCGATAACATATCCATCCGGATCCTGGTAGATAAAGGTTTCAAATCCTGTCGTCCACAGCAGATAAAAACTAAAGAAGGATATCATAACCATGACATCAAAACGTGGCAGGAGTTGACTCGATTTATAGCCTACGTAGACAAATACCGCCAGCGCAATGAGTATCCTGCCCATTACACCGCGTTTTCTTGAAATCATCCGCTGTCCCCCTTCAATTTTCTGGCTTGAGCTCCTTATCATGGCCAGACCAGGCTGTTCTTCAGAACAGCAATATTCAACCAACGATTTTTAGTACAGCAGCCTTGGCAGCTTCGCCAGTACTTTAGATAATAGAAATATTCAACAAACAGTGTACAAATCCTGCCCTGCTTTATGATTCCTGCCAACAGGGCTTTTCCATATTTTCTTATCCAACTTATATTGGTACTATTTCGATATTGCCCCAGGCAGCCATTCGGTCATCCTTAATAGCTAGTATACCGGTTATTCCCTTTATTGTCTTAACATACTCAACCGCCCGCAGGAGGTCTTTTTCCGTTTGTATCCGGTTGGCAGCGCCGGTTGCCACAGCATCTGCCAGGGCCGCGTTCCTGCCTTTGATGACCACCGCATCAGCTTTGCCTAAACTAATGCTCGGCCCCACCGTTCCCGAGGAAGTACATATCCCCAGCGGACTTTCTACTGGCAATACCTTGATAGCAATCTTATGGCTAAATTTCGAACGGCCGGCAAAAACCGAGACTAAGCGTTCGCGGGAGGAATCAATATACAGATCGCCCCCATTTTCTACTACAACCTCACTAACCTGTCTTTTCAATTTCTGGCCGATAGCCTCCGCCAAAGCACCCGCTACGGCAGCCATAGGCCCGACTGCGGCCTGCATTGCCGCCCGGGCCATAATGACTGCCAGGGGAGGTGCACCCGGCAGCAGAGTCAATGGTTCAAAGGAAGTTCGGAAGTCAGGATGAAGGCTTATATAAGTCTCCAAATCTCCCCTTAACCTTCTTACTTCTTGTTTACATAGTGAAAGCAAACCATCATTGTAGCTCTCCATATCAACACCAATAGCCAAGTCAGTTTCTTTCAAGCTAATATTAAAATAATGTAAATCCTTGGCTTTGTGTAAGGACCTATAACTTCTGCTCACATTTTGCAGGCCATTATCCTTATCCATTGGAGCCTAAACTGCCTCCTTGATTTCAAAATGCAGCTTAATGGCACGTGTGGGACAACAATCCAAACACATTCCACATACCACGCATTTAGAATTATCAAACGACACTTCCATTGAAGGCCGGTCAATATAAAGCGCCTCAGTAGGACAGAATGAAGCGCAAGCACCACATTGAGTACACACCGATGGCTGCCATACAATAGTTTCACTGAGAGGTTCTACCGCCACCCCCAGGCTCTTTACGAACGCAACGCCTTCATCATAACTTTTTTTTTCACCTTCCAGTTCCAGGACCAGAAATCCTTCCTTCTGGGGATTAATATCCGCTTTGAGTATATTCACGATCAGGTCATAGTTTTTGACCAATCTGTATATAATAGGCTGTTCTGATTGAGCGGCCGAAAAATAGCATACTAACTTGTTCTTCATTTTAGTCCCTCCTCTTCCCGCCATCTAAACTATTTTTACCAGGATTCCTTTCTGGAATGGATTTAAATACTATGTCAGCATCGGCTGAAGGGATGCTGGCCACCGGTTGAGTCAGTTCAAACTGTCCCTTCTTGATCCAGGTTTTCAGGGTCTCCGCTATCTTGCGGGCGCGTGGATAGCTGGATTGAGGGGTGGTAACAACCTCTTTGCCGTTAAATATTATTTTGCCGCTCTTGAGATCTTTGTAATTAACTAAGCCCAGGTCCATAGGCTTGCAATAAGGATAACCCTCATTATAGTCGACAATAGGGCAATAAATCTCCTCATCCTTGACGGCAGTATAGTGAAGCATCTCTTCGTCCAGGATAGGAATAGGTATGCCGATTCCAACCGCCATAGTAGCTCCGTAGCCTATAAAGCTCAAACCCACCAGCCAGTCTGGATCCATCCCTTTCAAGTCGCCTATCAAAGCCAAGGTTCCCGCCCCTGTCTGGGGCACGCCATTTTCACCCCGGATCACATTAGGATGATGTTGGGTTCCATTCCAGGCTACATAGCCGACCCCGCCGCCCAGGAAAATCCGGGTGCCTATCCCGATGGTACGGTAATAGGGATCATTAAGCAATGGACTCAATTGTCCGGCGCTGGAGTAACTGGCATTGCCCACTTTAGGTTTGAGAATACCCATATAGGTATATATTACCCGGTCCCCCAGGTTTATAGCACAGTTATAGTTTTGGTAAGCGTTGCGCGGATTAAACAAGAAGGCATCATTGACATCATCAAGGGTTATGATCGTATCGACTTTCTTATTGGGGTAGCAGTCTGTCCCGTAGCCAACAGCTTCCAGCCTTATATCCCGCCCGGCCACCAGATCATGGATCACATGTCCACCGCCGTAGGTGAAACGCCCGGGAAAGACCTTGTTTTCCGGATCGTTATCGGGCAGTTGACCAGCTCCAATATAGGCATCAACAGCAGCAATTCCGCTGTAAGCCTCCACTCCGTTCAACCAGACTTTTTTCATTTTTATGCGGGGGTTGGAATGTCCAAAGTTTATGAAGGCTCCCGATGAACACATGGGTCCAAATGTGCCCGTAGTCACCACATCGATTTCCTGGGCTGCTTTAGCGTAGCCTTTTTCGGCCACAACATCAATGACCTCTTCAGCCGTTACTACCACAGCTTCTCCTCGTCTTATCTTTTCATTGATCTCTTCGTAGCTTTTCTTAACTGCCATTTTATAATCCTCCCTAATTAGTAAATAGGCTCATTAATTTCTGGGCTGTTTTAACGGCTGCCCGAGCATCTTCCGAATATGCATCTGCACCTATCCTATCTGCATATTCCTGATTCAAAACCGCTCCCCCTACCATAACCCGGGACCGCAGTCCCATCTTTTTTACCCCCTCGATGACTTCTTGCATGCGGGGCATGGTTGTTGTCATCAGGGCACTTAAACCAATTATATCAGCATCTTCCTTTTGAGCAGCAGCCAGAATCTGGTCAGCCGGAACGTCCTTGCCTAAATCCACCAGTCTGAAGCCATAATTCTCCAGCAACATAATAACTATGTTTTTACCTATATCATGTATATCACCTTCAACGGTTGCCATGACTATAACTCCAGCATGTTTCCGGGCTTCTTGTGATAATTGCGGTTTCAAATACTCAAAGGCCTTTTTCATTGTTTCGGCAGCCATCATCAACTGGGGCAGGAAATACTGCTTTTTTTCATATAATTCTCCTGCCTGTTCGATTCCCGGAATCAAGGCTTGATTCATAATATCGAGGGGCGGCATCTTCTCTTGCCCCAGCGCCTTGTCAATCATCTTAAGAATGTTTTCACGGTCCCCGTCCAGCACTGCCTTCTGGAGCTGCTCCTGGATGGTATCCGAGGGAACAGGGGTGCCAGTAACGGTTGCCTGGCCAGGCGGTGCTTTTGACCTCTTCAGGCCCTCTTCCTGCATTTGATCTGGAATATTGCATCTTTCGCAAATCTTATGCCTTAATCCTCCCGCTAGTGTTCCTCCGCCAGGTTTATAATCCTTATACCTATCAATATAATTGTAACAATTGACATCCCTGTTCATTAAGACCGCTGCCGCTCTGGTTACATCCATCATTCTTGCATCGAAGGGATTCAGAATGGGTAAGTCCAAACCGGCCGCCCAGGCCATGGCCAGAAATGTTGAATTCAAAATCTCCCGGGCCGGGAGCCCATGGGAAACATTGCTGATTCCTAAAACCGTCCCCAATCCCAACTCCTCTTTCACCTGCCGTAATGCAACCAGGGTCTCCATTACCTGGATTTGTTCAGCGCTGGCGGTTTTAACTAAACAATCAATGAATATATCTTCATCACGCAAGCCATATTCTTGGGCCTGCCGGTATATCTTTTTAGCAACTTGCAATCGCCCCACTGCATGTTCAGGAATCCCATTTTCATCCAAACACAAACCCAAAACTGCTGCCCCGTATTTTTTGGCCAGTGGTAAAACTACCTCTAAGTGCTTATCTTCGCCAGTCGTTGAATTAATAAGCGGACGCCCCACGAAGTTCTTCAATCCCTCTTCCACAGCCTCGGGATTGGTGGAATCAATAGATAAGGGCATATCTATGGCAGACTGAATCGCTGCGACTGCCTGTTTCATTGCCAGCGGTTCGTCAATCCCCGGCACCCCCATATTTACATCCAGCATAGATGCAATCGGGGCCTGTTGCCTGGCTTCATCTACTACCACCTGCATCCGGCCTTCCTTAATGTCCTGGGCCAGTTTTTTACGGGCGGTGGGATTAATACGTTCACCGATTATGGCCAGGGGTTGATCAGCACCAATAAATAGGTGTCGGCTGCGCGAAGCAAAAGCAAAATATCTGCGGCCCTCACGGCGCGCGGGGGGCAGACCCTTTAGCACCGCTGCCATGGCCTGAATATGCCGGGGGGTGGTACCGCAGCAGCCCCCAATTATATTAGCCCCGACATCTTTCAACCGTAAGGCATATTCAGCCATTTCTTCAGGTTGGTCGGGAAAGATTGTTTTATCGTCCACCAGGCGAGGCAGTCCGGCATTTGGTTCAACCGTCAGGAAATTCCGGGTATATTTCGCCATAGTCTGAATAATCGGCAACAGTTCCAGCGCCCCGCCTGAACAGTTAGCGCCCATGGCCAGAGGTTGGAGGGCATCCATAATTATCATGGCTGTGAGTGGATCGGTCCCCATCATGGTCCTGCCCCCGGTTTCAAAGGTTAAATGGGCAATAACCGGCAATCGGCTGCACTGGCGGGCAGCGATCAAGGCTGCCCTCATTTCCCCTATATCACTCATGGTCTCTATGGAAATAAGGTCTGCGCCAGCCCGTTCCAAGGCGGTCACTTGCTCCTCAAACCCGTTATACAAATCATTAAAATCCACATCGCCCATGGGCTGGAGAAGTTTACCCGTGGGTCCTATGCACCCTGCCACCAGGGAGTGTCCTTGACTGGCCTGCCGGGCAATACTGACTGCCTCGCAGTTAATCTCCTCCACCCTGTTTTCCAAACCATATTCAGCTAATTTGAACCGGTTGCCGCCAAACGTATTAGTTTCTATGATATCAGCTCCTGCTTCCAGGTATTGCCGATGAATCTCTTTTAGTACATCTGGATGCTCCAGCCCAAACAGTTCCGGGCATTGTCCTGGCATCATGCCTTGTTGCTGCAGCATGGTGCCCATGGCACCATCCATCACCAACACCCTTTCCCGCAGTAAAGCCACTAGATCTCCAGACATAAAACCACATCCTTTATAAATTCATCAATATTTAAAGCCCTCTTTTATTTAAAAGAGGGCTCATGTATAGCGTTCCCTCTCATCTTCCAGGAATAAATCCTGCAGGATTTGGCACCGTACTTGAAGTCGGTTGCCGGGTTTCATCGGGCCAGTCCCTCCACCTCTCTGGATAAGAGCCTTATTAAATTATGATTAAGTACAAATACTTTTTGTATACTACCATTCTTTTTTTATTGTGTCACTGTATTTTTATAAGATCAATGAAGATGCCTTATTCATCTTTAGGAGGGGTAGGATTCTCCGCAACAGCGGATACTCCCTTATCTTCCTTGTTAATAGAATCAAAATTATTGGCCATATCTGCCACAGAATTAGCCTTTTTCTCGTTATCCTTGTTTTTTGATTCTTTATTTGGGGTTTCTATATCATCCATGGCATCCTGCAGCTCTTTTTTATAGCCGTTGGTAACTTTTTTAAACTCATTTATTCCTTTCCCGATTGACTTGGCTACCTCCGGTAATTTACCTGGTCCCACTACGATTAATGCTACCAGGAGTATGAGTCCCATCTCCCATGGTCCAATGTTAAACATATTTACCTCCTATTCAAAGCCAAATTCACAGCTCTTATAGCTATGATTGTACCTTTATCCGGGTACAAATAGCAATGTATTTAGATGACTTTTCTACCATGGGGGGGATTCCCTGGCGCAATAAAGAAACTTTTTTGCAGGACATTAACAATATTGGGAGAATAATGTAACAAACTACTATTCGGAGTGGATTAGATATGTTAGCTGTAGTAAATACCCTGGCACTCACCGGTATAGAAGCCAAAGCTGTTCAGGTAGAAGTCGATATCCAGAACGGATTACCAGCTTTTGAAATTGTGGGGCTGGCATCGGTAGCCATTAAAGAGGCCCGCGAGCGGGTCAGGTCAGCCATCAAAAATTCGGGTTTTGATTTCCCCAATCGTAAAATTATTGTTAACCTGGCCCCGGCCGATTTCAAAAAGGAAGGCAGCCATTTCGATTTGGCCATCGCAGTTGGTATTCTGCTGGCAACCGGCCAATTAGTAAATGCATTGCCTGATACCTTTTTCTTAGCGGGAGAACTATCGCTAAATGGAGCGGTTAGAGCCGTGCCCGGGATTTTGCCTATGGCTCTCGAACTGGAAGCAGCATCACAGGAACTGTGTCTGGTGGTGCCGGCTGAGAACAGTGCCGAGGCCGCTCTGGTCAGGGAAGTGGTCTCTTACCAGATATCACATCTAAATGATATCTGTAATTTCGTTAACGGCGAAGAGCCTCTATACCCCGTGGCCTATGTGGATACTACTGAGATGTTCCAGGAGAGATTGGAGATACCAGATTTTGCCGAGGTAAAGGGGCAGGAAAATGCCAAAAGAGCTTTGCAGATAGCTGCCGCCGGCCTTCACAATGTGTTGCTTATCGGCCCACCGGGCGGCGGCAAAACCATGTTAGCCCGGCGGATGCCGGGCATATTGCCAGAAATGACCCGCCAGGAAGTGCTGGAAACCACCCGTATTTATTCGGTAGCCAACCTGCTGAGCAGCAGCAACCCCTTAATAACCCAGCGTCCCTTCCGAACCCCGCATAAAAACGCTTCAACTGCCAGCATTATAGGCGGAGGACGCATCCCCCGACCGGGCGAGATCAGTCTGGCCCAAAATGGGGTATTGTTTTTGGATGAGCTCCCTGAATTTAACCGTGATTTGCTGGAAGCTTTGCGTCAACCTCTGGAAGATAAAGTGGTAACCATCGCCCGGGCTCACTCAACCTATACTTACCCGGCCGATTTTTCTTTGATCGCCAGTATGAATCCCTGCCTCTGCGGCAACTTTGGTTCAGACCTGGAATGCCGCTGTACGCCCCTGCAAATCCATAAATATATGGCCCGTATTTCAGGTCCCTTGCTGGATAGAATGGACTTGCATGTAGAGGTACCGCGGATTCAATATGAGCAATTAAAGGATCAAAGCAAGGCCGAGACATCAGAGAGCATCCGTGCCCGAGTGAAGCAAGCCCGGGAGATTCAAAGCCGACGATTTGCTGGTACCAGCTTTACTCTCAATTCCCAGATGACCCCGGCCGCAGTCAAAGATAACTGTCGATTAGATATGGAGTCTGAAGGCATGCTTAAGCATGCCTTCAATAAATTTAATATGAGCGCCCGGGCTTATGATCGCATTCTGAAAGTAGCTCGAACTATTGCCGACCTGGAAGCATCGGATAAAATAGGTGTGCAGCATGTGGCGGAAGCCATTCAATATCGCAGTCTGGATCGCAAATACTGGCGCAACCTGTAGCAATTGTGGACGGTTCTTGCCTTGCCTAATCACCCACAATTCTGCTAAACATAGTCTGTAAAGACGGACTTTCAGGCTTTTCCGAGGCCCTGGGAGCAAAACCGGTTGGAATTAACTACCTATTTTGCTTACCCTGAAAAACTGGCGGCTAAAATCTTTCGTTTTGCACAAGACAGAACCGTCCCCGCTTGCTACAGATTGGAATCAAACTCGAATGTTTTGTCTCCAATTACACGCACACACGCATTAACCACAGATTCATCATAAAGACGACCGGCGTTGGTTTGGATTTCCTCTAACGCTTTTTCAAGGCCCAGAGCGGTCCGGTAAGGGCGGTGGGAGGCCATCGCTTCAACAACATCAGCAACGGATAGAATCCGGGCTTGCAGCAAAATCTCATCTCCCGCCAGCCCGCGGGGATATCCCGAACCGTCCAGCCTTTCATGGTGCTGCAGGATTATCTCCGCAATAGGCCCCTCAAACGGTATACTTTTAAGAATATCGTAGCCTGCAGCCGGGTGAGTCTTTATGAAAAGCAGCTCAATATCACTCAGTTTTCCGGTCTGGCTGAGGATATCAAGAGGAACGTAAAGCTTTCCAATATCATGGAGAGTTCCCGCAATCTTGATATCATTGATCATTCTATCTGGTAAATCCATCTCCCGGGCAATTTCACAGGCCAGTGCAGCAACGCGGTGTTGATGACCGGCAGTATATTGATCCCGTTTCTCGGTAGTTATCGCCAGGGCGCTGACAGTCCCGCTGAAAATAGCTTCCAATTTTTCGTTATGTTTTATCAAATCCTCTTCGGCTTTCTTGCGATCAGTTATATCGCGTACGGATTCAATGGCACCCACTATCTGACCTTTGGTATTAAATAAAGGCGCGGCTCTGCCCCATAGAATTCTCTGTTTACCTTTTAATTTACCGGTGGTAGTCTCTGTATAAAGAACCTTGCCTTCCCTGTGGACATAAATATATTGCTCATCAAAATGCACTTGGGGATCAACAATCATATCAATCAATATGGGTCTGCGCAAGCCATAGAATGGCAAGGCATATTCGTAGTCACCTTTGCCAACTATTTCAGATGCCGGGACCCCAGTTAACTCTACCATTTCCCGATTCCAGTACAATACCCGACCCTCATGATCAATGACTATAGTAGCATCAGGAAGGGATTCGATAGTGTCTGCCAGATGCCGTTGTGATTCCCTTACTTCAGCTTCTACCTTCTTGCGCTCTGTAATATCCTCTACGAGCAATATTTCCCCCACAATTTGTTTATTTTGATATAATGGTGAGGTTTTGGCAATAACAATAAATTCACTTCCATCCCGGCTACGTAAAGGCATTTCCCAACTTCGCTCCTGGCCCTCATACTGGCAGGAACGTATCCTTTCACGAATCCGCTTTTTGTGTCGCTCAATGGCCAGATCACTAATATTCATTTCATATAGAATTTCATTCGGATAGTTGACCAGATCTTTGAACTTCTGATTCATATAAATAATTTGACCCTCGGTATCATATACACAAAACAAACCGTTAACCGAGTCCAGAACTTTTGCTATTTGGTTAACATCCACTTCCCCAGGGAGAATCTCGCCATCAAGGCGATTATCCATTCTTTCTTCTGACATAAAGGCTCCTCCTCTTTAAATATTGCCGGGTTTGAGTCTTTCTATCATATTCTTGTGGTCTGCATTTCAATGCTGGCTGCCGTTTTAAAGCAAGATATTATATGTAAATAATATCTCTTTTAGTGCTGCTTCGTCCATATTGACGAGAAAGCCAGGAAGAAATACGCTTCTCTTCCTGGCTGGCAACAAATATCTGGGCAATAGTCATAAATTTTATTATAAAAATGATTTCATCAAAACATTCGCAGCATTGTAGTTGTGCTGGTCTGCCATTTAGGTTCTTCAATTTCGGTGGGGAAAACCATCAAAGTATATTTATCATCCAAGAGTACTACTTTAACCTTTTCTCCCATGCGTACCGTTTCATCATCGCTGATATTTTCGAACCCCATGTTCTTTACCTGTTCCACATAAGTCTTGTCAATTATTTCTCTGACTGTGGCTACATAATCAACCTCTTTACTGAGCTGCAGTTTACCCCTGAACTGTCCATCATTGCCAGTGATACGCAGCCCAACTCCAGCCAATGCTCCGATTATACCCTGTCCACTTCCGTTCAACTCCAAAACATACAGGCCCGGTTTTCGAGCCATTGCCAGTGCTTCAGCTTTGTCTACCAGGCCCTCTTTAACCCGACCGGCATAATCGATCAGCTCTTGTACGTTTTCCATAAGCTCCGGGATAGCAACAGCCAAGCCGGCATTGGAATCAGGAGTCCCGGTTGCTTTGATCAGTTCACAGGCGTAGGTTATAATACAATCCAGATATTGCGCTTCAATGTCAGCCGAAAAACTTCGGGCTGTATTGTGTTTTTTGCAGCCGGTAGCGGGGTGGGGATACAAGCGGTGACGGCTTGGAATCGAACATCTGCCCCAACCCTTTTCTTCTATCACTCTGGTTAATATTGAAGCCGTTTCCCCCGCCTTACCCCCATCTAGCTGGCGTGAGTCATCAAGTGCAACATATATCTTCATCCTGGCGCCTCCCAATATTGATTAATAGTTTTTTAGCTGCTTGTTATTACAGGTGTGCCACCCGTCTTCCTCACGATAAACCAGGAGTTTTCTTTTTCCATCCAGTAAAACTGTTTTTATTTTGTCACCTATTATAAGCGTTTCATTCTCAGGCAATACATAACCTTCCATAGTTTGCACTTCGTCTATTTCGGTGCTTGCCAATATTTCTCCTATACCCATGGTTTGGCCAACATCTTTGAGGTTGGTTTTACCCTGGAATCTCCCGTCATTCCCGGTCATACGCAGAGCAATCCCGGCCAGCGCTCCAATAACTCCCTGCCCGGTGCCGCCATGTTCTGATAAATGAATGCCGCAGTACCTGGCTGTCTGGTAGGCCTCTTCCTTGCTTACTACCTGTATTTTGGTTTTAAACCCGAAGCTCAACAAATGCTCAACATTCTTAATACGTTCACTAACGGCCACACCCAATCCTGGGTCTGAACCCGGAGCACTGGTTGTTTTCAGAAATTCGGCTGCGCAAGCTATAAATTCGTCGAGTTTATCTGCGCTGATATCAGCCGTAAAACACATGGAGCTATTGTGTGAAGTATAGGGAATGTCCGGATGTAATAATAATTGGTGTCTGGTTACCGGCTCAGTGCTTCCCCAGCCCTTCTCCTTTATGATACGACGCAGTTCATTGGCTGATTGACCGGTTGCCCCTTGTTCCAGACTGTCAGTGTCATCTATACCTGCATAAATTTTCACAACTATATCTCCCCTTTAAAAGGATGATTTATTGAGTTATACTGTCCAAATAAACCCGGCTTTATTGAGGCAAGCAAAAGATCTGACTGTCCAACGCCGATAGCGGCAGTTGTAGCAGGAGACTGCTTCGTCAGCCACCAGCTCATCTTCATCATCAGCTTTAAATTCCACACATTTCTCTGCTATTTGAGCGGCCAGATCCCAATCATCCTTACTCCCCCTAAATTCACCCTCGCCATTGGTATACAACATTTATTGTCCTCCCCTTAGTTAAACAGATATCACGAAGCGCAGGTTAAAAATCCTTCATTTGCTTTTTGGAATAGGTTTTCCAACCTGGACTACCGGTACCGATTTCATTTACTGGAGAAACAGGTAAAACCGCTTGCCCATAATGCAGTATTGTTTTAACCCAATCGCCCAGCAGAACAAGTTCATCATCATGCAAAACAGCACCTGTCTCCAGGCACTTTACAATATCAACCTGGCTCTGAGAACATATTTTGCCGGTTGTGATCGTATTATCCTTGGTTTTGAGCTTCAACTTCCCTTTGAAGCGCCCGTCATTGCCCCCCAGACGCAATCCCGCTCCGGCCAGCGCCCCAATAACCCCCTGGCCTGTTCCTCCATGCTCTGATAGATGTATACCCAGTTTTTCCGCTAGATCATAAGCATTTTCTTTTGTTAATACATAGTTTTTGGCCATGTATCCAAAGGAAATCAGCCAGCCTGGTCGGCTTATTCTATCGATAATGGCTATACACAACCCCGGGTCTGAATCAGGAGCACTTTCGCACGCCAAAAAATCAGCAGCAAAATCAATCAGCGGATTTAAATAGGTGCTTTCAATATTGGCTGCAAAGCACATGGAACTGTTGTGAGAAGTATATGGAATGTCAGGATGTATGAGCAGTTGGTGACGGGTAATAGGTTGACAGCTGCCCCAACCGTTGTCTTCGATGGACTTCGCGATCAACTGGGCCATTTCACCAGTTCCCCTTACATCTACATTATCAACTTTCACCGTATCCGTATCATCTATGGAAACTAATATCCTCATTAAAAATCTCCCCCAGCCCTAATACTCACCCTATAAATACCTATTATTGCTTGGCCATACGCATGCCTTCGCCAAAGAGAATTCTGTCAACCACTTCATCTGTTAGCTGCAATCCAAAGAAATCATTATAAAATGCTTTCGTTTCTGCAACCATATCCAAGTCAGCAAATTTATCCGAATACAAAACCTGCGCCGTCCACAGGATAGCCAACGGCGTCTCTGGTGACGAGGGATGACCCCAGCGCGATATACCATTGGGCATCTGTAATACTTTTCTATTTTTCACCGCCTTTAGCGGTGCCCATTGTTTATTGGTTAGAATATAGTTAGCCACCCCGATTTCATTAGCCAGTATAACGTCCGGATCCCACAACAAAATTTGTTCCAGACCAGCATAGTATTTACCCTCCATGCTTTTTAGCGGCTCATTAGTCGATACATTAAAAGCGCCCGCGGCCTGCATCCAATCACCGGAAAGGCTGCCCCGGACATCAGTTCGGGTTGCTTCACTAATCGAGTGATATACCCTGACTCTTTGCCGCTCAGGAATTGTGCCCACCCTCTCCTGAATGCGGTCTATGCATTTTTGATAATAGTTGTTGTATTGCCTGGCTTTATCAGTGGCACCCACAACCTGGCCCATCATTGCTATGGCCTCCTGTTGTTCCTTAATATTATTAAATTCTATTACCAGGAAAGGGATCCCGGTTTTGTTTAATTTTGCTGTTTCCGCTTCACTACTAGCGGTGTCTTTCTTAACAAAAACTACATCGGGTCTGCTTTTCACTAATTCCTCAATGTTTATTGCTCCGCTGCTCTTGGGCACAGGTAAATCTTTTATCTGAGGGTACATTTCGGTGAGGATGAGGTCCCTTTTTAAACCGCCTACCACCGCCACAATTTTATCGCCTTTACCAAACATCGCCAACGCATAACCTGATTCCGGGCACAAACAGGCTACCCTGTCTATCTGGGCGGGGATTTCAACTTGGCGCCCAATAGTATCAGTTATGGTTATGGTATCTTTAGTTGACTGCGGTTCATTGGATACCAACTTGCTGCAGCCACTTGTTAGCAATAGGCTGAAAACCAGACATAACAACAGTATCCTGTACGTTATGCTGCTCCTAAAGTCCTTCATTACGATATTCCCCTCTCCCCATGGTATCAATTGGGTAACCCGGATTCTGATTAAGTTTGGATGTACTGATGGCAACCACCTGTCTTATCTCGTGGTGGGTATCTAGATGGTGAGTAAACACCCGGGCATTGACATTATAAATTGACTTAAGATTAGCTTCGGTTAGAATCTCGGTGGCACTGCCCGCAGTCATAAATCTACTATCGTTCATTAATGTTACTCGGGTCGCAATGTCGTTGTTCTCAAAATAGAAGGCATGGTTGGGGAAATGGGTAGCCATCAATATGGACAGACCTGTTTCTCTTACCAGTTCTACTATCGTTTCCATAATCACCAGTTCATGCCTGTAATCGAGATGGGCAGTGGGTTCATCCATCACTATCAGGGGGGTCTTCTGGGCCAATGCCCGGGCTATCATGACCAGTTGTCCTTCTCCTCCGCTTAATTGGGTGTAGCGCCGGTTGCGAAGATGAAGGATACCTACCGTGGCAAGGGCTTCGTCAACAATGTCCAGGTCTTCCCCGGAAGGAGAACCGGCTATTCCAATGTACGCTGCCCTGCCCATCAAAACAATATCCGTGACTGAATAAGGAAAAGTCTTTTCGTGGCTCTGGGGTACATAGGCCACCTGTCTGGCAATGATAGAAGGCTTTATCCCATTAATATTAGTCCCATTAAGATATATCTCCCCACCCCTGAGTCTTAATAAGCCCAGGACACAGTTCAACAAAGTGGTTTTACCGCAGCCATTGGGTCCCAGGAGGAAAAAGATTTCCCCCTGGTTGACCTGAAACGATATATCTTGCAAAACATCCCGCTGATCATAACCAAAAGAGATATGCTTGACTTCAAGTAAAGGCATAATCTACCATCCGCCCCCCTTCGTTCTCTTTAATAGATAAACAAAGAACGGCCCTCCAACTAAAGCAGTTAATATGCCCAGTGGTATTTCGGATCCAGTTATAATCCTACTGAGGTTGTCTACCAGAATTAGAAAACATGCTCCCAGGGAAAAGCTGGTTGGAATTAATAGACGATTGTCATTACCAACCAGCATACGCCCTATATGCGGAATAACCAAACCAACCCAACCGATAATGCCGCTCACACAGACCGCTCCAGCCGTGGCTAGAGTGGCACATACTATGACAATACCCTTATTGACCCTGGTATTGATGCCCAAAGTTTGGGCTTCTTTGTCTCCCATCGAAAGAACATTGATGCGCCACCTTATAGCTATGAGGCCCAGCGTTCCTATTAGCATGGGAATGCCGGCAACCAAAATATCCTGATAACGAGCTGAAGCCAGACTACCCATCAACCAGAATACTATACTGGGCAATTCATTGGTGGGGTCGGCTACATACTTGGTAAAAGATATCAAGGCAGAGAATACTGAAGAAACAATGGTTCCGCCCAGCACCAACATTATAATTGGCGTAGTGTGATAAATTCGCCCAATCAGAAAACTAAGCAATACCGCCAATCCTCCAAAAAAGAAAGCGGAAATATATATGGGAGCGGTGGCATGGAAAAGTATGATGGCCAGAGCCGCTCCAAAACCTGCCCCGGAGGTGACCCCCAGAATACCGGAGCTTACCAGGGGATTGCGAAACAGCCCTTGAAAAGCTGCTCCGCTAATAGCCAGGGATCCTCCCACCATTGCGCCTAGGATAGCTCTGGGCATACGAATATCCCATACTAACGTCTGGTAAATATCGGGGAGATTACAGGTGCTAAATGTAAACTTACACCATAATATTTGTGCTACTACCGATATTGACACCGGATACCTGCCAATGAACAGGGTGATAAAAATAAAAGCCAGTGGCCCAAGAAGCAGCAGCGTATATAAGACTCTTTTCTTCGTATTATTCACTCCTAAAAACGCTGGCTCTATTTCGCATTTCTTCTACGGTAATACATCAACCCCAGAGCTGCAATCAACAATAATCCGGCAGCCTGGGCCCAGATTCTGCCTTCATCTCGTTTAACAGGCACAGGTTCAGCATCTGTCAATTGTTCTTGGGACTGTTGCTGATCAATAGCCGCAGGAGCTTCAGACCCAGCTTTTCCCACTGTCTTATCATCTGTTTCACTGCTAACTGCTGCGTTTTTATCGGATTGGTTCGACACCGGCTGCTCCGGTTGCAGCTCAACCTTTCCGGTATCAACTTCCGGAGGGTTTTCTACCGGCTTAGAAACAGCACCGGCAGTTACAAAGTTTACAGTTACTTCATGGCCAAGACTGGTGCCATTTTTAGCCTGCAGCGCAGGCGAAATCTTCAATATATAAGCAGTACCAGGTTGAAGTGGCTGCGAGGACTTGATACTAATGTTCCTCTTTTCTTCCGGATATAATTGATCATCTGCCATTATTACTTCTATAGGAACTTTCAGACCATTCGAGGTGCCAAGCGAAAAACATTTTTTGTTATTTTCTCTTATAGTCAAATTTATTACATTTTTATTGAATGTGAGTTTAATTTCTCCAGTAAGAGCAACATCCGTCTGACCATCTGCTGGACTGGATGATGCCAACCCCAGAGGTACCCCCTGTCCTCCACCACTGCCATCACCCTCACCTGCTATCACCGGTTGAAACATAAAAAGACAGGCAAGCACTGCTAGAATTATTAATACTGGTACTCTGGTTTTCATCTGATCGGTAGTTATCAAGAGACCATCTCCTTATAATTTATTCATACTGCTATCGCGATCCTTCGCCATCTTCAGCAATACATCCAACCTGTAATTGGAAAAGGCCTAAGGTTAAAAAACTGCCTATAGTTAGACATGCCCTGGTAATTGACCATGTTAATGATATTAAGAAGTTGCGGCAGACACAAATAACCATATCGCTGCCAATCAGCCAACCAATAAAAAAGGCGAGTCTCGAAAAGCAGACTCACCCCAAAAGTTGGTTTGAACTAAGCTTCTCCTTTCCGCATTGGGAGGCATATCAGTTTCCCGATACACCCTAACGGCCTATCAACCCTGGTTGGCAACTTTAGGTCGAAAGGCTCGGAGTATTAGTTGTTATAAACCATATATTTCGCCATTTAAATAATAAATCCTGCCATAATATCTGATTTTTAGTCTGGTATTATCTGTCTTTATATATTATCGTTCCCACATGCTCCCCATTGAGGGCCTTAGTTATTAAGCCTGGTTTTAATCCATTGATAATTTGAATCTCTTTAACACTGCGGGCACACAGCATAAATTCCAGCACCGCTCTTTCGACAATGAGATCGTCCAGACCCATATCCAGAAGTTCCCCTGCACCAATCCGGGGGATAAATTCCACCTCTGGATTTTTCTTGGGGTTGTCCGTATATAATCCATCTTCATCCTTCACAAATATGCACTGCCGGGCACCAATTACCTCGGCCAGCAGGTAGGCTCCCACGTCAGTACGGTTGGGAGGAATACTACCTTCTTTAGGTGGATGTTCCCAGTAGCCATAAGGGGGCATACCATGAATAACTGGAATGCAGCCTTGAGCAAAATAACCTCCCAATTTAGGGATATCATCGTGCCCCACCTTGATGCCTCCATAAGGATTTAATAGTGTAGACAGCATCAACGCATTCTGTTCAGATACGCTTTGTCCCAGCTTGGATATTATTCCGGTAGGCATACCTAATTCCATCGCAATAGCATAAATATGCCGGGAACGGGTTCCGCCTCCGGTTGAAACTATCATTTTATGCTGACTAGAATTGTCGGCAATCTCTTTTATTACGGGTAGAACTCCCCTGGCCCCCAGATCAGTTATACTCTGCCCCCCTATCTTCAGTACACTGACATTAGGGAAGGAGCGAAACTGTTCCACCTCATAATCCAGGCTCTCAATAAAGCTCTTGCTTACCAGAGACTCGCCCATGAGCTTACTCTTTATGTGCAATCTTCTGCTGTCTCTGTCGCGAATGAGTGCCATTTAATCAACCTGCCTTTCTAATCATCATCAAAATCTTCGTCGTCTTTGCCCGCTTCGAGTATGACCAGTTCTGCTCCAATCATTTGCGCAATCTGTTCAATCTCCATCTTCCTAATATGTTTGGCATAAATTTTCAGGTCCGTCCCCGCTGCACCTACCACCACAAAGCGTGGCTTCTTTTCACCTTCGCTAATCTTGCGTCTTTCCCGTACGAATATTTTTCCGTCAGCCATTATTCATTCCTCCCTTCAAAATCGGTTTAAGTACTAACTGTTTTCATTATATATCCTAATTCAACGTTTTTCACCGATGTTCAGCATAATAATCCCTGGTGCTTGGGCAAATATAGAACCTACCGTCGGAATAATGCATAGGATAGACCAGTTACCTCATTCTTATTTATCCCCTTGAAAGGAGGGAAATATTTTGCCGAACGGACAAAACCCCCTTAACTTTGTTAGATCTTCCCCGCGCAACGGAGCTACTGGTGTATCCAGAAATGTTCAGGCTCTGTTAGTATTTGATCGAAATGTTGTTAATGATTCTGTATGGGCGAACAATCGCAACCAGATCAGTATGTGGCGTGGAAATACACGGGTTGGAATAAGGGTAACTCGTGTGAGAGACACCGTTGATTTTGACAAACGCTTTAATATCTACGTCAAACCAATTAATAGACTACGTTCCTTGACTAACTACAGAATTGTTATAGGTCCGGATTTAATGTCCAATAATGGGCAGAAGTTGGGCGAAACGGTAACCATTAGGTTCAAAACCAGAAGAAATTCTGTAATCCCAGAAGAATAATAGGCAACCTGACCCGGGGGTAAATCCCGGGTCGCTTTTTCTAATTCGTATTTATTTTACTATAATCAGCAAAGACATCAGAAGACTGTGAATTATTATTCCCATAATCTGTTCAGCTTACGCTGCATTCGGTTGCAGCCTGGAATCTATGGGGATTTCAAGGCTTTAACCCGGGCATTAGGCTGCAAACCTATACTGGCATCCTTGATTATCTCCTGGCCTTCCTGCAACCCTGCGCTAATCTCCACGTTTTTATTATCAAAAAGCCCGGTTGTGACTGTTCGCATAACTACCCGATTATTAACGATTGCCATCACTTGTCTCTCGCCATTGGTGCTGCTAAGGACTGCTTCCCGGGGTACCAATAGAACATTTTCATTACTGGCGGCAATAATGCTAACTCTGGTTTCATAACCGGGTTTCAGATTGCTCGTATCGTCCAATCTGATAATTGTTGGGACCCGTCGCTGGATTACTCCCAACGCTGATTGCTTTTCTTCTGCCTGCGGGTATATCTGAATTACTTCGCCATTCAGCACTTGATTTCCCAGCACTGGAGCTGTAATTTGCGCTTTTTGCCCTATTTGGATTTCTCCGAGGTCATCACTCAACAGGTCTACTTTGATCTCCAAATCGTTGGGCATGGCCACCCGTGCTAATAAAGCACCGTACACGACAACCTGTTCCTGCTCTACCGGCAGTTGCATCAGGGTTCCACTTATAGGACTTCTCACCTGCAATTCGTTTTCCTTTTGTCTGGAACTGGCGAGCAGGCTTTGATAGTTATTGACCTGCTCACGAGCTGATTGCAGGCTTTGTTCCTGGGCTATTACACTTGACTTCGTTTTTTCCAGCTGAAAACGACTTTCATCATACTCCACCTGACTAATAGCCCCGCCATTATAGAGATCCTGGGCCCTGGTAAATTCAGCCTCTACATCTTCTAAATCCAAACGCACCTGTTCAATGGCGGCAGCGGCAGCAGCAACTGCCGTATCAGCCTGGCTCAATTGAATCTGTAGTTGTTCAGAGGCCATGGTTAGATCCCGGTTCTGCAACACCATGATTACCTGGCCTTTCTCAACCTTTTGACCTACTGTTACCGGTAAACTTATGATCTGTCCTCCTTGGGCAGCGTATATATCCAATTTCTGTGCTGACTGTACATATCCGGTATCAAGCACTTCGTGCCGGATGCTGCCCCTGCAAACTGTAGCGGTTTCGACTTCAGCAGCCGCCGTACCCCAAAAATATACTGCTCCCGCCAAGGCTACAACCAATAATATTGCCCAGTAACCCTTCTTACGCATGTTACAAACCAACCTCCCCAACTAATCGGTATTCTTTAAAGTAACTGCCAGGTCCAGATTATTTTATACCCCCTGCTGCAGAACGACAGGCCACCATTACAAAAAAAATACCTCCAAGCGTTGAAAATAGATAGATCGATAGCGATTAAGCCATGATGCCGATCATATCCGAAGCAATTGCGGCCAGGAACTGGCCCAGGTTATATTTAATGAAGTGCCATATCTTTCTCTGGTATACCCATTACCATTCTATCCGTTCCGGTGCCAGGGGGTTAGAGTTCTCGGTTATACTGGCTATCTCCCCGCTGCGCATCCTTACCACCCGGTCTCCCATAGCGCCAATCGCGGTATTATGGGTAATAAGAATTACTGTGCAACCCCTTTCCTCATTAATTTTCTTCAACACCCCGAGAATGAGCTTCCCCGTTTCATAATCCAATGCGCCAGTGGGTTCATCGCACAAGAGCAGGCGGGGATTTTTTATCACCGCCCGGGCAATAGATACCCGCTGCTGTTCTCCCCCGCTCATCTGGGAAGGAAAATGGTCCATTCTTTCTTCCAATCCTACCTCCACCAGGGTTTCTTCAATTGGCAAAGGGTTTTTAACCAGATGAGCAGCCAGTTCCACATTTTCCCGGGCGGTTAAATCTGGTATCAAATTATAAAACTGAAATACAAAACCAACTTCATTGCGCCGATAATTGGTCAAAATTTCCTCATTGGCCTTGCTTAGATTTTCACCTCCAAAAACTATTTCCCCACTGGTGGCCAGGTCCATTCCTCCCATAATGTTTAACAGAGTGCTTTTCCCCGAGCCGCTGGGTCCCAAAATGACCAGTATCTCCCCGGTATATATATCCAGAGAGCTCTCCTTCAATGCCTCCACTTTGACTTCACCCATGTCATAAGTCTTGGTTACATTTTTTAATTGCATGAGTACAGCGGATTCCATGGGATATATCCTCCTTAATTACGAATATAATGCATAACGTATACCCTCAATCACTATTTTTTAATGCTGACACTAAATCTAAATTTTTTATGCCTCGCACTGAAAAACGATGGGCCACCAATATAAAAATTATACCTCCCAGAGCTGCCAAAAAGTACGTACGGGGATAAATTATAACTGGCAGGGTATATAAATCGGTACTCACTGATTGGATATAAGCCGCAGCCACTAAGCGTCCGAAAGGCAATCCCAGTGCCACCCCCAGGATTAAATGAATTATATTTTCATTAAGCAGCAAAGCAGATATCTCATTGGTTTTAAATCCCATAACCCGTAAAGAGGCTATTTCCCGCTGCCTTTCCGCAAAGTTCATAAGCGAGGAATTGTAAACGATAGCAAAACCCAGCACCACCGCAAATAGCACCATTATTGCCACTGAATAAACCATGCTTTCCAGATTTTTCTCAAAATTCTGCAGCTCCTTTTGCCGGCTCAGGACTGAATTCACCCCCAACATTTTGTTGATTTCAGCCTCCACCCGTTCGGTCTGCCCCGGCTCTATTTTCAACATAGCACCAGAAGCCAGATTTCTTTCCTTTAATAAGCGATTGGCCTGAAGCAGATTTACATAAGAGCCACCCCCGATCAACTGGCGGATTTCACCCCTGATTTCAATTTTATCCCGTTGTACAGGTCCGATGGGCAGCAAAGTCTCCACTTCCACCTCGGCTCCGCTCTCCACCCCCAACTTGGCGGCAGTTCTCTGATTAATCAGCATTCCCTCCGGCGGCACCTTTATTGGTTGGCCGCTGCTGCTCTCAAGTTCTTTCATAGTTAAGTCAGAAGTATAGGCCAGCAAGACATCCTCTTCACTCCGCCCCCCATAGTGTATCCTGACCGGTATTTCCAGAAATGCTTCCACCTTTTGCACCCCGTCTAGCCGGCTAATATATATAAGTTCTTTGTCGTGCAGGGGAGCGTTAAAACGAATAATGAGATCATAAGATTGGCCTTCATAAAAATAGCGATTCATCATATAATCCACCGCATCGTTGGTAAAAAAGGATATAACCAGGAGGCATACGGAGAGAACTACCCCCAGTAGAGTTACCACAAAACGACCGCGATTGCGTCCGATGTTGCGCAGGGTCATTTTCCAGCCCGGATTTAATCTCTGCCACAGGACCGGCAGTCTTTCCAGCAGGCTGCTGCCGCTGCTGAGAGGAGGTTCAGGACGCATGGCTTCCGCAGGGTGGATACGCACCACGCTGCGGGAAGCGCTCAACCCGGCAATAGTACCAATAACCACACTTAATGCCAGCCCATACAGAATAGCCCTGACATTCAACCCCTGCATTCCAGCAGGCAAATTGAAGAAAGCGGCATAAACCTGGGTAATAGCACCAGCCAGAGTCAACCCCAGTATAGTCCCCGCCAACGCACCCACAATGCTAACCAGCACAGCATAGGAGCTATAATGCAGCATTATATGTAAATTGCTATAACCCAGAGCTTTCATTACCCCTATTTGAGAGCGCTGGGATTTTATCATACGGCGCAGAATTACAAATTGGATGGCGGCCGCAATGCCCAGGAATATAATAGGAAGAAACAGGGTTACGGAACGCAGTCCATCCAATTCGGCCTGCAGGATGGCGTGGCTCAATTGGTCTTGGCGAGGATACGAGGTTAGGAGGCCATAGGGCTTAAGAATATCCTTGGTTGCCTCTATCACCCTGGTCTGGTCGGCTCCCGGAGTAAATTCGATTAAAAGCTGGTTTATTTGACCGGGCATATTCAATAATTGCTGGGCTTGATGATTCTCGAGCATAAATATGCCAAACTTGGTGGGATCAGGCAGCATATCCGCGCTGTCTTTCATAGCGTATACAAATTCCGGACTAATTGCTGATCCTACTACGGTAAAGAAAACCTCTTTACCGTCTACAACAGCAGTGATTTTATCACCCCAGTTTAAATTATTGGCGGTGATATATTTGGGGTCCAATACAACTTCAGCATTGCTGTTCCCCTGGTAGGAGGAAAATATTCGGCCCTGCACCACGGATATGTGGTTTAAGTCTCTTTCCACTGGCATATTGTAGCCTACCACCCGGGCAGTGGCCCGCTCATCGTTGGCCTTGAGAACCGGCAGATCGCGCTGAACTCTCCCTGTAACTGTTTTTACCCCATCCAGCATCTCCACCTGTTTTATAACACCCTCGGGAGCTTTTACCATCTGAAAATAGTAATCGGCAAAATTGTTATCCCGATAAAATTTTTCCTGGGATTGACTCAGGTTATAGTAGGAACTGCTCATAGCAATGTAAGCTATTACCCCCACCATAACTACTGCCGCGACAGCCAGGAATTGCCCCAGATTACGTCCTATATAACGCCATATTTTTTTACCCAGAATACCCATTACAATTCAATCCTTTCGGGGACCTTGCTATCCGGGTATTGACATTATATTTTTTGCTCTATCTTGCAAGAGTTTATAAATCTTCCGTTGGAGTTCTACCAATAACTTTCGCCTTGTATTTATGCAAATCCTCCACATAAAATGGGAGAATTGATACTACCACGTTACGCTTACTAAACATAGCATTGGCGATAAATAAGCTGGTATTGTTGTGCAATATCGTTTGCCACCATTTAGGGACAAAGAACTGGGGCAATAAGACAGTGATTATATCGTCCGGTTGGGAGGCGTGTTCTTCCGAATCGATGTATTCTCCTAAGGGCCCAACTACTTCACGATAAGGTGAATGCCTAATTATAAGAGGGATGTCAGTATTCAGTATAGCCCACTTGTTTCTAAGCTTGTCTGCTTCCCCTTCGTAGGTCTCAATGTGAAATGCTACAACATTAGTGGTCATTGTCCGTGCGTAACGCAAAGCCTTTACCACCATAGCGTTAAGGCTGTCAATGGGAACAATAACGTGGTGAGAATAAGCCGGAATCAGTTCGATCTGGCTCAAGGTATCATTAGGAATATCCAATTGCTGTGCAATTGATTGGTAATGAGTTTTAATTTTTAACATTACTAAAATGATAAGGGGAACAAGTACAAAAACTATCCAGGCTCCTTCAGTGAATTTGGTCACCCCTATGATGACTACCGCAGTAAATGTTACTATAGCTCCCAGCCCATTCACCAAAGCTTTGTATTGCCACCCCGGGTCCTTCTGACGAACCCAATGAACCAGCATACCGCTCTGGGAAAGAGTAAAGGAGGTGAACACTCCGACCGCATATAGATTAATTAGCAAATGAGTATCGGCCTGAAAAACGATGACCAAAATAATAGCCAGAATCCCCAAACTCATTATACCATTAGTAAAGTTTAGACGGTGACCACGCAGTTTCAATTGCCGGGGAGCGTAGCCATCCTGGGCAATGACCGAAAGCAGAGTTGGAAACCCGGCAAAAGCAGTGTTAGCAGCCATAGCCAGAATAATAGCCGTGGTGGCCTGAATAAAGTAAAACATTCCCCCCTGGCCGAAAACATCTAATGTAATCTGGGCAATTATGGTCTGGCGAGGATTTGGTACCGTATGATAAAGGTTGGCCAGATAAGCTACCCCACCAAAACAGACTATGATAGCAATAGTCAACAAAATATAGATAATTTTGGCATTATGGGGGGCAGGTTCCTTAAGATTAGGACCGGCATTACTAACCGCTTCAATCCCTGTTACGGCACTGCATCCCGAGGAAAAAGCCCGCATGAGCAGGAATAATGTGACCACCTGGGTTCCAAAAGCTATTGGCTCGGCAGCCGGAGCGACGATTACGGGAGCGTTACCACTGGCATGCTTTATCACTCCCACGACTACCAGGGCGATGATTGCAAAAATAAAAGCATATGTCGGCAGGCTGAAAATACGGGCCGATTCCCGAACACCACGTACGTTAGCTATTATTAGTAATACAATCAAAAGTATGGCAATACCCACACGATGGGTAAACAAAAAAGGAATAGCGGAAGTAATAGCCGCTGTGCCGGCACAAATACTCACCGCTACAGTAAGAGTGTAATCAATTGAAAGGGAAGCGCCTGCCACAAGTCCTGCCAGAGGACTTAGATTTTCTTTGGCAACGATGTAGGCTCCCCCGCCTTGCGGATAAGTATCTACAACGTTGCGATAGGAAAACGTCAAAATCAGCAGCAATAGGATAATAACTCCTGCCAGACGGGGCATCCATAGAAATGATGCAGCGCCGATGACTGGAATGAGCACCAAAAGTATTTCCTCTACCCCATAAGCCACTGATGATATGGCATCACTCGATAAGATGGGCATGCCCCAGAAAACACTCAACTTTTCCTCACTGAGTTTGCTGGTCGCCATCTTTTGGCCAAATATCCAGCGAATAAACTGTTTAAGCAAGATTGAACCTTCCTTTCAAATATAATTACTGTGCAGTTTACCCCGCTATAGATATTTGTAGTCCAAATTCATTATAATACCCATAGAACAGATGTAAAGCGATTTTTATTCTCGTAACAGCAGGTCGTTGCAACGCTTATTAGACTATACACGGCGAGGAGCGTAACTTGATAAATGAATTATCAGCTGGGGTTATTTTATGGGGTCTTTTTTCTAATTTACGGTCTGGGCAACTTTTATATAGGCTGGCGAGGTTGGCAAGCTTTCAGCAGCATTTTTGCATCTAATCGTTTGGCATGGTGTTGGGCAGGAGGGGTAGCATTACTCGCTCTGTCTTTTCCATTGGGCCGTTTTGTCAGCCATTACGCACCCCATTACCTGGGCAAAATCATCATATATATAGGTTCCTATTGGATGGCCGCCATGTATTACCTGCTCCTAATTCTTATCATCTGTGATTTGCTGCGACTGATCAATCGTTTCACAAACGTCCTGCCCTCCAGTCTACGCGGCAAATTCCCCCTGCTCACATTAATGGTTCTGGCACTGGTGGCAATAATCCTTATCTATGGCACCTGGAATTCCCGCCATCCTGTGGTACGCAACTATGAAGTCACACTCCCTCCAAAATCCAGTTCTATTGAGAGTATGAAGGTGGTGGTGGTTTCCGATGTTCATCTGGGGTGGATTGTGGGCATAGATCGCCTGCAACAAATGACTGAAATCATTAACACCCTGGAGCCTGACCTGGTGCTGTTTCCGGGAGATATTGTCGATGAGGGTGTAGACTTGGAGGCCGAGCAAGAAATGCCCGCCGTCCTCCATTCCCTGCACCCCCAATTTGGGACTTATGCCGTCCTGGGCAATCACGAATATATAAGCGGCAATGCAGAGACAACCATAGGCTTCCTGGAACAGAACGGGATTAGGGTTTTGCGTGACCAGGCCGTGGAAATCGAGAACTGTTTTTATCTGATGGGACGCGACGATGCTTCCCGGCATCGTTTCAATGGCAGTGAACGGCTGGAATTATCGCAAATTATGAATGAAGTAAATGCAAGCAAGTTACCGGTAATATTGCTGGATCACGAACCATTTAACCTGGGAGTGTCAGAACAAGCGGGGGTCGACCTGCAGTTCTCCGGCCACACCCATCTGGGGCAAATATTTCCCAACAACTATATAACCCACGCAATTTATGAACAGGATTGGGGCTATCTGCGCAAAAATACCCTGCAGTTAATAGTATCCTGCGGTTATGGGACCTGGGGCCCCCCCATCCGCGTCGGCAACCGTCCTGAGATTGTACATGTCCTGGTTCATTTCAGCCCGCTTGAATATTCAAAATATAACTGAAAACTCTAGACAACTTTCATAAAATATGGTTAATTATATATAAGAATCTGTTAAACAAAGCAAACTCGTTGAAAAGCGGGGACGCCCGACTTTGACAGTTGAGAGAAGGAAACCGCTCCGATAACCCCGATAATAGGGC